>Ga0180301_10004711_pt1 | contig 10521 bp, 10 predicted proteins | sample GuaBasSediGuay16_FD_121797 | JGI IMG/M metagenome (GOLD analysis project Ga0180301, IMG submission 121797) | Subseafloor sediment microbial communities from Guaymas Basin, Gulf of California, Mexico - Guay16, Core 4569-2, 12-15 cm | ecosystem: Environmental > Aquatic > Marine > Hydrothermal... | reverse complement strand
TAGGCATCCGTGCAGTGGGCCACACCTCTCACCCACACAGGCTTCTTGGCTGACTTTCTGGCCCTCTCCTCTGTGGCCAGAATGATGGCACAGGCACCATCGGAGATGGGCGAGATGTCCAGTCGCTTGATGGGCTCGGCCAGCATGGGGGACTTCATCACATCATCAATCGTGATCTCAAGGGCCACATGGGCATAGGGATTATTTCTGGCGTTAGCGTGGTTCTTTACCGAGACCATAGCGCACTGCTCCTCAGTGACGCCATACCTGTCCATGTAGGCCCTGGCCTGAAGCGCCGAAGAAGAGATGGCGTCCATGCCCAGGATGCGGTCGTAGATGGGGTCGAAGGCCTGGTTGAACAGCTTGCGCGGGTTGCCCTCCGACATCTTGCAGTGCGTGGTGACGATGGTGGCGTCGTAGACCCCGGAGAGGGTGCGCATCAAACCGTAGAACGCACTGAGAGTGCCATCGCCCTCGACGTTGGTAGCGTCCCTGCCGTACGAACCGGAGGCCTCGGCCACGGCCATGCAGGCGATGGTGCGCCCATCGTAGAAATCGTTGGTGGTGGTCACCACGTTGTCGATGTCGTCCAGCTCCAACCCGGCATCGTCGAGGGCTTTCCTGGTGACCTCATAAACTAGCTCAGCGAAGCTCTTGGTATTGCCCCTCTCGTACCTGGTCTGCCCGACTCCGATGATAGCCACCTTATCCATGGTTGGCCTCCTCGATCGGCTTGAAGTATGCAATGTCCAGGTAGTTGCCTTGTGGTTGATGCCTGAAGACCGCCTTCAGCCTCATTCCCGCCTTCAGGCCTTTGATGTCTGCCTCACCGATGAGATGGGTCATGCCTGTATCGGCGCCATCAAGCTTGATTATGCCGTAGGCGAAGGGAGCCTCTACGGGGTGCAGGTCGGGTTCGCTGTAGTGGACTACGGTGAATGTTTGGAGAACCCCCTCATCACCCACCTCAACCCAGTCGGTCAGGTCACTGAAGCACCGGTGGCAGACCTTCTTCGGCGGGACAAGGACCACCTTGCAGGCTGGGCAGCGAAGCCCGAGCACCTTCTTCTCCCGTAGTCCCGCGTAGAACCTGCTGACCACCTCACCGGCAGCCCAGGTATACGGCACCCTGATCACCCCCTGGTGCACCAGCAAGCCGTCCTTCTCCTGTATCTCGAACGTGGTCTCGTTCTCCATCCGGCTGCCCTCCTTGGCTAGCTGCTGGCCGGTCTGCAAAGCCCCCGGCCAATGGCACTATCTCCGTGCCCTCAGCCGCGTTTGGCTATGAAGCTCCTCATGATCCCCACCACCACATCCTCCCCCCTCTGGTTCTTGACCGTTTGCTGGAAAGTGATCACCCCACCGCGCTCGTCCCTGTCCTGCTTTTCCATTGTCTCGAACTCCACGTGGATGGTGTCCAGCAATTTTACCGGCGCGATGAAGCGTACCCTGTCCATCCCATAGAAAGCGATGATGGCCATCTCAGAGAGGGGAAGCAGTCCCGAGGCTACGGACAGCACCAGGAAGCCATGGGCTATCCTCTCTTTGAAAGGGCCCTTGGTGGCATACTCTATGTCAGTGTGGAGAGGATGCCAGTCGCCGCTGAAGGCGGAGAACATGACGATGTCTGCTTCAGTGATTGTCCTCCCCCTGGTGACAATCTTGTCGCCTACCTGGAAGTCTTCGAAATACCTCACCTGGACCTTCCGTTCAGCGCACCGGCCCGGTCTAGTGCACCCTCCTCTTCTGGTCGCCCCAGTACCTGGCTCGAAGTGCTTTCTTATCGTGCTTGCCGACAGACGTCAGGGGGATCTGCTCCACGAAGTCTACCGACTTGGGCGACTTGATCGATCCCTTCCGATCCTTGCAGAACTTGATGATCTCTTCCTCGGTGGCCGTCTTCCCGGCGCGGAGCACCACAACCGCCTTGACCGACTCCCCCCAGTTGGGGTCAGGCACGCCTATCACGGCCGCATCCGACACCGCCGGGTGTTCATGCAGTGTGGCCTCCACCTCTTTGGGGTAGACGTTCCAGCCACCGCTGATGACCATGTCCTTCTTCCGGTCGAGGATGTAGACATAGCCGTCATCGTCCCGACGGCCAATATCCCCCGTGTGCAGCCAGCCGTTCTTCAGTGTTTCAGCGGTCTCCTCCGGCTTGTTCAGGTAGCCGTTCATCATGTTGGGACTCCTGACAGCGATCTCGCCCTCGCCATTCAGTGGAACGTCGTTGTCCTCGTCGTCCACCAGCCGCAACTGGCACATCAGGGTAGGTTTCCCACATGAGGCTAACCTCTCCTCCTGGCCGGGGGCCACCACGTGGTCCTCCTTCCCAAGCGTGGTGAGAAACATAGGGGCTTCCGTCTGGCCGAAGACCTGAACAAAGACGGGCCCGAAAGCGGCGATCGCCTGGCGCAGCCTCTCCGGCGCTATAGGAGAAGCGCCATATATCACGGTGTTCAGGCTGCTGGTGTCGTATTTCTTGAGTTCGGGAAAGTCCAAGATACGGTAGAGTATGGTCGGTACGATAAAGGTACCCGTCACCCTTTCCTTCTCAATGGTCTGAAGGAAAAGCTCGGGTGTAAAGCTGTCCAGGATAACCTGCGTGCCGCCTCGCAGGCAGACTGGCAGCATGAAAACGTTGGAGGCATGCGACATGGGGGCCACGTGCAGGAAGGTGTGCCTCTGGCCCAACCCTATCTCCGCCAGCGCTGTCAGGTAAGTGTGGACACGGTTCTTCGAAGCGTGGAGGCAGCCCTTGGGCACCCCCGTGGTGCCTCCGGTGTAATATATGGAGATTATGTCATCTTCGCTCACCTCCACCGGCGGATCGGTGGCGTGTTGAGAAGAGAGCATTTGATCAAAATCGTTGCTGCCGCCGGCAGTCTCACCGCCTTCCGGAATGCAGATGAAATGCTTCACCGTCTTGAGCTGTGGCCGCATCTCTTCCACCTGCCCCGCATAGCGGGCCTGAAAGATGAGGGCGCTTGCTTCAGAATCATTGGCCATGTAGGCGTTGTCGGCAGGCACGGCAATGCCCTCATGGAGGATCACCTGTGCCAGACCGGCCTTAGCCAGCCCGTAGTCGAGCACGATGCTCTCGATGCAGTTGGCTGTCAGCGTGCCTACCCGGTCCCCTTTCTTCAGCCCCAGTGCAAGCAGGGCGTTGCCCAACTGGTTGGCCTTCTCTTTCAACTCACGATAGGTCATCTGGCGGTCACCTTTGATAGCGGCAAGCCTGTCGGCATAGTGCCCCACAGCCCAGTCGTACAGTCTGCCAACCGTATATCCCAAGTATCCTGACATACTAGCCTCCCAAGATGCCTAGTCCCGGAGCAACTCTCGAGCGATTATCAGTTTTCTTATCTCGGTGGTGCCAGCGCCGATCTCGCCCAGTTTCACGTCGCGAAGCAGACGGTTGACCGGATAATCCAGCATGTAGCTGTAGCCGCCGTGTATCTGGACAGCGTGAAGCGCAGCCTGGGTAGCCACCTGCCCGGCCATCAGAAGCGCCGCCGCGGCCACCTTGTTGATCTCGGAGCCCTTGCCTCCTCTTTCGGCCTTCGCGGCCAGGGTGGCAGCCTTGTACATCAGCAGCTTGGTTGACTCTATGCCCACGTACATCTCGACCAGCTTGTCCTGAACAAGCTGGAATTCCGCAATACGCTGCCCGAACTGTACCCTGTCCTTGGCGTACTGCAACGACAGGTCGAAGGCCCTCTCGGCTATGCCGATGGTCCAGCCCGTACCGGCGACCCTCTCCATGTCCAGGCCGCCCATCATCACATGCACCCCCTGGTTCAGTCCCCCCAATATGTTCCCTTCCGGAACACGGTAGTCCTCGAACACAAGCTCGCCTGTGGGGGAGCCCCTTTCTCCCATCTTCTCCAGGTGCCTGGTGGTGAAGGTGCCCTCGTACCCCGGCTCAACGATGAAGGCGGTAATGCCCTTGGCTCCCTTCCCTGGCTCTGTCTTGGCGTAGAGTATCATGACCCCGGCCACGGTGCCGTTGGTGATGAATGTCTTGGTGCCGTTGAGCAGGTAGTGAGAGCCGTCCTTGGTCGCCCTCATCTGAATGCCGACTGCATCCGAGCCCGCGTTGGGCTCGGTCAGGGCCAGGGCGCCTAGCTTCTCACCGCTGCACAGGGCGGGGAGGTACTTCTGCCGCTGTTCCTCCGTGCCATTGCGGTAGAGGTTGTCACAGCAGAGATTGGAGTGGGCGTGGCATGACAAGCTCAGCGCCGGGCATATGCGGCTCATCTGCTCAAGGCAGATGCACTGGGCCAGGTAGTCCATCCCCGCCCCGCCATACTGCTCCGGCACCGTGACACCCATCCACCCCAGATCGCCCACCCTCTTCCACACCCAGTCCGGTATTTTGTCTTCACGGTCGATCTGCTCCGCGATGGGCTCGATCTCCTTCACCATGAAGTCATAGACCGACTCGGAGAGCATCCGGTGTAGCTCGCTCAGCTCGAAGTCCATACCACTTCGCCTTTCTCGTCTGGCCCGCTACCTCTGACAGTAGTTGCTACCTGCCCTTGAACTGGGGCTTCCGCTTCTCTATGAACGCCCTGGTCCCTTCCTTGGCATCCTCGGTGGCCAGGGCAGAGCCGAAGCACTCGGCCTCATAGCACAGTGCCCGATCCAGATCCATGTCGATGCCATTATTGATGGCCAGCTTCACCAGACCCAAGGCTGCTACGCTCTTCGACAGCAGCTTCTGTACCAGTTCGTCCACTGCCTTGTCGAGATCCTCGGCCGGAACAACCTTGTTCACCAAGCCCAGCCGATATGCCTCGGCAGCACTGATCGGCTCCCCCAGCATGTCCATCTCCATGGCCTTCGTCTTGCCCACCAGCCGGGTGAGCCTCTGGGTCCCCCCCATGCCAGGGATAATAGCCAGATTGATCTCGGGCTGCCCGAACGACGCCTTCTCTGAGGCGATTCTGAAGTCGCAGGACATGGCCAATTCGTGCCCGCCACCCAGGCAGAATCCATTTACCTTGGCTATGATTGGCTTCCTGATCCTCTCCATGTAGGTGGTGAGCGACTGGGCAGTGAGGGCGAAGTCCCTGGCACCCAAGGCGCTCAGCGTCTCTATTTCGCCTATGTCCGCTCCCGCGGAGAACGCTCTGTCACCGGCGCCGGTTATGACAATTACCTGAACGCTGTCATCGCTTTCGGCGTCGGAGAGGGCATCCCGCATTTCCCTGGCCAGCCCCGTGTTCAAGGCGTTCATCACCTTGGGGCGATTGATGGTTATGCTGGCCACTCTGTCCTTCTTCTCATACAGAATGAACTGATACTCCTGAGCCACGTGTCATTCTCCTTATTGTGGACTACTTGTCGGCAAACAGCGTGTAGAAGCCCTTACCGGCCTTTCTCCCTATGTACCCGCTTTCGACCATCCTTCTGAGTATTGGCGCAGCCTTATATCTCTCCCAGCCCGTCTGGTTGTAGATGGTCTCTGCCAGGTCGAGGACAACGTCAGCACCGACCAGGTCTATCATTTCCAGGAAGCCGATCGGCCAGTTGAAGGCCAGCCTGCATATCTTGTCGATGTCGCTTGCGCTGGCCAGGCCGTCTTCCAGGATCTTCAGAGCCTCGTTGGCAGCCACATTGGCTATCCTGTTGGCTACAAACCCGGGCGAGTCCTTCACCACAACCGGCTCCTTGCCCAGCGACTTGCCGAACTCGACACTGATGCTCACCGTCTCGTCGGAGGTGGTCAAAGACTTGACCACCTCGATCAGCTTCATCACTGGCACTGGGTTGAAAAAGTGCATGCCGAGGAGCTTCTCTGGGCGGTTGACGGCTGAGGAAAGCAGGCTTATCGGTATTGACGACGTGTTGGTGGCCAGAATGGTCTTCTCAGGGCAAGCCTCGTCAAGCTGCTTCAGAACAGGTTGCTTCACTTCTGCCTTCTCGAACACGGCTTCAATCACGTAGTCAGCATCCTTGGCAGCCTGTTTCAGGTCGGTCGTCGTCTGTATCCTGGCCACGATCTCGTCAACCTGTGCCTGCGTCATGGTCTCCTTTTTCACCAGTCTGGCCAGGTTCCCTTTGATAGTGCTCATGCCGCGGTCAAGAAGCTCATCTTTGACGTCAACCATGGCAGTCTCATAGCCTGATTGGGCCACCGTCTGCGCAATGCCGCTGCCCATCGTCCCTGCACCAACAACGCAGACTCTCTTTATGTCCATTCTTGGCCTCCCTTCTAGCATTGAACTCGAGGAACTGGCTGCGGGCCAGACACCTCCGCGGCTTGGTCAACATGGACGTACCCTTCACGCCTTGGCCCTCTGCCCGAACGCCAGCCTTGCTCTTGCGACCAGGCCGGTCTGCCCCCACGTTGCTTCACTCTATTTCCCGGTGAACTTCGGCTTTCGCTTCTCTATGAAGGCCCTTCTGGCCTCGGCTACGTCGTCGGTGGCGAATATGGCCGGCATTATCCCCAGGCCAAAGTCCCAGTCCTCGTGACACTTTCGGTTCAGTATTCTCTTTATGGCAGCCTGAGCGAAAGGCGGCCCGTTCTTGAGCTTGTCACACACCTTGTCCACCTCAGCCTTCAACTGGTCATGAGGGACGACCACGTTCACCAGTCCCATAGCTTTGGCTTCGTCGGCCGTGATGTCATTCGCCATAAGGGACATGTAGGAGATGTTGTGCTTGCCCAGCACCTCCATACCCCTGGTCAGCGTCTCGATGGGGATGGCCCCATGGTTTATTTCCCGGATGCTGAACTTTGCCCTGTCTGAGGCAATCACGATGTCGCCGGTGAGAGTGATCCCTGTGCCGAACCCGTAGGCAATCCCATTCACCGCCATAACCACAGGCTTCGGTATGTACTCAAAGTGCTCGAATACCTTGACCACCAGTTGCATAAAGTGCATACCTGCGGCCACCTTTTGAAAGTCAAAACCGGTCACGTCAGCCCCGGCAGAGAAGACTTCGCCCTGGCCGGTCAGGACCACCACCCTCATGTCTTCGTCCTCTTCGATATCCGTCAGCGCCCGCTCAATGTCCTTGAATACCTGGTGATTGGCCGCGTTCCTCTTGTCCATGCGGTCAAAAATAATGGTGGCCACCCTGTCCTGTTTTTCCACCTTGATGGTCTCGTAGCTCATACCGTCTCCTTGCTGAATACCCGATGAATGCCCCGTTGGGCCTAGCTGCCCAGAGCCTTCACCTCTCTGTCCAGAATGTCCCTCAGGTAGGGCAGCCTTTCCTTACCAGACTTGAAATCGAAGGCCACCATACCGTAGGGGTCAATCACTTCTCTCAGAAGCCTGATCTGCTCCTTTGAGGGTTTCTCGGTCTCGGGCACGTCGTCGGGCACGGCCAACTCAAAGCCCGTGTTGTTGACCACGTCTTCCACACTGACACCGGGGTGTACGGACTCTATCCTGAACGGTTTCTCTTCCTCGTCCTTTCTCAGTACGGCCAGGTTGGTGATAAACTTGATCGGGCCCGGCCTGAGACCGGCCTTTATCCGCTCTTCATTGCTGATCTTCCACCTGGTACCGGTTATGAAGTCGACCCTCGGTACGAGTGTCCTCCTGGAGTGATTGGGGAAGTAACCAAGCATCTTGCGATGCATCTTGACCACCTCGGGCGCCCCAGCGCCTCCCGGCCCCCTCAACACCGGCTTCGCATAATCGCCGACTACCGAGATGTTGATGTTCCCGTACTGGTCGGCCTGAATGCTAGATATGGGCTCAACGTCCACGCCTATTCCCAGGTAGAGCGAGTTGATGCACTCGGTCATGTTCCAGCGGGCAACGCCGCCCGCCGTGGCCGCCGCCTCGTAGCTGCCGAAAGTCAATCGGAAGGGCCTGGCATCGACCGAGGAGTAGGCCATGTACATGATGTTGGGAGCATGCGTCACTTTGGCCAGGACGTAGCTCACAAAGGCAAGCGGAGTAAATGACCCCAGAATGAGAACATCGCCATCTTCAACTTCCCTCGCCACCGCCACGCACACCAGCTCGGCTGTGGAGTAGTCCTCCGCGTAGTCGCTCATAGCAGCTTCACCTCCCTTGCCAGCTTCCGGAGCACGTCCAGGTGTTTTGGGCCACCTATCTTTTCGAGGTACTCAGCCTCCGAGCCCATGACATACTCGCTCAAGTAGTCTTTGAACGATTCGGGGCTGGCCGCCATCTCCATATACTTCATCATGTGCCACGGGTCACCGACGTAGCTGGGGATGGAGGACGTGGGATGGGCGCCAAACGGCGCTTCTATGACCATGTCCACGTAAAAACGGGGTATCTTCGTCTTATAGGGATTTTGCCTTATCACATCGGTGGGCACTATCTCTTCGACAGAGACGATCACCTTGTCCGCTGCCTTGGCCAACTCCAGGTCCGAACCGCCTGTCCCTTCAATCTGGGTATTCCCAGCCGGATCGGCTCGCTGCGCATGGATTATGGCTACATCCGGCTTGATGGCCGGCACTGCTATCATCTCCTCTCCGGTGAAAGGGCACTTTATGGTCTTGTAGAACTCGGGCCTCTCCTTCACGCAATCGGAGCCAAAGGGGCCTCTGTACGGCAGAAAGGGAACACCGCGGCCGGCTGCCTCAAATCCGAGGATTATGGCCAGGCCGGTGATCTCGTCATACTTCAGGCCTTCCTTCTCAATGGCACGCCGGAAGTTCGGAGGCAGTCCATACGCCTCCATGCTCACAAATGAGAACATCAGCCTGTCCAGGCAACCAGCGCCCACCAGGATATCAATGTCAACGCTCCCCAGGATGGTCAAGGCATAGAGGTGTTTGATGCCGGAGCGGATAATCTGGCGGATTATGGCCATAGGATGGCTGCTCAGCCAGGCACCGCCAATCGCCACCGTATCACCGTCCTTGATCAGCCTGGTGATGTCGCTCAGCGGTGCCACCTTGTTCTGGTTGATCACCCTGTCTCTTCTGTTCATTGGCTCCTTTCACCTCCCGGCTTGCACCGCATGGCACGGCAGAGTACGACGCCGGTCGATCTGCTGCTCCGCTCTCGAGCAGGGATCGCCAGACAGAACATTATCGGCTGCCTTTTTCTTCTCCCGGTTCACAGGAGTGACAGGTCTACTGAGTGTGCGTGGCCGGTTACCGCGCGCTTACTCGCGACCAACGATGTTGATGCTGACGATGTTCCTTGGAGGAATGCCACCCAGATTGTGGGTCAGACCGAGCTTCGGCTCCTTTATCTGCCTGGGCCCAGCCTTGCCCTGAAGCTGCTTGTACATCTCGTACATCATGCGAAGCCCGGAGGCGCCTATGGGATGCCCGAAACACTTCAAGCCGCCGTCGGGCTGGCACGGGATTTGCCCACCCAGCTCAAAGAAGCCGGCATCGATGTCTTCTTTCGCCTTTCCTCTGGGTGATATGCCAAGGTCTTCATAGGTAACCATCTCGGTGATGGAGAAACAGTCGTGCACCTCCATCATGCTTATTTCCTCACGCGGGTTCTTTATTCCGGCTTCGGCATAGGCCTTCACCGAAGCACGGCAGGTGGACTCCACGTGGGCGTAGTCGTAGTCGGTATACATCAGCTCTTCGCCCGAGCACGCAGCAATTTGTAGCGACTTCACGAACACCGGGTCATCTCTGAATTTCCTGGCCATGTCAGCCCTGGTTACAATAGCCGCTGCCGCACCGTCGCTGACTCCGCAGCAGTCGAAAAGCCCTAGGGGCCAAGCGATCACAGGGGCGTTGATAGCCTGCTCCAGGGTGATCTCACGCCTCAGGTGGGCCTTCTCGCACATGGCGCCGTTGTGGTGACTCTTCACTGAGACCTTGGCCAGGGCCTCCTTGCCTTCTTCGGGGCTGAGTCCATACTTGGCGAAGTACCTGGTGGCCATCATGGCAAACATGCCCGGCGTGGTGTTGTTGGCCAGAATGATCCTGAGCTTTGTCCCAACAGCCAGCACATGGGAGAACTCCGGCAGCCCTCCGTAACCCGTATCCTTCAGCTTCTCGACGCCCAGTGCCAGTGCGATATCGTACGCGCCCGAGGCTACTGCATAACAGGCCCCTCTCAAAGCTTCCGAGCCACTGGCGCACATGTTCTCCACTCTGGTGACCGCAATGAAAGGCAGCTTCAGGGTGGTAGACAAAGGTATCGCACTGTGTCCAACGCTTACCTCAGTCATTTCGGGCCCGCCCTGCCACGCTGCCTGGATGTCCCTCTTTTCAATACCGGCATCCCGTATGGCCTCCGTGAACGCGTCGACCATCAGGTCTTCCGGGCTCTTGTCCCACAACTCTCCAAACTTGGTGCACCCCATACCGATAATCGCAACTTTGTCCCTTATGCCCTCTGCCATTTTGCCTCCGTTGCTTGTTCTCCAGCCATTTCTCTCGCTGTAAATGCCAAACTGAACTCGCTACGATATTGACAGTCCCTGGTCAATATATATGTTCTGGCCCGTCATGTTCTTGGAAGCGTCACTGGCCAGATACACGCTGAGCAGACCTATGTCCCTCGCCTCACCCACCCTTCTGAGCGGCAGGCTCTTCAGCGC
>Ga0180301_10004710_pt1 | contig 10522 bp, 11 predicted proteins | sample GuaBasSediGuay16_FD_121797 | JGI IMG/M metagenome (GOLD analysis project Ga0180301, IMG submission 121797) | Subseafloor sediment microbial communities from Guaymas Basin, Gulf of California, Mexico - Guay16, Core 4569-2, 12-15 cm | ecosystem: Environmental > Aquatic > Marine > Hydrothermal... | reverse complement strand
TCATGCACGTCTAACCCTACTCCGTGCCCAAGAGAATGCACAAAATATTCATTATAACCTTCTTTAGAAAGAATTTTTCTCGTAATTTCCTCTATTTCAACAGCTTTTTTCCCAATACTACACCCTTTAATAGCCTCATGATGGGCCTTCAAAACGTTTCTATATACATCTAGTTGTTTCTGAGTTGGTTCTCCGAAGACTACCGTTCTCGTCATATCCGAGCAGTAACCTTCATATTTTGCACCTAAGTCTATAATGATGAGATCTCCTCGTTCAATTTTTTTATGTGAAGAAGTACCGTGTGGATAAGCGGAACGATAACCTGAGGCAATAATTGTATCGAAAGGAGTTGCTTCTGAGCCCCCTTTTCGCATGGCATACTCAACCTCTGCAGCAATTTCAATTTCCGTTTTTCCCTCATCCATAGAATTAATCGCGGTCGAAAATCCGATCTCTGCAATTTGGCATGCCTTCCGTATTTTTTCAATTTCTTGCGGAATTTTAGTTATTCGTAATTCTTCTATAAGTGCTGATCCCTTTTTCATCTGCAAAAATTCACATTTTTCGGTAAAATCAAAATAAAACTTGACAGTCATAGAATCCTCCTCAAATCCTAATTCATTTATTTGTTTATCTTCTAAAACAACTTTTAATGCATCAAGCACTTCGGTATTCCGGTCTATCTTTACTATCTCAGCGGTCTTTACAGAATTTAATGCGTCCTCATATTCAAGTTCCGGGACTAATAACATTGGTGATTCATCTGGATAGACAATTAAATATGCATATGAATGGCTAAGAAAATTTACAAAATAATATACATTTGTCACGTTAGAAATCAGAAAGGCACTAAATTCATTTTCTTCTATTTTCTTTTGAAATTCGCTTAATTTTCCGTTCATATGTATCTATATCTCCTATTAACTAATATCTAAATTTTTATATTAAATTTCTTCAGCATCTCTACAAGGCTCGCAATCGGAAGCCCAACCACATTGTAGTAACATCCTTCTATCCTCTTAATGAACTTTGCTCCTTGTTCTTGAATTTTATATCCTCCCGCCGCATCTAACGGTTCCCCTGAGTTAATATATCTAAGAATTTCATCTTCCTCTAGTTTCCGCATTTCTACCTTCGTTTTTTCAATCTTTACTTCCATTTTATTTGAAAATTTTTCTAAAACTACAAGTGCCGTATAGACATAATGGCTTGTTCCACTTAATGTTTTTAACATACGCTGTGCATCATTTTTATCCTTTGGTTTCCCTAAAATTTCTCTATCTTTTACCACTATCGTATCTGCCGCGATAATAATCCCTTCATCAATTTCATCTATTACACTTTTAGCTTTTTGTACTGCATTGTTCCATATATATTTCTCCGGAGTATCTCCTTTATGCATTATTTCTTGATACTTAGGTCTAATTCGTTCAAATTCTACCCCAATTTTCTTTAATAATGCTCTCCGCCTTGGAGATTCAGACGCCAAATATATTTTCATCTATATCCTTGTTGAATATTTTTTAATTTAATCGAGAAAATAGAGGATTAAAGTCCTTTCTTTATTTCCTTCCCAAAAGGATTGTCAAACTTTTGAATCGATTCTAGCATTTTCTGATGTTCCGGAAGAATTATACCCTTCTGAATTGCTTCCTCTCGTAATTTTTCAATCATTCCGGGTATATCAATATTAGCGGGACAAAGTTCTTTACACCGATTGCACCCTGTACATAAAAATAACCCGATAGCAACAGCTTCATTGATACCTTTGATCAGTGCAGCTTTTACAAGTCCAATAGGTCCTGTTGAGACCTCTGATAAAAACATTTCAATTCCTGCATGCTGTATAACAGGACATGCTACAAAACATCTTCCACAGTTGATACAGAACAATAACTCTTCGAATCCTTTTTCGCGGGCAGGCGTTCGATAATCATCGACAAGAACGACATGAACCTCCTGAGCTCCATGCATCCCTAAGACTTCTAACCCTCGAATGTCTGATGTCCCGCTTGGCCCTTTAATGAATGAGCAATATGCGCCACGTAAATCAAAAGCCGCTTCCATAACGCGTAATATGGTGATCGCATCTTTCCATGTAGGAACCACTTTATCAATCCCTGCAATCGCAATATGTTTCGGTGGCAATCGTGTAATTAATGAAATATTTCCCTCATTTTCAATTAATCCAATACTTCCCTCTTCTGCAATTACTACATTTGCTCCTGTTATCCCGACATTCGCTGCTAAAATTTGCTCCCGCAATTTTTCCCGTCCGACCTTTACAATTTCGGCTGGGTCCGGCTTTACTGGAACTTTGTAATGTTTTGAAAAGATCTCTGCAATATAAGCGGGGTCAAGATGAACCGCTGGTCCAATCGGTAAGCTTGGTTTCTCTTTTGATATTTGAATAATACGATCCCCAATATCTGTTTCGATTACTTCAATACCTTCTGTTTCAAGTTTCTTTACAAGCCCAATCTCCTTGCCTGTGTTCGTTTTTGATTTCACAACTAACTCTTCCCCTTCTACTTCCTGTAATATATACGCAAGTGCTTCCTCTCGTGTTTTTGCAAGAATTACTTCACAAAAATGGTTCTTTAACGTTTTTATTGCTTGTTCTACTAATTTATCAAGATTTTTCACAATTTCCTTTTTTAATTCAATGAATTCTGGCTTTAATGGGTCCAAGCGTTCATTTTTCATTATTCTACTCGTGTAACCTATGGTTAGCGTAAGTTTTAAATCTCCTATCGTTTCAATTCCTCGCTCTAGTTTCTCCATTACTTGTTCAAATATTTTCTCTGACATATCTTCAACCTCCTAGCTCTACTCCCGGAATTTCTGAAATTAAGCCTGCTGAATATGCAACTAAATTGATTAGCTCTATCACTTTCACTTTATGTTCAAATAATTGCGCAACTCCATCTAAATTGTAATAGCAGGTGGGACATGCCGTAACGAGATGTTTGATACGTTTCGCTAAATCTAAGTTGGTTAATGACATTTGGTTTCTTAATTCAATATATGGTTCCCGTATTGGACCTCCACAGCAAACGGCATGTTCCTTATAAAATTCCATTTCTTTATATTTAATTCCAGGAATGGACTTTATAATAAACCTTGGTTCATCGTAAAGCCCCCCATACCGCCCTAAATGACAAGAATCATGATATGTTATTTTAAGTGGTACTTCCTTCGATAATGATAATTTCCCTTCTTTAATTGCTTGTGCTATGATTTCTGTACTATGTTGAACTTGAATATTAAATTCTTTCTCAACTTTTGGGTAATCATACTTTAATGTTTTATAACATTCGGGACAATTAACTATAATCTTGCCAATTTTATGAATTTTGAAATATTCAATGTTTTCCTTAACTTTCTTAATACCCTCGCCTATGTGCCCCATAATAAATAAGGCACCACCGCAACAAGGTTCATCATCTCGAATTTCCACGTCAATACCAATCGTATCGAGAATTTTTTTCATTGCTTTTCCTGTCTCTGGATATAAATGACACGTAGTACAACCAACATAATACAATATTTTCTGGCTTAAACTCATAATTTCTTGCCTCCGAGAAAAAATTATATGTTAATCTACTTTCTAAAGCTCGATTATCATCTATACAAATCATAATTATGAAAGTCTTAAGAATTACTATTTCCTTAACTATATTGAACTAAATCTAAAATTGATAGGTAGAATTAGGTTTGTCTCCTGAGGGTGGAATTGCCGAAAGAATACAAGATGTTCTTAAGGAATTAGAATTAAACGTCCCTACAATAGAAGCTTCTGCAGTCGTTTCTGCTGTAGGGCTTCCCATCGCCTCTGCATTACCAACAGATATTGATGAAACTCGTGTAGCTGCTATTACTGCTTCAATCTTAACCATGAGTGAACGCGCTATAATGGATTTCGGAAAAGGACAATTAAATCAAATCATTATTCGCGGCTCTAAAGGCCTCCTCATTTCTATGGCGGCCGGTGAAAATGCCGTTCTAACTGTTTCTGCATCACATGATGCCCGCCTTGGCATTATTCTCTTATATATGGAACGTGCCGCCAAAGAAATCCTCGATCTTCTTGAAAACCAATAATTTTTATTCTGACATGAATTTCCCTTTTTGTTACGAACGATACAGAACTCGATGTGAAACTCTTAAAAATAATAGTTAATTGTTGTTATTTGATAAACCAAACTTTAAATAGGATGTTTGGTCATCATATTAAATTAATAGAGAGACTTAGGTGAGACTAACTTTGATGATTGGAGGTAGCAAACCGCAGGAATTGCAGGAGATTCTAAAGGATTTAGAATCCTCTATCCCTGAAATTGAAGCAGCAGCTATTGTATCAGCTGAAGGGTTGCCCATAGCCTCTGCCTTACCCCGTGATATTGATGAAACGCGTGTCGCTGCTATGACTGCAGCAATGTTAAGTCTTGGGGAACGTGCAGCAGCCGAGCTGCGGAAAGGGGAATTAGAGCAAGTATTTGTTCGCGGGAGTGATGGATATATCATAAGTATGGCTGCAGGGGAGAATGCCGTCTTAACCGTCTCGGCTACCAAGGATGTCAAACTGGGGTTAATCTTTTTAGACATGAAACGGACTGCAGCTAAAATTCTGGAAGCCCTCGAGGGTACCTAAATTCCTTTTCTCTGTTAATTTCTGGTAAAAAACCCCTAGTTTTTCCACTCTGGACTCTTTTTCTGAAAATTAATGATCTTTCCAACTTATTACAAATATCATCTTCCTAATTTTCAAGTATTAAAGAAAATTGAAAAGTTGGAAAATATCAAGTAAATTAGAATATGATATCAGAAGAGCTTTACACCTTTTTCTTTCAGCACAATTAGAACATACTCTTCTTCAGGAGCTATTAAAATCTCGCCTGAGTTTGTGGTGATAGTTAGAAAGGACATTGTTTCATTACTATCAATTTCCGTAACAACGCTCCGACATTTCCCTACTAGACTGGTGATAAGAGCGGCAATTTTTTCAGTTTTCTCTGTAGGGAAAGTCGTACTTATCGGTAGACCTTCCGTATTTGTAACGATCACCCCATTTACCCCTTCAAATCGTTTCAATTTCTTTAATGTTTCATCGAAAATTCTTCTTCCTATCATGGTTATACACATTCCTTCAGAATTACTACTCGTTACTTTTTATTTTACAATATATTTTAAGGTTTTTGATTCCCAAACTCGGTGGCTAAACTTTTTAGGGATATGTTTAATTTATAATTTAATTTCGTTTAAACATATCTAAATCTATAAACATAAAAACAAAAATATTAATCTTTAATATGTTTATATTACTAAAATTATGATATTAACAATTGGATTAAGTTAGTTTGAGTTGAGGAAATCATGGCAGCTAAAGAAATTGAAGCGATGTTGGAACGTATCATGGATCAGATTCCCGAGGTTGAAGGGCTTATAGCATGTGATGCTAGCGGGAAAAAACTTACAGGACAAACCATCACGGAAATGGACCATGACGGAATTATTAAATCCGTTTTGAATGTTTTTAATGCCGCGAATGATTTAGGCGCAAAAGTTGAAAAGGGAGAAGTAAACGAAGTTAGAGTAAATTCAAAGGAAGGTTATACCGTAATTGTTGGCTCAAAGAAGCTGGTGTTAATTGGTCTTGCAGGTCTCGATGCAATAAACTCACTCTCGCTCATAGCTCGGAATTTACACATGGTCCTTGAGAAATTTGGATAGTTTAAATTGTCTTGTTTTAATCTTACCACTTTTCTTTTTCTTGTAGCAATAGTTTTAGCGACCTAATGCAATCTTATTGGTTGTATTCTACGTAAGAAATGTTAGCACTACGAAAATCATGCCGGTTCCAATCAGGTCTGCAGTCGTAGATATGAGAGGTGCTACCATATTATCTGGGTCCAATCCTCGTCTGAAACTAATAAACGCAATAAATAGGGACAGCATAAGTATTGAGACATATAAAATAGATCCTGCCCCAAGGGATAAAATCATAAAATCCACGAGAGATAAATGGCCTGTAGGATCTATTACAATCCGTAAAAAATAAGCCACGACACCACTAATCGCCGAAACAAGGAGCCCACTCATAAATAATGAAATGAAATTGATATAAATCAATCGAATCCTTCCAAATCGCGGCTCAATGAGCCCTGAATGAAGATGGGTTGCAATTCGTGCTCCAAAGGTAGTTCCTAAATCACCTCCAATACTTAAAATGGGAGGTGTGATTATTAGGATACCAACTACTTCCCCCATTGTAAGAGATGAATTTAAGAGAAACCCGGCAAAAACAGAGATGGTGGATGCCAAGACCAAAGTGGGTAATGCTTCCTTTATGATCCTTTTAACTTCCATCTCTTTTTACACCTCTTAAATCAATCCAACTCCCGAAATAATTAATGCTTGTGTAACAAATATAATGGAAAAGAGTCCAATCACATCGCCTGTTGTGTATAAAAGAGGCGACACCACCATATCGGGGTCTAATCCTCTGCGATAGGTGAGAATCGATAAGAAAATTGTGACTAGCGCCTGTAAAAATCCTGAAATTACGCTTGAAAGTTCTGCAATAAGAATGAACCCTAAAAGCGAAAGATGGTGCCCCTCTCCCACATTAAATAAGACTGTTACTAAATATGAGAGCCCTCCAATCCATACAGGCAGGATCACAGTCAATATCATAATTGCAATAAAGCTTTTTTTGAAATTTGGCGTATTATTCCGCAATTGTGGTTTAATTGTACCAAGATGCAAAGCAGTACTTAATCTTGCGGAAAATGCGCCCCCTATTGCCCCCCTTATTGACATTAACGGTGGAACTTGAACTAATAACCCAGGAAGACTCTCAATAATAATTTCTGATGTCCCTAAAAGAAACCCAACTCCAATACTCCCCAAGGCAGAAAGCAAAAGGACTGCAAAGGTTTCCCGAACAACTGCAATAGCTTCTGAAATGCTCCGTGATTTGGTTAGTGTTGCCCCATTGGGTCATCACCTTTGTGTTCATCTATGCTTTTGCTCCCAAATGCCTTCTTGAAGGAAGGATACCATTTTACTTTAATTTACGAAATTTGTAATAGATAAAATCCATTTATATTTAAAGGTTTTTTATCTGTTTGAATGATTTTTCGGAGGGAATTATCTTCCTATCCGTCTTCATTATAACTCAAAAAGGCGAAATTCGCGCAATTTTTCGGAAAAAATTCAGTATGGGAGAAATTATTTTCTTTAATCCATATTCTTCCATTTTTCTCTCAAATAATTCGAAGTCTTCTTCCGAAACTGCTCCAAAAAACACTAGGACACAAGGATAAATTACCGTCAATAAAATTGCTATTAAAATGAGTACTCCTAAATTATTGAAAGGGAGGAACATTAAGGGTGGCCAAGTAAGAACTGCAGCAACTGATATAGTACATATTAATGCAACAAGACTTTTCCAGCCAATTGAGAAAGAAATTGTTTCATTTACATTCTTTTTAACTATATGTGGTAAAAATGGTGCCATAACCAACGTTGCTATGAGAAATCCAACTGCCGCATTAATCTGAGGACTAAAAAAACCTAATCCTAGAAATAAAGATACAAACCCTACTGTACTTAGGAATACACTTCCCAAATAGATTGCTGCTATACGACCTTTTCCAATTCCCAATAAAACACTGCATAAAACATATTCAAATCCAGCAATTGCAAATGCACTTATAACTAGAATAAAAGGAATCCAAACATCTGTTACACCTGTTACATAAATTTCTCCATGAAATACACTTAAAATTCCTCGAGAAAGCCCAATATTCAGTGTTAATGTGAAAAATGTGACATAAAAATAAATTTTTACAATTAAATGAAGATAATAATGAATTTTCTCTGTATTATTTTCTCCATAAGCTTCGGCTACACTCGTAATGAGTGGCCAAGCAAATCCGGTCACAATTAATCCTCCCATAGAATATCCTAATATGATAGAGAATGCCCCCACAATTTGATAATTTTGAGTAAAGATTAGCAAAATAATAGTTGCAATTGATCCAACAATTCCACTTGGAATAAGATTTGTGACTGCAAAATAAAATCCTTGGCGCATTATTCCAAATACTCTCCGATCCACCTTATTGAATCGGAAAATTTGCGTATTAAACCAAAGGTGGCGAAAATACTTAAAAAGAAAGTGAAGTTGGACGATCACTCCAACCACATAAACTATCAAGATTAACCCTACAGGTAATGTCATAGTCTTAATTAATATCAACAACACGATTACCGATAATACTTGTGAAAGAGGAAATGTCGTGTAGGCTTTCACAATATCATCATATTCTCCTACTGCCGCCAGGTTGCTTACAATTCCATCTCGCACGCCTGCAATCAGCATTACAATACCGATTATGAAAAAAATTGAACTTAATTCATGCTGAAACGTTACAGGAAGATCAATGATGAAAGAGGCGATAATTAACCCAATACCAATCACGATATCTGTGACAATAATAATAAATGTACCGTTTCTCGCATATTCAAAGGCGACCTTTTTATCGAAAATTTTTGATGAAACTATTTGTGAAGTTGCTTGACTCATTCCAGCTGAAACTATTGAAAAAATTCCAAAGAAGGCATAAGCAGTGTTTAAAATCCCTACGCCTTCCGCCCCCAATCCGATATCTTGCCGAGAAACGATTACCACTAATAACCATGTTAATAAACTAGCAACCATCATTCCAACTATTTGCCAAATTCCTGCTACAATGAGGTTCTGCGGGGCTTCTGGGCTTAATTCAAATTGCTGGAAAAATCGTTTGATTTTAATTTTTATTCCAATTTTTTCTTGGTTCTTTTCTTGACTTATCTCTTCGGATACTATATTTGAATTAGAATATTCTGGAGGAATTTTATCTCACTATTTTTATTCATTTAAAATACATTGGTATAATGCCAGTTTGAATTATTTAGCGTATATAATAATTATTATCATTTATTTATTTGGAATAAACTTTAAAGGAACGGTTTATCTATACCCTATTTGGAATCTCTAAATTCGATTTATCTACCTTAACAAAGATTTCCTTTTTCTCACCTCGTGAAAGAAGTTTTTTAAAACAATTTAGGGATACAACGCCAAATACAAACCCACTGATGTAAATAATCACAAATATTCCAAATAAAATAAACTTTCGGGATAATTTCGCATATCTGTCTTTACGATATTTTGGATAGGCGAAAATAAACATAGTAAGGAATGAGAATATAAATGCGATAATTCCTAACAAGAAATAAAAAAGCCCACCCCCAAAGGATAAATTAGGCTCAAAAAAATTAACAAAAAACTGCACTATAATCATTCCCATCGAAAATAGGGTAATCAACGGTACTATATCTATCATTAAAAATTGAGATATATAAAGAAATTTTTGGCGAAATCCCATCTTTTTAATTTTTAACATTCCTTTTGAATTATATTTGATAGTTCCTAAATGCCAATGTTCTTGTTGTAAATAAAATGTCTTAAAATCCGTTGGATAAAATTGGTAACAGAAAAGTTGGTCATCAAAAATTCCTTTCCAATGCGGAAAATTAACACTTGCTCGTAAATTCAATTCAGCATCATCAAGTAATGAATTAATATCAAATTTTCCACACTCAATTAATGCACTTTTCCGCCAGATTCCGCCAAATCCCATAAAACTAATGTTCTTCAGATATTTATTTACTCCAATTCCATAGAAACTAATCACAATTGAAATGCACCATCCAACTTTTGTTATTATATTTTGTGTCGCATTTAATCCTAAAAAACAGGAACTTACTAATTTTACATTCTCATCCGAAAAATGGCTCAATGCTCGTTCAATAAAGCCATCAAATATAAAAGTATCACTATCTAAGAAAAGGAGAAACTCCCCCTTTGCATTATCAATTCCAATGTTCAACCCATACGGTCTTGAAACGTTTTCAGAAAATGCCCGCACATTATCATACTCTTGTGCAAATTTTAATGCTACTTCTTCAGTCCTATCTGTACTTTTCTCGGAATAAACGATAATAATTTCGAAGTTCGGATATTTTAGCTTTAAAAGATTTTCTAAATTCTTTTCTAAAATATCCCCATCATTGAAGACAGGTATTATAATGGACACAAACTCCTGTTTGTTGTATTTTTTCGGTCTTGTTTTAAAAAACAATGGAATAAGCCCAAAAATAATCGAATATGTTATTGTGATGAGTATAACAATAGTATTGATGTAAAGAAATATCTGAAAAACTATTTTAAAGAAAAAATACGCACAAACGAAAAATATTAATGAACATAACAAAAAACATATTGGAAATTTGCCAATATCCCAAACTGTAAGAGTTATTTCTTTTGAATCTAAGACCCGAATTCTAATTCACCCATAAATCTCTTATTTTCTGATACATTCATATATTTTTTTACGTTTTCAAACTTTATTCTTATGTCTCTTTTATCTGTAATTCATCCTTAGCAACTTTTACATATATCTTTTTCCTC
>Ga0180301_10004709_pt1 | contig 10526 bp, 9 predicted proteins | sample GuaBasSediGuay16_FD_121797 | JGI IMG/M metagenome (GOLD analysis project Ga0180301, IMG submission 121797) | Subseafloor sediment microbial communities from Guaymas Basin, Gulf of California, Mexico - Guay16, Core 4569-2, 12-15 cm | ecosystem: Environmental > Aquatic > Marine > Hydrothermal... | reverse complement strand
TGCCATTCTTCTTGCCAGTTTCTTACCGGCTCCGAACTTGAAATATAACCTACTGCGTATCCTCCACTTCCTGTGCCCCATCTTCTCATTCCATCACGTTCAATGTACACTCGGTATACTTCATCCAAGAGGAAGCGCATTCTCATTGGATTATAGACTTCAGGTAGAGGACCTGTTCCTTTGACTACTACTGCTTTTAAATTCTTTGACCCCATAACTGCACCATAGCCGCCGTATCCTGCAGCATGTGTCCATTTGCACATTACTACTGCCATTCTAGATTTGTTCTCTCCGCCTGGGCCAATATAGAGTATTCCCGGCTCCTTCCACTTCCCAAAATTTCTATATTTCTTTTCTAACTCGCTTCTTATTTCTTTATTTAGCATTTTAATGGTTTCTTTGCCATCTTTTCCCCAAATGTGTGAGGCATCTCTAATCTCTACGTCATTATCTTTAATGAAAATGTAAACTGGACTTTTAGCTGCACCACTAATTATTATGCCATCATATCCTGCGCATTTAAGTTCTACTGGAAATTCTCCTCCTACTGTTGAGCCTACTATTCCATTGCTCTGCGGTGATTTTCCTGAAACACAGATTCTAGCTCCAGGATAGAATCCAGTTAGTGGGCCGGTTAGGATGAGAAGGAGATTTTCAGGTCCTAATGGATCTATTTCTTCCCATCGGCTTCCAAGTCTATCCCATAATATTTTTGCAGCTAATCCTCTTCCTCCAATATATTTTCTCAGGATTTCTTCTTCAAGGGTTATTTCAGTGATTCTTTCTGTACTTAAATTTACTTCTAAAATTTTACCAGTATAACCTCTACCCTTCATAGAAGTTCCTCCCCAAATTTTCCATACAAATTAATTGCAAGCTCTTCGGTGATTTCTTCAGGTGTTCTAGCATATAGTTTGCATTGCTTCTCTACGGTAGATCTTGGAACTATCCATAATGCGTTCCATTTACCCATTTGGCAAACTCTTACACATTGTGGATCACCATCACAGAGATCGCAGATTAGAACATATTTCCCTGATGGATGTAAATGGGGTATCTTGCCAGGACATGCCTGTATACATAAACCGCATGCTGTACATTTTTCTTTATCAACAATTACAGCGCCAGTTGTTTTATTTACACTTAATGCATTTACTGGACATGCATTAACGCATGGATAATCTTCACATTGCGTGCATAGATGCGGTATCTCAATTCCCGGCACAAGCATGAATACTCTTATTCTTGAAGCTTCAGGCCAAATTTTACCTTCATGAGCCAATGAGCAGGCAATTTCACATAGTCGGCATCCACTACATTTAATGAAGTCTCTCATAATCCATATTTGACCATCTCTTCCAGCCATAAACTATCCTCCCACAAAATACTGCTAATTACTATGTGATGATATGTTACTTAAGATTTTACGGTTCCATCAAATTAATAAATAATTTAAGGGAAGTTTGATTTAAAGTCTAATATGCCTATAATTGAAATCAATGGAAGAAAACCCTTCATTGCAAAGGGAGTATATGTTTCTCCAAGTGCATATATAATTGGAGATGTAAAGATAGGTGAGAAAGCAATAATTATGTTTGGAGCAGTTCTACGCGGCGATTTAAACACTATAGAAATTGGAGAACAAACTTCAATTCAAGATAATGTAATAATTCATCCAACGCCGAGATCTAAAACGATTATTGGTAACAAAGTTGTAGTTGGACATGGAGCAATAATTGAGGGTGCAATAATTAATGATGAAACTATGATTGGAATAGGAGCAATAATTTTAGATGGGGTTGAAATTGGGAGAAATTGCATAATTGGGGCAGGAGCAGTAGTTAGGGAAGCAACAGTGATGCCGGATAATTCTATTGCTGTGGGTGTGCCTGCAAAGATTATAGGTCAAGTGAAAGAGAAGCATTTAGAAAGAATATGGAGGGCAGTGAATAATTATCAGGTTTTACGTGAAAAATATCTTAAAGAACATTATTTGTAGAATTGTAATGTTAACTGATGGTGATGAAATTGGGTTATGACATTCTTAGCATAAATGTTGCTGGTAAAGAGATAAGGGAGAAGAGGAAAATTCTTATCTATGGATCATGCGTAGAAGTGGAGTATCCTCATTTCTATGAGAAATATAGTCAAGGAAGAGTACCTCTCAAGGTGTGTCTGGAAAAAGATCATATGAATATGGTTGGATTTAAAGTTGCATCAATAATAGCAAGAGTAGATTTGAATGAAATAATAATTTTAACTGTTGATGGATCTCCACATTGCGTTCAGCTTCATATGATGATGGAAGAAGTTGAAAAAATTACAGGGAAAAGGGGAAAGCTGAATGTTAGGCATATAGTTATAGAGAATGGTAAAGACATTGAAGTTAATCCTACGTGTATTAAAGTTGCTAGATATTTAACTAAAATTCAAAGATTAATGGAGAAGAAAGTAAATGACAATACTAGTGTATGAGGAAGGAAATGTAAGAAAGGCAAATGTTAAGGACTTACTTGAAATAGTGAAGGCATTATTACTTTTAATTCCAATTGGCAAAGTTACATCGTATAAAGAAATAGCTTTAATGCTCGGTGTAAGTCCAAGGCTAGTAGGTAGACTTATGGCTATGAATGATGAAGCACCGATAGTTCCATGCCATAGAGTAGTTAGATCTAATGGTCATATTGGTGGATATAGCTTGGAAGGAGGAGTAGAAATTAAGAGAAGACTATTGATACTTGAGGGTGTAAAATTCAGAAATAGGGAATATGTATCTAGTGAAGTAATGGTTTCCTTAAAGAAATTTTATAAATAAATAGAAAAGAAGTATAATTTAAGATAATTTATGAAATTGTTTAATATTTTGCTAGTTCTATTCCTTTTTCCTTTATGGCTGCTTGTGCTGCTACAAGTCTTGCTACTGGAATTCTGTATGGAGAAGCACTCACATAGGATAGTCCAATTGAGTGGCAGAATTCAATGCTCTTTGGATCTCCACCTTGCTCTCCACAAATACCTATCTCTATATCCTCTCTTGTCTTCCTAGCTAGTTCGACGCATATTTTCATTAGTTTTCCTACACCTTTCACATCTATGGTTTTGAATGGATTTTCCTTCAATATTCCTAGTTCAATATATCTTGGAAGGAATTTTCCTTCAACATCATCTCTACTGAAGGTGAATGTTGCTTGTGTGAGATCGTTAGTTCCAAAGCTGAAGAATTCAGCTACCCTTGCTATTTCATCTGCGGTTAGACATGCCCTTACAACCTCAATCATGGTTCCATATTTGAAAGGCACCTTAATGCCATATTTTTCTTCAACTTCCTTTACTATTGGATCTACAGCATGTTTTTTGACATATTCTAACTCTTTAACATCGCATACTTGAGGAATCATTATTGACGTTTTAATGTCTAAGCCTTCTTTAATTAGCTCTGCAGTTGCCTCTAAAATTGCTCTAACTTGAGCTGCATAAATTTCAGGATAGGTCACTCCAACCCTTACACCTCTATGACCCATCATTGGATTTGCTTCTTGAAGGGCTCTAACTCTTCTTAAGAGCTCTTCTTTTTCTTTCAATTCTTTACTTTCACCCTTCTTTCTCAATTCCATTATCTCAGTAACAAGTTCAACTTCACTTGGAAGAAACTCATGGAGCGGTGGATCAAATAGTCTTATTATTACAGGTAGCCCCTCCATTACTCTCAATATTTCCTTGAAATCGTTCTTTAGTAGAGGAATCAGGTTTTCAAGGTTCTTTTTCCTTTCCTTAGTGGTATTTGACATTATAACCTTTCTGAAAATTTCAAGTCTCTCAGGTGCTCTGAACATTCTTTCTGTTCTAAGTAACCCTATGCCTTCAGCTCCAAATTTTCTAGCTATTTCTGCATCTTCAGGGATATCAGCGTTTGCTCTTACACCTAGAACTCTAAATTCATCTGCCCATGATAATAGTTCATAGAATTCGGGGGGTAGTTCTGGTTTAATTGTAGGTATTTTACCTACATACACATGGCCTGTGAAGCCATCAATTGTAATCCAATCTCCCTCTTTAACTACAATGTCGGTACCCTTGACTGTGAAAAGTTTTCTTTCATAGTCGATTACAATGTCTTCACAGCCTACTATGCATGGCTTTCCTATTGCACGTGCAACTACTGCTGCATGGCTTGTCATTCCACCCCTACTAGTCAATATGCCTACTGAAGCATACATTCCATGTACATCGTCAGGCTTTGTTTCTTCTCTCACTAATATGACTGATTTACCTTCTTCACTCCACTTTACAGCGTCATCTGCAGTTAATACCACTATACCAGATACTGCTCCTGGGGAAGAAGCAAGACCAGTAGCGACTGGTGAAGCCTTTACTTTAGGATCTACTCGGGGGTATAGCAGTTGTTGTATGTGTTCAGGTGTAACGCGTAGTAGAGCTTCTTCCTTAGTTAGTATTCCCTCTTTAGTCATATCTACTACTGTTTTGACTCTGGCTAGTGGAGTCATCTTTCCATTTCTTGTTTGAAGGAAGTATAGTTTTCCTTTCTCAATTGTGAATTCTATGTCTTGGACTTCTTTCTTTATTTTCTCCAATAGCTTTGAACTTTCATATAATTGCTTATATAAGGCGGGGTTTATTTTTTCAAGTTCCTTTATTGGTCTTGGAGTCCTAATTCCTGCAACTACATCTTCACCTTGAGCCATAGGTAGGAATTCACCATAAAGTTCATTCTTTCCGTTGGCAGGATTCCTTGTAAATACCACTCCTGTCCCAGAGTCCATTCCAATGTTTCCAAATACCATTGCAACTATATTTACTGCTGTTCCATCAGCTATGTCAGGTGTTATGTTATTGGCTTTTCTATAGAAGATTGCTCTAGGAGTGTTCCATGAGTCGAATACTGCTTTAATTGCCAGTTCTAATTGTTCCCATGGATCATCAATTATTTTTCCATAATTCTCCTTTATGATAGCTTTAAATCGTTCAACGACCTCTTTTAATGCCTCAGTGTTTAATTCAGCATCTGTCTTTGCTCCATACTTCTTTTTAACTTCTTCGAAGGCTTCATCAAATAATTTCTCATCAATCTTTAACACTATTTTACCAAACATCTGTAAAAATCTTCTATAAGCATCATATGCAGCTCGCTCATCGTTCATTTGCTTTGCAAGTCCCTTAACTATTTCATCGTTTATACCTAAATTTAATACTGTATCCATCATTCCAGGCATTGAAACAGGTGCACCTGAACGGACAGATACTAGTAATGGATTATTGGGGTCACCAAACTTCTTTCCAGTTCTTTCCTCAATATACTTCATTTTCTCTTTAACTTCATCCATTAATCCTTCAGGCAGTTTCCTACCAAGTGCATAATATTTTCTGCAAACTTCTGTTGTAATTACAATTCCAGGTGGAACTGGAAGCTCTAGTTGTGTCATCATGCATAGTCCTGCACCCTTTCCACCCAATAATTTAACGTTCTTATAATCACCTTCACTGAAAGTATAAACCATTTGACTATTTGCACGATTAGACATTGCTCCACCTCTTTTCGAAATATTCGACTTATCAAGAAAGGGAAGACGATATTAAAAATTTTACCATAAATGAGCTTTAAATTATAGCGATCAAAATAATACTATAAATAAGATAGTTTAACTGAAGTAATTATGATAGGAAAATGACAGGTCCAGCTGAAGGAAAATTACTATTAGAAGATGCGAAAATCCTACTATTAACTAATTTGGGATCTATTAATCTAGATGGTGAAGTTTACATTCATGTTAAGGGTTACTCTCTCGCGAAGGTTACACATTTAGATATAGAGCATGAAACTTTAGATAATATAATTCCACCTAAAAGAGGGAAATTTCTAACGATAAGAAGAGTAAAAGATGGAATAAGAATTGAATTAGACCATGAAAAGGAGATTCAAATAAATAATAATAGAGTCTTGGTATATGCCATAAAGATTGTTCATCCAACACTCATAAACGTTATAGATAAAGAGACAAGAACTTGGGTTGGAGGAAAGTTTGGAGGAATCTACATTGGATTCAGAAAGAATCAGATTAGAAGATTAGAGGAAATTGCACGTGAAAAATTTAATTTCCCAATATAAGTTTATTATAATTAATATCTAACTTAAAATAGGATAATCGAAATACAGAAATAATTATGACAAGATATTATTTTGAGGTGATAGTTTGTCAAATATTAAAGTTTGGAAGAGTGAATCTCTTGGAATAAGCATTGAAATAGATTATGATAAATGTACTGGTGTAGGTGAATGTGTAAGGGTGTGTCCAGTAGGAGTATATGAACTGGTAGATGGAAAGGCAACGGCTCCAAATATAGATCAATGCATACAATGTTGTGCATGTGTAGTTGCATGTCCAAATAATGCAATCAAGCATAGCTCATGCTAAAATAGTTACTTTCTTTTCATTCACTTAAATTCGCTTCCAACTCATATTTAATTCATTTAGAATTGGGATTAAGAAGTTTTTATGATGCTTTTTTAATCCCTTCCATTCAATAATTGCAAAGTCAACTTTTTCATATGTTCGTGAAATCGCTGAAATTACTTCACTTCGCGTAATTTCATCAAAAACATATCCAGGAACAATATGTCCTATTGCAATTTCTGATTCATAAACTAATTTAGTAAATCTTGGAGCATAATGAGGGCCACCAAAGCCGACACCAATTTTAAAGTTAAAATTACTTGAGACTACCTCTTTTTCCGCTACTTTCATTACTACTTGAGCAATAGCTTTAGCTGCAATTTCATTTCTCCAATATTTCTCGTTACTTCCAAGCTCAATAAACATTGTAGGTGTATTCTTAATGTAAGGTCCGTGATGAGTGACTTCTAATCCAACACGCCAATCCTCTAAGCCATATTCTTCAGCAGCCTTATGAAGCTCAATTAACGCTATTTTTAAGCTAGAAGCAGGAGCAATACATATCGATCTAGGCCTACCACCGAAGGGAGCTTTAGAAGTCCAATTTCCAGGAGCATGAGTTAAGAGTGCAGGAATCCCACTTGCAGCTGAGTGTCTCGTAGCAAAAATGAACAGTTTCGCATTAAATAAGTCTTCAACATAATCAGCATAAATTGAATCACAATCACAATCCACAAGTATAATCCCAAGGTCATTAAAATGGAAAGTTAAATTGTTTTCTTCCCTTAACTTGAAATCATAGTTATTTAACAATTGATGCTTAATATTTTGAGATGCAATATCAATTTTTGGAGTAAAAATCACCACTTCTCCATTTATTCTATTAACTGTCATTTTAATCGAGATAAACTGAGGCTGTAATAGTATATTAATTTCTCTAGCAAAAGTGTTAATTTACATCTTCTATTATTATATTATTTGATATAGGTTGAGGTGAAATAATTGAAGATTATGAAAACAAGTGTTCTTTGCATTGTGTTAGTTTTATTTTCCATGCTCATTACACTTCAAAACGGCGTTGTAAAAGCTGAAAATCCAATATTAAACGTACAGGAAATCTTGAAAGATATAGATAAACTTGATGGAAACATAGTTACAGTTAAAGGATATCTAACATGTATAATGTCATTTAAAGAGACAAAGTACCTATTAACTGATGGAATAGATGTTATTGAACTGGAAGGAAGAGAAAATCTACATTTATGGTTAAGACGAGAAGTTGAAGTCAATGGGATTATTGATGCAAGAAATAGGAAAATAAGAGTGTTATCTATTAATGTAAAAGAAAGAGACATTGGATATTCACCTTCAATTGCTGAAACATTACATCACTCACCTATAGGCAGACAAAGAACATATGTAATTTTAGTAAACTTCACTGACATGTCTCAATCTAAAGATATTAGTGAAATTATGCAAGTTTTTAGTGAAGTAGCTGTAGATTATTATAAAGCAGTTTCATACGACTCAACATGGTTTGATGACAGTAATGTTGTAGGCTGGTTTGAAATGCCTCGAACAATGTCATATTATGCTGCAGATAACAGTACAACTCAGCAAGCACTAGCTAGGGATGCTATTGAGGCTGCAGATCCATTCATAGATTTTGATGTGTATTATAGAATAGTAATTGTCCATGCAGGTAGAAATGAAGCCATAACTAACAATGAGAGCGATATTTGGTCTTATGCTTTTCTAGGCGAGATGCTAATGACAACCGATGAGGGAAATAAGTGGCTCTCCATTGCAGTCGTATCCGAATTTGATCCACTAGGCGTTTACGCCCATGAAATGGGACACATGCTTGGACTTCCCGATCTATATGATCCAAGTGGTGCGAAAAAGTTTATGGGTAAATGGGATCTGATGGCTAAGGGTAACTGGAATGGTGCTCCAGCTGGAAGCTCACCAGCACATCCATCATCAGCATGTAAAATTAGTTTAGGATGGCTTGGCAGCGATGGCATCGTAGATGTTGACTATGGAAGCACCATCACAGTGGAGCTAAAGCCGCTTGAAAGTTCAAGTGGCATAAGAGCTATACGAATACCAATATCAAGTGAAGTGTACTATTTAATTGAAGTTAGAAGAAAGACTGGATATGACCTATATCTACCTGGAGAAGGAGTTTTAATAATATTTGTAAATGAAACACTTGGACCTGGAGAAGGACCCGTAAGATTAATTGATGCAAAAACAAGCACAACTACATTAAACGATGCATACTTTAAAGTTGGGGACTCCTGGACAAATTCAAAATACAAACTTTCAATTCGAGTGGAAAGCGAAGTTGGGTCGGCCTTCAAAGTTATAGTAACCTATGGTGATAAAATCGTCATCGACAATGTAACCATAAGTGATATGAGAGTTGATGTCAACTCTACACAGAAAATATTATTCCATGCTAAATGGAATTCCACTGGAATAAATGCTAGCGGAGTTAAATTAGAATTAAATGGAACATGGAATGCTTATACAAATGCAAGTGGATGGGCAACATTTGAGATTACCTCAAAGAAAATTGGAAAAATATCATACAATATAACTAAGGCATACATCGATAACATACCAGTTACAATAATCAAAAAGATAGAAAATCCTGAGATAATCTGGGATAAAGTAATAATTGAACTCATAGTTCCAGCCAACAGCTTAAGAGTAAATGTAGGAGCAAATGCCACAATACTCTCCATAGGGAGATATGCATATGATAACACAGTATTCTACGGTAAGGTTTATCTTAATGCAAGTACAACTTGGCCCTATCTAGGTGAAAGATGGTATACCGTCGGGAAAATAGAGGATTATAAGTATGGTTTAACAGAATTTGAAGCAAATGCTGTTAAGATAATTTATGACTCCTTAAAAGTGAAAGTTTTAACAAAAAGAGTTCTATACAATCCAGGTGAATCATTCCAAATATTGGTGAACTTAACTTATGCAAGTGATGATACACCAATACTTGGAGGAAAAGTCCAATTAGACAGTCGGGAAGCATATACTGCAGTTGATGGAAGTGCAATATTTACTGTAACTGCACCAGATAAAATTGGAACATATACCTTAACAATTAAAGGTTTAACTGATGGAAAATCAGTTACATTACCGCATAATGTGGAAACTATAAAATTAATTGTAACTCAAATAATCATCGATGAAATAACACCAGTAAACATTAGAGTAGAAGTAGGAAAACCCGTAAAAGTAGGAGTACATGCAATATGGGCGCATAATTCATCTTCAGCTAGGGAAACAATAGTGACTATTAGCGGGGAGGAAATAGAAATTGAAAAAGATGGTTGGGGTTACATAGATATTGTCAAGAACAGTTTAATGAAAGTCGACTTAGAAGTGGAAGAAGTTAATGCGCCATCAAATATTATTAGCTTCAATCAGACAGCTAAATCATACATAATTTGGGACAGGATTGAAATTTCAATTGAAAGTTACACTCTAGCACCAGGCACTATAACAGCAATAGTCAAAGCCAAATACACCTTTGATGAAGAACCCGTTAGAAATGCTATTGTCAGAATAAATGATCTAAGAGCAAGTGAAAGCGAACCAGGCGTATACACAGTGACCTTTGAAGGATGGGGAGTAGTTTACACTATAGAAGCAAAATTAGAAAAAGAAGGATTCAACTTAATCATAGAACATGCAAATATATACGCTGTAGGCAACCTAACATTTTACATTGTAATCATAGCTGTAATTGCAGTCATAGTATCCTACTTCATAAAGATTAGACGCGGAGAAAGAATAATGCCCAAAATAAGAATACCAAGGATTGAATAGCTATAAACAATTAAATGGCTATTCTTTCTTAACACTTAGAAAAGTATAGGAGGAAGATTATTGAGTCATGTTAAATATGTTTGGATGGATGGAGAAATTATTGAATGGAATAAAGCGTTAATCCACATTATGACACCTGCATTACATTATGGAGTAGCAGTTTTTGAGGGAATAAGAGCTTACTTCAATGGTGATGAATGGATAATATTTAGACTGAGGGATCATGTGAAAAGATTATTTTATTCAGCTAAAGTGTAT
>Ga0180301_10004708_pt1 | contig 10528 bp, 4 predicted proteins | sample GuaBasSediGuay16_FD_121797 | JGI IMG/M metagenome (GOLD analysis project Ga0180301, IMG submission 121797) | Subseafloor sediment microbial communities from Guaymas Basin, Gulf of California, Mexico - Guay16, Core 4569-2, 12-15 cm | ecosystem: Environmental > Aquatic > Marine > Hydrothermal... | reverse complement strand
GTAGAAGATGAGGTGGCTTTTGGCCCGGAGAACCTTTGTTTAAGCAGAGAAGTGATAGAAAAAAGAATAAGGGAATCTTTAGACTTAGTGGGCCTTGCGGGTTTTCGGGAAAGGGCTACCAGCACCCTATCTGGGGGAGAAAAACAAAGGCTTGCCATTGCTTCGGTTTTGGCTATGAGCCCCCAGGTTCTGGCTCTGGATGAACCCTTGAGCCAGTTGGACCCTAAGGGTTCGCAAGAAGTGCTTAAGGTGCTGACCGAACTGAATAAAAAGGGAATTACCATAATTCTGGTAGAGCATAGAATACCCCTGGTTTTTCCGCTGATTACCAGAATAGCAGTGCTTGATAAGGGAAGGATCGTATTGGATGAGGAAAAAGGAAGGGTGACGAAACATCTTCCTCTCTTTCAAAAGCTTGGGCTGGAATCTCCTTATGAGCCCACGTTCAGCCTAAATTCTAACTTCCTAACCGGTAAAGTTTTTAAAAAGCCAGAAAGCAAAGTGGTGTTAAAGGCCAAAGATGTCTATTTCCGCTATGAGAAGGGGGGAGAGTATGCCCTCAAAGGGATATCCTTAGAGATAAAAGAGGGGGAGATGGTGGCCATCTTAGGGAACAATGGCTCGGGAAAGTCTACCCTTCTTCTCCACCTTGCTGGCATTCTCCATCCTGAAAAAGGGAAGTTAGAGGTCCTGGGTAAAAACTCGAATAATATCAATCCATCAAGTCTTGCCGGGAAAGTAGGGATGGTTTTTCAAAATCCTGATCTTTTGCTTTTCAACCCCACGGTGCAAAGAGAGATAGAATTTGGCCCCCGAGCCCTTAATTTTACCAAAGAAAGGTTAAATGAGGCGGTATCCAAAACCATGGATGCCTTAACCATCAACGATTTAAGTGAGGAGGTTCCTCACGCTTTAAGCCGGGGTCAAAGGTTGAGAGTAGCAGTGGCCTCAGTGGTATCTCTTATGCCAAGGGTTTTACTTTTAGATGAGCCCACTTCCGGACAGGATCGCCGGAACATTCTTTCCCTGATGGAATACCTGAAAATAATGAAGAGGAAGGGTATTACTACTCTTTTTGTGACTCATGACGTAAGGTGTGCCCTCAACTTTGCCGACCGGATTTTAGTTATGAACGGGGGAAAGATAATAAGGGAGGGAGCGCCCAAAAAATAGGAGGGTATTTTTTGATCAAAGTGAGAGAAATTACTGATCCAGTTATCAGGGATACTCCGGTTCATCGCCTGGATCCCCGGACAAAGCTTGTGATTATGCTTTGCATGTCTTTTCTGGTGATAGCCCTGGATAATGAAAAGCTCCTATTGTTACTTTTTTTGATTCCTCTTTTTGCTTATCCCCTGGCGAGATTATCTTTAAATAGATATAGGATAGCCTTTATAGTCATAGGAGTGGGGCTCTGGGGAACAGTATTTAGCCAGGCTTTGTTTTATCAGGAATGGCCCCGGACCATATTATTTACCTTAATACCGATCGACACCCCTATTTTAGGTAGAATTACCGAAGGAGTTTACATCTATAAGGAGGGGCTTTCCTACGGTCTGATTCAGGGCCTAAGATTTTCCACCATGACTGCCCTGGGGCTGCTTTTTTGCTGGACCACTGAGTCAAGGGCTGCTCTTTTGGCTCTCACTTCTTTAAAGGTTCCTTATGGCATTGCCTTCATGATCGTAACCACCTTAAGGTTTTTTCCCATCCTTCTTAAAGAAGTATTCACTGTGATTGAGGCTCAGAAATTAAAGGGATGTTATCCTTTTAGACTCCAGAATATATTTCAAACGGCTCTGAATACCCTAACCCCTATTATGGCAAATTCAATAAAAAGAGCAATAACCCTTTCCTCTTCAGTAGAATCCCGGGCTTTTAATGCCTATCCGCAAAGAACTTACTTCTGCCAGTTGAGTTATGGAATAAGCGATATAGGGCTTATGGTGTTTTTTGCTATCACCGCTACAAGTGCTCTTTTTATAAAAATTATTTATGGTATGTATATTCGGGAAATCTTCTATTTGCCTTATCTGCGCTGGATTTATGAACTGGGTGAGATTTTGTAAACAGGAATCCTTAACCTAATTAGTTCACACTGAAAAATGACCCTTGAGCGTCAATTAGCGAAATTTTTGGGGCACCCGTCTTGGCGAAGGGAGTGTCCCCGAAGGGGCGAATTCCCACTGTTTCAGGCCGTAGGCCGAGTTTGGGAATTCGAACCACCGAGCCTTAGGACGCGTCAAAAATTTCGCTTTAAGAAGCGAAAGGGTCATTTTTCAGCAACAACTAATTAAAGGGGGTGATAAGAGTTATCTAAAAGAAAAAAGGAATCTCTTGTGAGTAATAAAAAGCAGGGTGGAAGAAGCCCCAAAGTCAGTTTCCACCCTGCCCCGGCCAACCAAACCTGGACGGTCCGGTTAAGCCTCTGCTTAATTTTACCACCGGGCCTCCCGAAAGTAAAGGAGGATCTTAGAATGAAAGTAGTTTGCAGGTCAATTCTTGTGACACTAATTCTGATTAACCTTTTAGGAATAGCCTTTGCTCAAGAAGAAAAGAAGAAAGAAGAAAAAAAGCTTATAAAACTCGAAGAGGTGATCGTCACCGCCACCAGGACCGAAAAAAGCCTGGAAGACGTGCCCTGCAATGCCACCGTGATAACCAGGAAGGAGATCGAGAAAAGTGGAGCTCGATCGATAGATCAGATATTGAAGACTCAGGCCGGATTGATTACCAGTAGGCCCCACGGAGTCACTTCCAGCAGTAACTGGGGCAATATGTTCTTAAGAGGATTTTATGATCAAAAAAGAACTCTGATCCTTTTGGATGGAGTGCCACTTAATGGCATGTATTATGGGGGAGTTTATATAGACGAAATCCCAGTTGAGGATATAGAACGGATTGAGGTAGTTCGCGGGGCAAGCTCTGCCCTCTACGGATCGAGGGCCATGGGAGGAGTAATAAATATCATTACCAGAAAACCAGAAAAGAAGCTGAAGTTTACTCTGATCAACAATTATGAGACTGAGCTTGAGACCTGGGACAATCGGTTTTCCTTGTGCGGCAGAAAGGGGAAATGGGGTTTTTGGCTAACCAAGGGGATAATGGAAACTGATGGATATATTGCTACTTTGAAGAAGTACCGCAAGCCCCCTTACGAAGAAAACCGGGACAAGCGGAAAGACGATTTCATGGTCAAAATTACCTACGATATTGATCCTTACTCTACTCTCACTTTCACATCCAATTATTATCACGAAAGGGTTGGTGCGGGAAGGAAATTTTACTACGGTGGCGAAGTACACCGAAGGTACAACCTGAACTATAAGCGAAAAAGCGCGATTAACTGGGAGGCGAATTTCCGGTTTTCTGATATAGACTACTGGTGGATATACGATACCTACCGGGCTGATAAGATAAATAAGAAAGACCATTCCCCTCAGAAACAATGGGATGCCTTTATTCAGGCTACTTTCAGCCTCAACTCCTGGAACCTCATCACCATGGGGGCAGATTACCGGCGAGGGGAAGTAGAGATGAGCACTCACTATAGGTTAGAATCCCGAAGTGCCAAGACAGAGGGAAAACAGCAGCTTGCTTCCTTTTTCTTTCAGGATGAATTGTCCCTTCTTTCTGACAAGCTCCTGCTTACGTTGGGTGGTAGGTTTGATTGGTATGAAAACTTTGATGGAAGCTGGTGGGACAGCAAGTATCCTCCAAAAAGAAAATACGGTAGTGAAGATGAGTTCTCGTTCAATCCCAAGTTTGGCGTTCTTTATCATCTAACTGAAGGAACAGCATTGCGAGCATCGATAGGAAGAGCCTTTGCTGCTCCCACCCTTTATGAGCTTTATCGGACCTCAACCTGGTGGGGCAGCGAGTATCGTGGAAACCCTGATCTTGACCCAGAAAAGAACATCTCCTATGAGGTAGGTGTAAATCAGAATATAGGAGAAGACTTTCTGGGAAAACTTACCTTCTTCTACAACGATGCAGAAGATTTCATAACCACTGTGTTTAGGGGAAGCGAAGGAGGGATGGATATCTACCAGAGGGAGAATGTGGGAGATGTGGAGACAAGTGGTCTGGAGGTGGAGGCAAGATACAGACTAAGCCCTTCTTGGTCATTTTTTGCCAATTATACTTACACCCACACCGAAATAGAGGAAGCTGACCAGAAACCGGAGCTTGAAGGAAAAAGGCTCCAAAGGATACCGAGGCATAAGGCTGCTTTCGGCATAACCTTTGCTGATCCCAAGCTTTTCACTCTGAGCCTTGTTGGCAACTATATGGGCAGCAGATACTACAATGTCGAGAATACTAAAAGATTAAATGATTATTTTACTCTGGACCTCAAGCTAATCAGAAAAATTACCAACCACACGGAAATAGGCCTTGAGGTGAACGACCTGAACAACAAGACCTGGCGAGAGTCATATAAATATGAAACTCCGGGAAGGACCATCAATATCAGGTTCAAGACTGAATTTTAGCCGATAAGGACCTGAGAGATTAAAGGTGCTTTTAGGGGAACTTATTACACCTCCAGTGGGCATTTTCGATTTAAAGAGCTGGGCAAAAAAGAAAGTTAAGGAGGCACGCCATGAAACTTAGGTCAATAATGTGGAACAGTCATGTTCCCATGTTAGTGCAGGCCAGCAAAAAAGTGGATTTTCTGGATCTTAAAATTTTCTCCACCAAAACCTTAGAAAACGATCCCTTGAAGGCAGAGGAAGCCCTATTAGAACTTAAAGAGAGCGAGATTATCCTTATTTATCGGTCTTCAGAAAGTTTTTGGGATACTATCGAAGCAAGATTAAAAGAGATAGGGAAAAAAGTTCCTATTGTCTGTGTGAGTCATGACCCATCATTCTGGTACCTTTCCACCGTATTGCCCGAGGTGGTAAGCACCTGCTACAGTTATATCACCCTGGGTGGAGAAGAAAATTTTGTCAATATGCTTCGATATCTGGCAAATAAGGTAAAAGGAGTTGAGGTTTATTTTGAGTCTCCGAAAAAGGTACCGTGGGAAGGTCTTTATCATCCTGATGCTCCAAATTTTTTTACCAGTGTGGACGAGTATCTTAAGTGGTATAAATCGAGAATTGAAAGCAGAAAGTCGAAAATCGAAAATCGAAACACCGTGGGCATACTTTTCTCCCGCCATTATTGGGTAAATAATAATTTAGAAGTTGAAGATGTTCTTATCGAGGAACTGGAAAAAAGGGAGTTAAATGTAATACCAGCCTTTTCTTATAGCGTTAAGGATGATGGCTTGGGAGCCAAAGGAAGTGGACAGGTGATTAAGGAGTTTTTTTTAGAAAAAGAAGGAAAGCCAAGGATAGATGCTTTGATCAAGCTTCAGTCTTTTTTTCTGGGAAACACCAGAGGAGACAATTTATCCGATACCAGAGGGGCTATCTCGGGGGTAGAGATATTAAAGGAGGTTGATGTCCCCGTATTTCAACCCATTATTTCTTACTATAAATCCGTGGAAGAATGGGAGGAAGATTCCCAGGGATTGGGGTCAGATATTAGTTGGTCAGTAGCTATGCCGGAATTTGAAGGGGTAATCGAGCCGATTATCATCGGAGCGGCAAAAAGGAAGGAAGATAGGGAAACCAGTACTATTGTGGAACAAAGAACTGCCATCCGGGAAAGGTGCAGGAGGTTAGTGGGGAGGGTAAAGAAGTGGATTGAGTTAAAAAGAAAACCGACCTCAGAAAGGAAGGTAGCCTTTATCCTCCATAACAATCCATGTGCATCAGTGGAGGCTACTGTAGGTGGTGGTGCTCATCTGGATACCTTGGAGAGTGTGGCCCGAATTATGAACACTATGAAGGAAAAAGGTTACGCGGTGGAGCCTCCTAAGGATGGTAAGGAATTGATTGAAACTATTATGAAGAGGAAAGCTATTTCTGAGTTCAGGTGGACCACGGTTGATGAAATTGTAAAAAAAGGTGGAATACTTTCTCTGGTATCGCTCGATGAATATCTCTGCTGGTGGGAGACTTTTCCGGAGAGGGTAAAAAAAAGGGTAAGCGAGGTCTGGGGAAATCCACCTGGTGAAGAAGTAAATGGGGTTCCAGCAGCCATGGTATATGAAAATAAGATACTAGTGACCGGGATAAGCTATGGAAACACGGTGGTTTGTGTCCAGCCAAAGAGAGGCTGTGCTGGGCCCAGATGTGATGGGCGGGTATGTAAAATCCTCCACGACCCTGATGTTCCTCCCCCTCATCAGTATCTGGCTACCTACCGTTATTTGGAGGATGTATTTAGAGCGGATGTAATTGTCCATGTGGGAACACATGGAAATTTGGAGTTTCTTCCGGGAAAGGGGGTGGGTTTATCTGAAGCCTGTCTGCCGGATCTTTCTATCCATGAACTGCCTCACCTCTATATCTATAATGCTGATAACCCGCCTGAAGGGACTATCGCAAAAAGAAGAAGTTATGCCACCTTGGTAGACCATATGCAGACAGTGATGACTCAGGGGGGACTTTATGAGGAACTCGAGGAGCTTGGACGATATTTAGGGGAATATGAGCAAGCTAAAATTAGTGATAAAGGTAGGGCCCACGAATTAGAACATATAATTATCGATTTGATAAAAAAGACCAATCTGGATAAGGAGATTAAGCTTAAAGATGACATCCCTTTTTCAGAGGTGGCAAAGAGAGCCCATGAGACCTTGAGCCGCATCAGAAATACCCAGATCCAGGAGGGGATGCACATCTTTGGGGTGCTTCCTGAGGGGGAAAAACGGGTTGATTTTATTAACTCTATCTTGAGATATGACTCGGGGGTAGAAAACTCACCCCGTAAGTTCATATGCCGTTTAATGGGACTGAAATTAGATGATCTCCTCAAGAATCAAGGGGCGATAAACCCCCATTATCATAAAAGCCAGGGAGAATTACTGGAAGAGATAGATTTTTTAAGCAAGGTCTTTATCCGGGAAGTTTTAGCTTCAGGAGATGGAGATTTGAAAGAAAGGTGCCAGGAGATTATGGGAGAGAGGTTAAAAGATAAAAGTCATCTAAAAAAGCTCGACCTGATCAAGGAACGAATAATGGAGTTAAACTCCCGAATAGAAGCCACAAAGGAAATAGAGGCCTTGCTCCATGGTTTTGAGGGTGGGTATATCCCAGCTGGCCCTTCCGGGCTCATTACCCGAGGTAGAGATGATGTTTTGCCCACGGGCCGAAATTTTTATTCCCTTGATCCGAAAAGGGTTCCTACTAAAGCAGCTTATAAGGTAGGAGAAAAACTGGCTCGGGCAGTGATTGAAAAGCACCAGAAGGAAGAAGGTAGGGTGCCGGAGAATGTGGCTATCTACTGGATGTGCTCGGATATTATGTGGTCTGACGGAGAAGGAATGGGCCAGATTATGTACCTCTTAGGAGTTAGACCCCTGTGGCTTTCCAATGGTCAGGTTAAGGGATTCGAAATCATTCCCTTAGAAGAACTGAGAAGGCCAAGAATAGATGTAACTATCCGGGTTTCCGGTATTACCAGAGATAACTTTCCCAACTGTATTGAGCTGGTAGATGAGGCAGTTCAGGCAGTAGCATCACTGGATGAGCCAAAAGAGATGAATTTCGTAAGGAAGCATGCTCTGGAACAGATAGAATCAAACGGGGAAGATGCTTCCGATAGGAAATCCTGGCGAAATGCTACTCTTAGGCTTTTTGCTTCCAAGCCAGGTACTTATGGAGCCGGGGTGAATCTTGCCGTCTATGCTTCCGCCTGGAAGGATGAGCATGACCTATCTGATGTCTTTGTCTATTGGAATGGCTATGCTTATGGCAAAGGAGTGTTTGGACAGGAGTCTCATCGGGAGCTTATCAATAACTTAAGGACAGTAGATGTTACCTTTAACAAGGTGGTCTCAGATGAGTATGACCTCTTTGGTTGTTGCTGTTACTTTGGCACCCACGGCGGAATGACCACCGCGGCAAGAGCAATCTCGGGAAAAGAGATAAGCGCCTATTATGGTGATACCCGAGAGCCAGAACACGTAGAAGTGAGAAATTTGGCAGATGAGGTAAGGAGGGTGGTAAGGACAAAACTTCTTAACCCCAAATGGATAGAAGGAATGAAGCGGCATGGCTATAAGGGCGCGGGGGACATCTCCAAGAGAGTAGGTAGGGTTTATGGATGGGAGGCAACTACCAATGAAGTAGATGACTGGATCTTTGACGATATTACCCGAACCTTTATCCTGAATGAAGAAAATCGAAAATTCTTTGAAGAGCATAATCCCTGGGCATTGGAAGAGATTGGAAGAAGGCTGCTCGAAGCCGAAAGCAGAGGGCTCTGGCATGCAGATCCGGAAGTGTTAGCTGGATTAAAGGATGTTTATTTGGAGATAGAAGGATGGATAGAGGAGAAAATGGGAGACGTGGAAGGAGACTTCCAGGGAGGCTCGGTAGACATTCTGACATCAGAAGATGTGGAGAACTGGGGAGAGATGATGTCAGGGATAAAAAGGAAGTTAGAAAGAACCTAAGCTAATATCAGATGCTCACTCCGCTAATTTCCGCTTTCAAATATCTGGCTATAATGGTGCCATCCATGATTCTGGGAGTGGTTTTACTCAGCCTGGTAATCAATCTCCATTTACTGGATCGCCTCTCCTGGATGGCAAGGCCCATTACTAGATTTGGCCACCTGAGGGACGAATGCGGGTTGAGTTTTATTGCTGCTTTTGGTTCACCAACCGTAGCTAATAGCATGCTGGTTGATCTTTACCAGAAAGGAAAAATGAGAAAAAAAGAGCTCTATGTGGCTTCGCTGGCCAATTCTTTTCCCGCAATTTTGATGCACTGGCGTTCTATGTTTCCCATTCTTATTCCGCTTTTAGGAGTGGTCGGCTTAGCCTATTTTGGGATACTGGTTCTGGTAGGTTTTTTAAAGACCGGCCTAATCCTTTTGACCGGAAGATTGATCCTGCCAAAAAGAGAAAGTAACTGGGCCGAAAAGAAAAAGGAAGAAAGGCCAGCTTTCCATTTGGCTTTTCGGGAAAGCATCTACCAATCCAAAGGAATGATTAAAAGAATAGCTGCAGTTACTATACCGGTCACGGTGGTTATTTTTTTCTTGATTGATCTTGGAGTATTTGATGCTTTTTCAATCTACCTGGAAGGGATAAGTAAATATCTCCCTATTCCCCCTGAGGGAATTACCATTATTGGGGCCCAGTTTGCTAATAGTGTAGCTGCCTATACCGTAGCCTCCAATTTTTTGCTTAAAGGAGTACTTACCGGCTATCAGATAATAATTATTCTGCTTGTAGGCGATGTTGTTACCAGTATTGCTGGCCTGAGGTACCTTATCCCATATTATACCGGTATTTTTGGTCCCCGATTAGGAATGGAGCTAATGACCATCTCTACCATCATAAGGCAGAGCTTAATAATCGTAACTATTTTTGTATTATTAGCGATTCACTAGGGAAAGAAGGAGAGAAGAAATGGATAGGGAAAAATTTATTTATCCTTTTACTGCTATCGTGGGGCAGGAAAAGATGAAGGATGCCCTGATACTGAATGCTATCAATCCAAAGCTTGGAGGGGTCTTGATCCGGGGTGAAAAAGGGACCGCGAAATCAACCGCTGCCAGAGCTCTATCTGCCCTTTTACCGGAAATAGAAGTAGTTGCAGATTGTAAGTTTGGTTGTAATCCCCATAAAAAAGGAGAGATGTGTCCTGAATGTTTAAGTCGGATCGAATCAGGAGAAAATCTTCCGGTTACCAGAAGGAAAATGCGGGTAGTGGAGCTTCCAGTGGGTTCAACCGAGGATAGAGTTATTGGAACCCTTGACTTAGAACAGGCAATAAAAAAAGGAGAAAAGCATTTTGAACCCGGTATTCTTGCCGAAGCAAATCGGGGTATCCTTTATGTGGACGAGGTTAATCTCCTTGATGACCATATTGTAGATGTGATTCTTGATTCAGCAGCTATGGGGGTGAATATTGTAGAAAGGGAGGGGGTTTCTTATTGCCATCCAGCTGAATTTATCCTGATCGGTACCATGAACCCTGAGGAAGGGGAGCTAAGGCCCCAGCTTCTTGACCGTTTCGGGCTTTGTGTCAATATTGAAGGCATATCCGATCTTGACCAGAGGGTAGAAGTAGTCAAAAGGAGGGCTTTTTACGAGCAGGATCCTTCCGGATTTCAAAAGACTTGGGAAGAGGAGGAGGAGAAACTTAAGAATGCTATTATCCGAGCAAAAGACCTTCTTGATCAAGTTACTATTTCTGATGAAATGTTATACTTAATTGCTCGCATTGCCATTGATATGAATGTGGATGGACACCGGGCAGATATTATAATAATGATGGCAGCGGATACCTCAGCCGCATTTAAGGGGCGAAAAGAGTTTATAAAGGAGGATATTCAGAAGGCTGCTGACCTGGCACTCCAGCACCGGATGAGAAAGAAACCATTCCAGAAGCCAGGGATAGAAGAGGGGAAAATAGAAGGGATTATTATGCATACCCATCCTCACAGCCATGTGCAT
>Ga0180301_10004707_pt1 | contig 10529 bp, 10 predicted proteins | sample GuaBasSediGuay16_FD_121797 | JGI IMG/M metagenome (GOLD analysis project Ga0180301, IMG submission 121797) | Subseafloor sediment microbial communities from Guaymas Basin, Gulf of California, Mexico - Guay16, Core 4569-2, 12-15 cm | ecosystem: Environmental > Aquatic > Marine > Hydrothermal... | reverse complement strand
TTCTTAGACCTTCACAGCGTTTTATAACCATATAGTGCTAAACAAAATTAGATTTATTATGGTTTTAGGTGTTTAAGGTAGTATTAACAGCAGTGGCGAATTTATTGGTGTAGTATACTATGGTTAAAGCTCCAAAAGGGTTTAGAAGACATACGCGTAAGGTACTTCGTAAGCACGTCAGGGAGAAAGGAGCTATTCCGCCGCTAAGCCTACTGATGACGGAATATAAACTAGGAGATAAAGTACACATAGTAATAAACCCTTCAATACACAAGGGTATGCCGCACAGAAGATATCACGGCAAGACAGGGGAAATAATTGGTAAACGAGGAAAAGCTTACATAGTAAAGGTAAGAATCAATGATAAGGAGAAAGAGCTCTTCATCAGGCCAGAGCATTTAAGACCCGCGGTAACAAGATCTTGAGGTGATATTCTATGGCTAAAGAACTAGACCTAGAAGTGATCGAAGAAAGAGCGCTATCCAATGCTGAAGCATACAAGATACTGAGGAAAATAGTTGATAAGATTGCCGAAAAAGAAGGGGCAGCTCCTCTACTCTTAGTTAAAACCTTAGAGTATCTAAAAAAGACTACAAAAATAGATCCTGATTCAGCTGAAGCGCTCAGAGAGCTTTTATCAAAATACAAGTTAAGAGAGGAAAGCATTATCATGATCATGAATATATGTCCCACTACAGTCGACGAGTTAAGAACTCTACTAGAACTCGAAGAGAGAGTAATCGAAACTGAAACCGCCAGGGAGATCGTGGAAACTATTAGACAGTACTGTAAAGAGTGAGAAAGCCAGGAAAGAGTGGACTTTCCTAGTACGCCCTATTACATTATTATTCTACGATAATTCCTACAAGCCTATATGATAGGATCCGGCCTTACTAGCATTGCATACTAAGCTCGTACAACTATATATAATCCTTCAACACTATTTGTTAAGTAGAAGTACAAGGGTTGAATAATAGTGTATACACCGAGAACTTTTAGCGATAGAAGACATGAGCGAAGATATCCACGAGAACCCGCAATGTATGTTATAGACTTTATGGAAATGGGTAATCCAAGCGATCGCCATGTGGAACATCGTAGTAATCCAGTTGCCCAAGGCATCGGTGTAAAGTACTTTACCTTACTCGAAGCTACTCCTTTACCAGCTATTAGGCTTGAAGTACTTGAAAGAGTTGAGCTAGGGCCTCAATCTAAGGTAAGAAGACTCATGTCAATAAAGTACAATGACCTTACTAGTGTAGCCAAGACTCATTTGCCCGATGCGGTTAAAAAGATCATAGAGGAAAATGAGAAGATCTTCGTTGAATTCTTCAACATAGGTGAACCAGTAAACATAAGGATGCACGTATTCGAGTTACTACCAAGTATTGGCAAAAAAACCATGAGATCCCTGGTAGAGGAGCGGAACGTTAAGAGATTTGAGAGCTTTGACGATATACGTGACCGAGTAAAAATAGACCCTGTCAAGACGCTTTGCGAGAGAATACTAAAAGAGCTAGAAGGAAATGAGAAATACTATATCTTTGTAAAACCGCCAGATAAGCAAGGTATCTACCTAGGCTATCTAGAGAGACTCTATGGTGAGCTCTTCTAACCCGGCTAAGCTTTCTCGAGTTGTTATTCGCTTGAGCTGGCTTCGCTATGCCTCGTATAAAGCCTCCTCCACTACGTAGAAAGAGCTTGATGGTATGGACTAAGAGCTTACTTAGAGAGATAGGAATAAGGCCCCGTAGGAAATATAGCCAGAATTTCATAGTAGATCCAACCGTGATCAGAGACTTTATTGCAAGGCTTCAGCTAGATAAACCATTCATAGAGATAGGGTGCGGTCTGGGCACTTTGAGTTACTACCTATCGCTTAGCGTGAAGAAGAACAACCTCCTATTTGAAATAGATGGTAGGCTTGCAAGCATAGCCGCCGAGATCGTCGTTCCACCAAGCATGGTTATAGTGAGTGATGCACTAGAACATGAATGGATATATGAACAAGTCGTATCAAATGCTCCCTACCACATAACATCTGACATATTAGTGAAACTCTCGAGAACGAATAATGTCAAGAGAGCTATCCTTGTATTACAGGAAGACGTAGTTAACCGTATCACCGCGGATCCAGGGACACCAACCTATGGTAGGTTAACCGTTTTAATAAAAACATTGTTCAAGACGAGTAAGGGCCCTGTTTATCCTCCAAGCTCGTTCTATCCATCTCCAGAAGTTTCGTCTCAAATGATTGTCCTCGAGAGAATCAGAAAATACGATAAGGACATGGAGATGCTAGAGGAAATCACTAGAATACTGTTTAGCAAAAGGAGGAAGAAAGCTATGAAGGTTATAAGTAGAGACCTGGGGGTAAACTTGGATGGCTGTAGGGACGTAAGTATAGCCCCTGATCTTCGTGTATACGAATTGGACCCAGGTGTTCTGCTACGGCTCGTGGAGTGCTTGAAGAAATCAGACTAAGGTTCCCCTGGGGTACTATAGCTGTATTTAGAGATGTTTATAAGCCAGCCGAAGATACATGGTTTTTGATCGATGTATTGGATAGACTTAAGGAAGAGAAAACTGCGCTTAAGCACGAAGTTTGCCTGGATCTTGGATGTGGAACGGGTATACTAGGTATATACCTGCTTAGTAGAGGAGTTTGTAGTCTCACGTTATTTCTCGATATAAACCCTTTAGCTATAGCTAATACAGCGTTTAACTTAGCTATAAACAATCTACATCACCATGCTCTTGTAGTACTAAGCGATGCGGAAGAGGAAGCGTTTGTGAGAGGAAGTGTTGATTTAGTAGTAGCTAATCCCCCCTACCTGCCTAGTGATAAAAGAGGGCCCCAGGACCCGGCCTTAATAGGGGGGAGCAAGGGATATGAAGCAGTAGTACAGTTTATAGATTTCGCGGCAAAAGTGCTCCGTAAAGGGGGGATTCTGCTCATTACTTATTCCTCACTTAGTAACCCGAAGGTTGTTGAAAGCCATTTAATAGAGGATTTCATTATAAGGAAGAAACGGGTTAGGCGGTTTTTCTTCGAAGAGCTTTACGTTGTAGAGGCTGTTAAGAGGTGAAGGTTAGAATAGTCCTGGTAGGCATAGAAGGAGCCGTTAATCTAGGCGTTATAGCCAGGACCTGTAAAAATTTTGGTGCAGATGAGCTTTACCTAGTCAATCCTAAAACTGATCTACAAGAAGCTATGAGATATGCGGCTAAAGCAAGAGATTATCTAGCCTCAGCAACTATAGTTAATTCGTTAGAAGAAGCATTGCATAACGTGGAGCTAGTAGTAGCTACATCGGCTAAAGGCTACAGCTTTGGTGATATTCTTAGACAATCCCTATCTCTCGTGGAATTTACTGACATAGTAAGGAAGGGGGTAGAAAGCATTGCGTTACTCTTTGGCAGGGAGAGTACAGGACTTACGCGGAGTGAGATCTCGTATGCCGACATACTTGTAACCATCCCAGCTAATCCTGAGTACCCAGTACTTAATGTTAGCCAAGCCGTAGCACTGTTCCTCTGGGAAATATGGAAAGTACGAGAAATTAAAGTAGAAAACATACCACCTCGCGCTACTCGTGAGGATCTAGAGGAATTACTACTATTGATCAGAGAGCTTAGTGAGAAAGCAGTAGGTGTAAAAGATAAAGTAAATAGGATAATGGTTGCTTGGAAGAGAGTCTTATTTAAGTCTAGGATGAGCAAATACGAATATAGGCTCATCAAGTACTGGACTAGAAGGATTTTAAATAAACTAAGGCGTCCTTCTACCGCGGATATATGATAGTACCCGGGTTTTCCCCCCTTAGTGCTTTGATCAGGTTTTCAGGCACCTTGTAGTACGTTACGTAGATCTTTATCCTGCTTCTTATAGCTAGCTCTAATGCCCGTGTATCTATTAATGCGTATTCTCCGGGTAGTTTCTTTTGTTCGAGTAACATAGCTAGTTCAGACGCGTTTATAGTGTAGAGTCTTTGCGCATCTCTGTACACTTTAGGGTCCTTGTCGTAAACATAGTCTATAGCGGCTATGTCTACTAGTGTGTCTGCGCCAACAGCCTCGGCGACTTCTACAGCTACGGCTACAGTTGATTGCCCCGGTATTAGTCCACCCATAACTACCAAGTTGTAGTTAGTAATAGCGTTAACCGCTTCTTCGAGGGTTTCAACTACTTTAGGATAAGCGTATGGATAGAGAGCTGATATTAGAAGTAGAGCGTTAAGTCTAGATGCTTGTATGCCTATGTGGTCTAGCCAATAATTAGATTTTACACCCAGCTCTTTAGCCATGCTTATATACTTCCTAGCGATGCCACCACCTCCGGTAACTACTACGTATTTACCGTTTTTTGCTAATTTTTCCAGATCCCCTATGTAGCGTGCTAAAAGCTTTAGCTCCTCGAATACCTTGCCTGTAAGTTTTATCACTATGGGTTTAGTCTGCATATTTTTAACACCACACTGCTACTGCTAGCTCTCTCCTTATAAACCTTATTAGTAGCTCACCAAGATTAAAATACAGTATACCGTCGTATCTATATTCGATGCAGCCTCCTGGGCGTTACGGGGTCGAATATTGTATTGTGTGGAATAATAGGCTTAGTAGGATCCAGTGATAAGTTTCCACTAAAACCTGGGATCATGGTTTATCGTGGATTACTGAGGCTGGAGTATAGAGGTTATGATTCAGCTGGCGTAGGATCGGTTACGAGCAAGGGTGTTCAAATACTGAAGGGTAAAGGAAGCATTAGAGAGCTGGAGAAAAAGCTTTGCCTATCGTGTATAGATGGAGCAATAGTAATAGGTCATACACGCTGGGCCACACACGGAGCACCTAGCGACACTAATGCACATCCACACACTGATTGCAACAATAAGATAGCCGTTGTACATAATGGTATTATACAGAACTATCAGGAGCTTAGAGATATACTCATTGGCAAAGGACATATATTCCGTAGTGAAACCGATACAGAGGTAGTACCACATCTTATAGAGGAAATCTATAGGAGATTAGGAGATTTCTACGAATCATTTAAGCGCGCTATTAGTATGCTTAAGGGTAGCTACGCAATCGTTGTTATAACCAGCTATGAGCCAGATAAACTCTTCTTCGCTAAGAAAGATAGCCCATTGATCATAGGATTAGGAGACGGATTCAACTTGGTGGCTAGCGATATACCAGCTATATTAGAGTACACAAGGTATGTAATAACCCTAAGAGATAACTGGATTGGATACGTCTCATCTAATAAGATATTAATAGAAGATCTAGCTGATAGCAGGGTCGTTGAGTGGAAGAAGCTTGTTAGAACGGTTGAATGGAGTATAGAAGATGCTGTAAAAGGTGGATATCCTCATTTCATGATGAAAGAGATACATGAGCAACCGAGAGCGCTCAAGGAAACACTATATGGCGTTCAGAGAGACCCTGCTATAGTTAAAGCTGTAGAGCTCTTAGCAAGAGCCGATAATGTATACATTACTGGCGCTGGAACTAGCTATCATGCGTGCTATTACTATAGTATACTCTCCTCAATACTTGCTAAAAGACTGGTATATTCGTTTATAGCAAGCGAGTACTCTGTCTATGCAAGCACTGCTGATAAACCAGATGTGCTAATAGTGGTTAGTCAAAGTGGTGAAACAATGGATGCCTTGAAAGCTCTAAGAGCTTTTAAGGAAAAGGGTGTAAGCATAATAGCTGTATCAAACGTAGTTGACTCAGCAATACCACGTGAAAGCGATCTCGCAGTTTATACAAGAGCAGGGCCAGAGATAGGGGTTGCTGCAACAAAGACTTTTACCACACAGACATTGGTTTTAAGCTGGCTTAGTATAGCGCTAGGTCAGGGTACAGGAGCTCTTACTAAGAGTGAAGCTGAATATTACAGAGGCTGGCTTAAGAAATCAGCTGAAATAGTAGCGAAGACTATTTCATGGAACGAGGCTCTAGCGATGGAGCTTGCTGATTGGATGAGAAAGAAGAGAAGCGTATACTACTTGAGCAGAGGAATAGGCGTTCCCATTGCCATGGAGGGAGCGCTAAAACTCAAGGAAATAGCATATATACATGCTGAAGCATATCCAGCTGGTGAGTCAAAACATGGTCCTATAGCTTTAGTTGAAGAAGATTTTCCAGTTATATTTATCGTTCCAGAGCACAGAGAGCTAGAGAAGGCCCTTCTAGGTAATATACAGGAAATGAAAGCTAGAGGGGCCAGTATAATAGGTGTAGCTGCCGAGAGTACTTCTCTCTCTAACTACTTTGATTACTGGTTTAAAATACCGAGTAGTCACTGGATACTTACATCGATCTCCCATATACTACCACAACAGTTGCTCGCATATTATACTTCGGTGAAGCGCGGATTTAATCCAGATAGGCCGCGGAACTTAGCCAAAACAGTTACAGTGGAATAGGTGGTATTTATGAAGAATCTAGTATTGGCTGGTGGAAAAGCGAGTAAAGAGCTCTCAGTCCTAATACCACCTGGTAGAAATAAAGTTCTGCTAAAAGTTCTAGGTAAACCCATAGTATATTATTCAGTCACGAGTTTACAGAGAGTAAATAGATCTGATACCATACTAGTATATAGGGCTGGGGAAGAAGAAGTTTATCGCGAGGCTCTAGCGTATAGCTTAGAACCCATTACTCCAGTTCCACAAGAGAGAGGAAGTACTGTACACGAAGCAGTGCTAGCTGCTTGTCGCAAACTCGAGGATACAGATTATTTCTTCCTATTATTTGGTGACCTCATTATAGAGCCGGATGCTCTAACGCTACTCATATCTACTCACCTATCAGAAGAACCGGATGCAACAGTACTCGCCATTCCAGCTGTTCCTAAACATATCGAAACCTATGGATTGCTTGTGATAAACGAGTATGGATACGTAGAAAAGGTATTAGAACACTCTCCTTATCCAAATAGGTACCCAGTATACATCGTTGGAGGAGCGTATATACTTCCTACATGGATACTGGATCTCCTAGAGAAAGGATTTACCCTGCCCCAAGCATTAGACAGTATGGCCAGGAAGGGGAAGGTAAAAGCTATCCACTGGAGTGGTCTTTGGATCGATATAGGATATCCAGCTGATCTCCTAGAAGCAGTGTATCAGCTTCTATCAAAGCTAAAAGGTGTGGCTATAAGCGACAAAGCAGAAGTAGAGAAAACGGCCGTGATCGAGGGACCCGTGGTTATTGAGGAAAAAGCGTACATAGATCACTACACAGTCATTAAAGGACCCGCATACATAGGTAGAGAATCGTTCATAGGTGCTCACAGCTTCATCAGAGAATACGCTGATATAGAGGAGAAGGTGAGGATCGGCGCCTATAATGAAATAAAATATTCAAGTATACAGCCCTATGCAGAATTTCATAGTAGAGTAATAGTTATGAACAGCATAGTAGGTGAAAGAGCAGTACTCGAATCAAATATAACTACACTAAACATAATTATGAATGAAGAAAAAGCAATCAGACTACGTACACATTTAGCAGAAAAACTAGGAAAAGAAATAAAGAAAATGGGAACTGTAATAGGGTATAATTCAAAAATACCAACTAACACAATAATAAATCCAGGAGAAATTATTAAACCAAATACAATATATAGGACATAGGATAACACAATTATATAAAACAAACTTTTATTAACACTAATACTGTTAGATATGGGTATTACAGATCGAGATGTAACCAGAGATCTTCTCCTAGTTTAATCTAGAGCATAGCATGCAAACATACCTCGATCTTCTGGAACCAGTATTACGCAAAAAGATAAAGAACACTATAGCTTCTAATTATTCTTAGTAAATATTTTATCATTATTTATATAAATTTTTATAGAGTAACATTATATGACACTAAGTGTGATTTTATAACAAGGTATTACCAGTCTACAACGATCCCATCGATCTTGAGCCGATATATCTTGATAAAATACTTTCAGAAACACTTGGTATTGAGCATTATGTAATACCTAAGATCTGTTCTACCTAGTATAAATACATAACAAAATGTATATAATGGCTATCTAGAATACTTAGTGTAAACTTAACATAATATGATATTCTAGTTATTTTTCTTTAATACACAGTTTACTTGAAGGGCATGTCTAAACTATATAGAAAAATATTGTTGAAAAATCAATTGAGGATGTTAACTCCACGCAGGTGTAGTTAATAGCCGATTAACTACACCATGAAATGTCTGTTTTCTGTCATCTACTATCTAACACTACTAGTATTTAGACACACTTATAACTACAATCAACACTTGTCCTCGGTGATAAGCGTAAATTGTTTCTCATCTATAGTTACTCTGGGGGATACAAATGGAGAAGCCTGTAAGAGTGGCTATAACGATAGCTGGAAGCGATTCCGGTGGAGGAGCAGGTATTGAAGCTGATTTAAAGACTTTTGCAGCTCTAGGAGTACACGGTACTGTAGCGATAACTAGCATTACAGCACAGAACACATACGAGGTAACAGATGTACATGATATACCGCCTAATATGGTGTTTAAACAGATAGAAGCTGTAGCCGTCGATATGGGTATAGATGCCGGAAAGACAGGGATGCTAAGTAATTCCGGTATAATTGAAGCTGTTGTAAGGGCTGTTGAGAAGTTCGGTTTTCCGCTAGTAGTGGATCCCGTTATGATAGCAAAGAGTGGTGCAAAGCTTCTACGCGACGACGCCGTAGAAGTCCTAATAAACAAGCTAATACCATTGGCTAAGGTCGTCACGCCTAATGCGCCAGAGGCTTCGAGGATTACAGGTATTCACGTAAAAGACCTTGATTCCGCGAGAAAAGCTGCAAAGAAGATAGTAGAAGATATAGGAGCCGAGGCAGCCGTAGTGAAAGGGGGTCATCTAACAAGTAGTAGAGCTGTTGACATCCTGTACTGGAAGGGTAACTACTACTACATGGAGGCTCCTAGAGTTGAAAGAGGATGTACTCATGGTACAGGCTGCTCTTTCTCAGCAGCTATAGCCGCTGAGTTAGCAAAAGGCAGAGAGTTACCAGAGGCTGTTAGAAACGCTAAGAAGTTCATAACAACAGCTATACTATACGGGCTGAGAATAGGTAAGGGGCATTGCCCAGTCAATCCCATGGCCTGGATCCATCTACCAGCCTATAGGTATGAAGTCTTAAACGAGGTTCAGGAAGCAGTTAAGAAACTAGTCGGAAATAGTGATAAACTACGAAAGTACATGCCAGAAGTAGGCATGAACTTAGTAATGAGCCTTCCACCAGAGTACGCTAAATCGATAAACGATGTAGCGGGAGTTAAAGGGAGAATAGTAAAATATGGCGATAGTATAAGACCTGTGGGTCCCGTGAAGTTTGGTGTTTCATCACATCTTGCTAGATTAGTGCTTGAAGCCATGAAATTAGACCATAGTATTCGAGCCGCTCTAAATATCAAGTATTCGGAAGGAATTATCAACAAAGCTAGAGAGAAAGGCCTAAGCATAGCGTTTGTTGATAGGAGAAAAGAGCCGAGGGAATTAAAGATTAAAGAAGGTGGCACCATGCAATGGCTGGTGAGAGAAGCCTATAAGGTTACAGGCAGAATACCCGATATAGTGTACGATGTAGGCGATATTGGCAAAGAAGCTATGATCAGGATACTGGGTAAAACAGCTAGAGAGGTTGTCGAAAAACTACTAAGCATTTTATCCTAAGCCGGGATATACCGTTGAGTAATCTATTTATACAGACCACATGATGCAAAAACATGCTTACGAGGTGTTTCTTCATCGACCGATCACCATGCTGATCACCACAAATTAATCATCAATGCCGTGGTTGAAGGCCTATATCGTGCAGTTACATCATTACCGCCAGATGTAGTGGATTCTCTAAGAAAAGCATATGAAGCCGAAGAGTATGAGGTAGCTAAGGCACAGCTTAAAGCTATACTAGATAATATCGAGATCGCTAAGAGAACGGGCAAACCTATATGTCAAGACACTGGGCTGATCATGTACTATGTAAGAGTTGGTGCTAAATTCCCTCTACTAGAAGAGGTTACTGATATTTTAATAGAAGCAGCACGTAAAGCTACATGCGAAACACCGATACGTCCTAATAGCGTCAACCCGCTTACAGGGGAGAACTCTGGGGATAATACTGGCAGATATACTCCATACATATACTTGGAGATCGTTAACGGTGACAAGTTGCAAATCGATATAGTGCCTAAAGGAGGAGGGTCAAAAGCAGTTACCGTACTCGAGATGCCCCCTCCTAGTAGGGGATTAGCTGGTGTGAAAGAAGCTGTTATAGACGCTGTTCTAGCTGCTAGAGCGAAGCCTTGTCCACCAACGATTGTAGGCGTTGGAATAGGTGGAGCAACTGACATAGCAGTAACACTAGCTAAAAAGCAAGCTGTTCTACGTAGGATAGGATCTAAGAACCCTGATCCCCTGCTTGCCAAGCTTGAAGAAGAATTATATAGCGCTATTAACGAGCTTGGAATAGGCGTTATGGGTA
>Ga0180301_10004706_pt1 | contig 10531 bp, 8 predicted proteins | sample GuaBasSediGuay16_FD_121797 | JGI IMG/M metagenome (GOLD analysis project Ga0180301, IMG submission 121797) | Subseafloor sediment microbial communities from Guaymas Basin, Gulf of California, Mexico - Guay16, Core 4569-2, 12-15 cm | ecosystem: Environmental > Aquatic > Marine > Hydrothermal... | reverse complement strand
CTAAAGTGCCTAAAATTAAGGTCGTTACTACTCAACCACTCAACTACTTGACCATTCAACTACTTTCATTCTTCGTTGTGGCCGAAGGGCATGGAGGTTCGTTTAGCCGAAGCTGTGAGCAAATTTGGCCATCCTTACTCGGCCATAAGTGTCCAAACGTCCAGAAATTTCTGGAAGAATGTCTTATATGTTTAACCTTGAACCCTGAACTTTGAACCGTGAACGAGTACGATAAAAATTCATAATCTCTTTATATACCTTAACTATGATAGGAAAAAGAACACAGAGTGTATTTGTTCTTATGTGGCTAACTTATAATTTTTATTTATTTGCTTTGTCAATAAGATTTTCAAGCCAACAAATTAAAAAAACTAAAAAATACTTGACAAAAAAATAAAGAAGAAATAGAAGAAGAAAGGCTTTCATTCAATTCTAATTAGATGAAACACTTTCATCAATAACTAATGAAAAATATCCTTGATCAAATCTCCGCTCAATATCCTGAATTAACACCAAGCCAGAAAAAGGTCGCATCCTATCTCCATAACAATATTAACGAGGCCTTTCTTCTAAACTCTTTTCAGATCGCAAAGAAGGCCAATGTATCAGAGGCTACAGTCACACGACTTATAAGTAATCTTGGGTTTTCTAATTTCTCAGAATTCAAAAAAGAAATTGCCCAGCGGGTGGTAAAAGACTTTTCTACCACAAAAAGGCTGACTGACTCGGCAGAAATCCTGGAAGCTCCGGGCAGTATCTTTGCGGAAATTTTAAATGGCGATATAGAAAATATCAGTACATTGAGGGCTACCATCTCCGATCAATTGTTTGACAAAGCAGTAAAAAAACTATGCTCAGCCAGATCTATATATGTGCTCGGCCTAAGATCCAGCTTTGCATTGGCGTTTTATCTTGCTTTCGATCTCAGGTTTTTTTTAGACAAGGTTATACTGCTTAAACCGGGAATTGGTGATATACCTGAACAGGTTCTTGGGGTAAGAAAAGATGATGTCCTGGTGGTTATCAGCTTTAGACGATATACTCGGGAGTCGTTCGATATTGCGGAAAAGATCAAGAAAAAAGAGGCATCCGTTATTGCCATAACCAATAGCGAGCTGTCTCCTATTGCCAAATTAGCCGATGTCCCACTTATTACAAGCACAAAAATTCCAACGTACATAGAATCCTACACTGCTCCTATGAGTCTGATAAATGCCTTGATTACATCAATAGCTCTAAGGAAGAAAGATAAGGCTATATCTGCCCTTAATAAACTTGAAAACACATTTGAGGAATTCCAGACATATATTTCGTAAAAATTTGTAACTGCACAGCCACTAAGCCATCAAGCCCGCCCTGGCGCGATTTGACTGGTATATTATCGCTGTAATAATTCCGAAGATGGAATCTCTAAAATTAACTTATTGCAAGCCAGGTCTGGGCCAGGGGCACAAAAGGTATTAAATGGTCAATGAAAAATTTTCAATTATCAATTTCAATTGCTAATCTTGGTGGCTTTGGGTCTTTGTGGCAAAATTATACAAGAAAGGAGGTGAGTCTATCAATTTTCAGGTCAGGGGATAATGTACAATAAACAATTATTATTAAAGGAGGAAGAAATGAAAAAGGTATTTTTACTTGGTTTAGCAGTGGCAGTTGTTATGATGTTTTCATTTGTTAATGTTGACACTTCTTCAGCCAGGGTCAGATACGTTACCATCGGAACTGGTGGAGTAACAGGTGTTTACTACCCCACTGGTGGCGCTATTGGCAAGATTGTCAACAAGCAAAGGAAGAAATATAATCTCAGGGTAACTGTCGAATCCACTGGTGGCTCAGTGTTTAATGTCAATGCCGTCATGGCCGGGGACCTTGAGTTTGGTATTGTTCAGTCTGACCGGCAGTACCAGGCATGGAATGGCCTCAAAGACTGGAAAGATAAGGGGCCACAGAAAAAACTGCGCGCTATCTGTAGTTTTCACCCGGAAAGTATTGTGTTGGTGGCTGGAGATGACACCGGGATTGAGAAATTCATGGACCTCAAAGGCAAGCATGTCAATATTGGAAACCCCGGTTCCGGCCAGAGAGGTAACTCTACAGACGCCCTTGCGGCCTGTGGCATAGACTGGAAAAAGGATATGCGAGCGGAGGGTCTCAAGGCTGATGAGTCTGCCAAGTTCCTTCAGGATGGCCGAATCGACGCCTTTTTCTACACGGTGGGTCATCCTAATGGCTCCATTAAAGAGGCTACGAGCGGAAGAAGAAAGGTGCATTTTGTTCCTGTAACAGGCCCCTGCATCGATAAACTGGTTGCCAAATGGCCCTATTATGCAAAGGCCTATATCCCGATAAAGTTTTACCCCATGGCAAGTAACAAGGAAAATGTTGATACCTTTGCGGTGAAGGCCACCTTTGTGACCAGCGCTGACATCCCTGACGATATCGTTTATGCGATCACCAAGGAGATTTTCGACAATCTGGAGGCATTCAAGAAGTTGCATCCAGCTTACGGTATCCTAACTAAACAGAACATGTTGGAGGCCTTAAGCGCACCCATACATCCGGGTGCCATGAAGTATTATAGAGAAGTTGGCCTCAAATAAATGAATAAAGGGCGCGGTATTCACCGCGCCCTTTATTTTACCTGGCCGGGAAGAATCATAATAGAGCAAAACAATATGAAGGCATCAATACATAAGGATTTGTAGATATGAAAGAAAAAGACATAAGTCCCGAGCAAACGATGAGTGAAGGAGCTGAGATTGCAAAGAAGATTGCTGAAGAGGCAGAATTTGGCTCAAGAAGGCTTTCAGGATCAGCAAAATATATCATTCCATTTATCGCAGGTGCCTGGTCATTATTTCAGCTTTCTCTACCCGAGGTTCTTATCCTGGATTCAATCTATGTCCGCTCTATACATCTGGGGTTTGCAATCCTTCTGGTCTATTTGAGCTATCCTGCTTTTAAAAAGATAAAATTCAAAGGCATATTTTCCTTTTTGTCGCTCAAGAGCAGGATTCACTTTACTGATTGGGGGTTTGGGATTATTGGAGCCGTTGCAGCGCTCTACCTCGCCCTAAATTATGCGGAATTGGCTGAGAGGCAAGGGGCGCCCATTGCGATGGACATTATTGTAGGAGTTGTGCTTGTCGTTTTGCTTTTAGAAGCCGCGCGACGATCGCTTGGGCCGTTTCTGGTTATTGTTGCCTGCCTATTTATTTTTTATGCTTTCTTTGGCCCGTATATGCCCGATGTTATTGCCTTTAAAGGCGTTTCCTTCCGCCGCTTTATGAGCCAGATGACTATCTCTACAGAAGGGATTTATGGTATCCCCTTAGATGTTTCAGCCATGATTGTTTTTCTTTTTGTTCTGTTTGGCTCTATGCTGGACAAGGCAGGTGGTGGAAAATTCTTTATAGATCTTGCCTTTTCTCTTCTGGGACGATTTAAAGGGGGTCCGGCAAAGGCAGCGGTTCTGGCAAGCGGTATGACAGGCCTTGTTTCAGGATCAAGTATTGCCAACACCGTGACCACCGGGACATTTACTATCCCTCTCATGAAGAGTGTAGGATATCCGGACTACAAAGCAGGCGCCGTGGAGGTGGCAGCCAGCACCAATGGCCAGCTCATGCCTCCCATTATGGGGGCAGCCGCATTTATCATTGCGGAGTACTGTAATCTCCCATACTTTCAGGTGGTAAAGTCAGCCTTTATACCGGCCATAATCTCTTACATCGCCCTGATATACATCACTCATTTAGAGGCATCAAAGCTTGGCCTGAAAGGGCTTTCCAAAGAGCAGACACCTCAATTTTTTAAAACACTTTTTGGCGGCCTTCATTTTCTGATCCCTCTGTTTTACCTTATTTATGAATTGATGATACTTCGTCATACACCTCAACTTGCCGCTTATCGGGCAATAGAGGTTTTGGCTGTATTGATTGTAGTCCAGAACCTTATCAAGGCCTACATAAAGAAAATATCCCTTTGGGGCGCCTTGAAGCTCAGCCTTCGCCAAATCTGGGATGCGCTGGTGGCAGGCGGGAGAAACATGATGGGAATAGGCGTTGCCGTGGCTACCGCTGGCATTATTGTTGGTGTAGTTGCTATGGGATTGGGAGGACTGATTGTTGAGGTGATTGACACCATTGCCAGGGGCAATCTTGTGATTTTACTCATCATTACTGCCGCTGCCAGCCTTCTTTTGGGGATGGGGCTCCCCACAACAGCCAATTATATTGTCATGGCGTCTTTAACCGTGCCTGTAATATTACAATTAGGGGCGGATTACGGTCTGGTAATCCCTGTTATAGCAGCCCATCTCTTTTGCTTCTTTTTTGGTATCCTGGCAGATGATACGCCGCCAGTGGGCCTGGCTGCATTCGCAGCTTCGGCTATCGCAAAATCCGATCCTATTCGCACAGGTATTCAGGGATTTACCTATGACATCCGAACCGCCATTCTTCCTTTTATGTTTGTCTTTAATTCCGATCTGCTCCTGATTGGCATACAATCCTGGCTGCATATTGTATTTATATTTGGAACTGGAGTGTTGGCCATGTTTGCCTTTGCCTCCCTGACACAAAATTATTTCATAGCCAAAAACAGGATCTATGAGTCTCTTATTTTAGCTGGAATAACCCTTATGGGGCTTCGTCCGCAACTATTTATCCAATGGTTCCATTTCGGGAATAAAATTCTTTGGCCTTTTATCGGGATAGGTTTGATTGGGTTTCTCTATCTGATGCAGTTACCACGAGCCCGGGCTTTGGCCAGAGAAACAGTTTAGGGGATGAAAGAGAGGAAAAAAAGAATGCTCCTATCAATAAAAAACATCTTATACGCCACAGATCTTTCAAAGAATTCCGCATTTGCATTCCGTTATGCCATTACCTTAGCGAATGCATTGGATGCAAAGATAACTATTCTTTATATTCTTCCAATGGTAGATTCAGCTATGGAGATTCCCATCATTACCCAGATGGGGGAAGACCGGTATTATCAGCTACGGGAAGAGAGATCCAGAGAGGTCATTGAGGGCATAAAAACAAAGTTATATGACTTTAGCCAAAAAGAACTCAAGGGTTTCCAAGGTGAAAGTGACCTGGTTTCCTCCATCCTTGTTCATGAAGGAGATGCAGTGGATGAAATCTTGAAAACCACTGAGAAGATAGATAGCGATATTATTATTCTGGGGGCTCATGGCAAGGGAATATTGAGTCATACATTTCTGGGAACAGTGCCGGATAAGCTGCTTAGAAGGAGCAGAGTGCCTGTTCTTGTGGTTCCCATTCCAAAGGGGGCCACCGATGCTGACCTATAACTGCATTATGCTGCCAATCTTAAGACAAGGCACTCTTAGATGGAGGGAAGAAGTGATTAGAAAATTTTTTACCATATCAGTAATGTTTTGCCTATTTATGGTTTTTCTTGTTAGCACGGTCCAGGCCGATGAACGCTTCATCGACAATGGCGATGGAACTGTCACAGATACACTCACTAATTTGATGTGGGCCGCAACTGACAATATGGGGGACATCACGTGGCATGATGCAAAGGTGTATTGCGAAAACCCTCCTATAGCAGGCTATAAATATTCGGATTGGCGAATGCCAACAACCAAAGAACTAAAGGCTTTATTTATAAAACATGGCGCCAGGTATGAAACAGATTGTGGACTCAATGTAAGGATATATCCTGCCATTACCCTAAGCTGTGCATGGGTTTGGTCTTCTGAGAGCAAGGCAATTTCAGCCTATGCATTTAGCTTTAGAAAGGGATACCCATATATGACTCTTCAACTAAACAAGACCAATTTCCGAGCGCTACCCGTGAGAAATATCAAAAAATAGCAGTTTTAAGGAGCATAAATTATGAAAAGATCGCTAAAAAATGTATTTAATCCCAGATCAGTGGCTGTAATCGGCGCCTCTGAGGTTCCAGGAAAGGCATCTGAGAGGAGAACAAGGAGTTTGATTGAAGGAGGGTACAGGGGAGACATTTATCTAATAAACCCGAAGAGATCTGAGCTTTTTGGTCGAAAGGCCTATCCGAGTATTACAGAGATTGATGGCGAGGTTGACCTGGTTATGATTGTGGTAGCGCCCAGATTTCTTACCTCTGCTGTGGCAGATAGTGTAAAAATGGGCGCCAAGGGGATCATCATTATTACCGCCGGCCTTGGAGAAAGCGGAGAGGAGGGAAAAAAAATCGAGGCAGAAATCTTAGATGAAGCAGCCAGGACCGGCGCCTTTGTTATTGGCCCTAATTGTAGCGGCATGTTCAGCTCCTCAGCAGATATCAATTTATTAGGAGTTCCCCAGATAGAAAAAGGGTCGATCTCGGTCCTTGCCCAGAGTGGCAATGTAATCGATTCATTGACACACTATGCCAGGATGAGGGGAGTGGGTTTTAGCAAAATAATTAGTGTCGGAAATGCGATAGGGGTTAACTTTCATGAATACATAGATTATCTGAAAGATGATCGTGATACCAAGGTTATTATGACCTATCTGGAGGGCATTAAAGATGGAAATAATCTTGTCAGGGTTGTTCGAGAGACCGCAAAGAAAAAACCGGTTATTGCCCTTAAGGTGGGAAGATCAAGCGCCGGGGCAAGGGCCGCTGCATCTCATACCGGCTCTCTTGCAGGCGATGAGGTCATTGTGGATGCCGCCTTCAGGCAGGCAGGTATTGTAAGGGTATCTAATACAGATGAGCTTTTTGATATGGCAGAGGTATTTGCCAGTTGTCCTCTTCCTGAGGGCAATAGGGTGGTGATTTTATCAGAGGGTGGTGGCGATAATTCCATAGCGGCAGATAATGCTGAAAAGTATGGAATGGATGTCCCTGTTTTGAGCACGGAAACGCAGGAAAAAATAAAGCCTTTTTTGCTTGAAGGTATGCCGGCCAGTAATCCTATTGATTATGGCGGAACAGCAGAAGAAAACCCTCATATGATAACTGAATGTGTGAAGGTTTGCATGGAAGATGATCAGGTAGATGGTATATTTATCACAGGCTTTTTTGGAGGTTTTAAGGATATCATTGCGCCTCATGTGGCTGAATTAGAGGAGAAGGCCTCAAAGGATATGGTTGATTTAGTAAAAAAATATAAGAAGCCTCTTTTTGTGCACACCAGTTTTGCCAGAGACCCGATAAAATCCCTTGATATATTAAAGGCCGCCGGGGTGCCTGTTATTGAATCCTCTGAAAGGACCGCCCAGTGCCTGAGCGCGCTGATGCGCTTTTCCATGAATCAGAAAAAGATCAGCCGGATGCAAATACCCACAGGAGCAGCTAAAGAACGTCCTTCTGTGAAAAAGCTTTTTAAAAAGGTGAGGGAAGCAAAACGGCATAATCTGCTTGAGACAGAATCAAGAGACTTGCTAAAGGAATATCACATTTCTTTGCCAGAAGCGGAACTAGCGAATAATTTAGACAAGGCAGTTGAGGCAGGCAACAGATTAGGGTATCCGCTGGCAATGAAGGTAGTCAGCCCTGAGATTATCCATAAATCCGATGCGGGAGGTATAAAGCTGGGTCTAAACAATCAAGAGGATATCAAAACTGCCTTTAATGAAATAATAACAAATGCTGAAAAGGTAGTAAAAAAAGAGAAGATTTTAGGAACCCTTATCTCACCTATGGCAAAAAAAGGTCAGGAGTGCATCATCGGGATGATCCGGGATGCACAATTTGGCCCGGTTATCATGTTTGGCCTCGGGGGAATATTTGTTGAGGTTTTAAAGGATGTTTCCTTCAGAGTAGCCCCCCTCGCAGCGGAAGATATTGATGAAATGGTTGAGGAAATCAAAGGGTATAAAATCTTGACCGGAATAAGAGGGGAGAAGCCAAAGGATATTGCGGCAATAAAAAATATTCTTGTTAGGCTCTCTGAGATAGTCATTGACAACCCTGAGATTAAAGAGATCGATTTAAACCCGGTGATTGTCCATGAAAATGGCGCATCCATTGTGGACTCACGGGTAATTCTTGGATGAAATTAACCGCAGACACACGCAGATTCACGCAGACATTTTAGCTCCGCCTGACGGAGCTAAAAACCGTCATCGCTTCGCGATAAAACAAGATGGATATTAACGACATTACCTATGCAATAAATGGTGCTGTGTTTGAAGTTAATCGGGTCCTTGGCCCTGGTTTCCTTGAGAAAGTATATGAAAACGCCTTATTGATTGAACTGAAAAGACGTGGAATAACGGCAAAGAGTCAAGTTCCAATAAGAGTTTTCTATAAAGAAAAAGTGATTGGAGAGTATTTTGCGGATATACTCGTTGAAGGTAAGGTTATAGTTGAACTCAAGACCGTGGAAACTATTGATAAAATACATAAAGCGCAACTATTGAATTATTTAAAAGCCACAGGCATACAAGTTGGTATTTTAGTCAATTTCAAGCATCCAAAGGCTGAAATCAAAAGGATGGTTCTCAATTTGCCCGAAGGGCACGACATATAATGCCTGGCCAAGTCGGCCAGGCATTTGTCTGTGTGTGTCTGCGGTTTCAATAAAAGGAGGAAAAAATGGAATTTGAATGTATTATTTATGAAAAGGATGAAGGAATCGCCACAATTAAACTGAATAGACCACAGGTATTAAATGCCATGAACAAGCAGCTATGGCTCGATTTTCAGGTAGCTTTAGATGATGTGAAGGATGATCCTGAAATAAAGGTCTTGATTATCACAGGAGAGGGAAGGGCATTTTCTACCGGGGCAGATCTGAAGGATTCAAAGGACAGGAGCATAGAGGACTACCGAGATTACCTTGTTGAGCTTCAGGAGACATCAAGAAAGATTATCCGTTTTGAAAAGCCGATAATCGCAGCGATCAATGGGTATGCATTAGGATCGGGCTACGAGCTCGCCCTTGCATGCGATATCCGTCTCGCTGCAGAAGAGGCAAAGATTGGTTCTCCAGAGGCCAGAGTTACATCCTCTGTTACCGGAGGCGCAATGAGGTTGGTGCAGGATCTGATAGGCCCTGGAAAGGCCAAAGAGCTTCTCTTTACCTCAGATTATATCGACGGAAAGGAAGCTGAAAGAATAGGCCTGGTTAATAAGGCTGTTCCCCTGGATCAGCTTATGGAAAAGACGAGGGAAATGGCCAAGAAAATTGCAGAAAACTCTGCCTTTTCTATTAAAATGATCAAAAAAGGTCTTAATATGGCGCGGAGTGAGGTGAGCCTCGAGGCATTAATGGACTATGAAGTCGAGGCCTGTTTGGCCTGCGTTTTTACAAAAGAACGGCAGGAATCTCTCAAAGAATTTGAGGAAAGAAAGAGGTGAGCCGCAGATACCCGCAGATAATTATTTTGTTAATTCTTTATCTTTAAGAGATCTTGATAATCTGTGTTTATCTGCGTCCTAATCTATTCAAACCACATAATCTGGCTGGACCCTTTGCCTATATTACTCACTTTACCCTTTTGTGCTGCCAGAAACAGGGTCTGGCCTTGTGCCTGCATATCAGTTAAGCACCAATCAATATCACCGGTCGTCCATGCCGGAGAAAGCCTTTGTCCTTCTTCTATTCGGTAAACTATCAGGAGGGATTTAGTATAGACCTTAAAATTGGCTACGTGTTCTATTAGGGGTATGTTTTTTATGGCTAAAATCTCTCTTTTTCCATCCCCGTCAATATCTGTTATCAAAGGCCTGCTGTTAAAGGCAGTCCTGGGTGGCGGCTCTCCAGGTTCGGCATTCCCTAAGGCAATGGCGTTATTGGTGCCTCCGAGATGTTTATCACCCCTCCATAGGACCTCCCCCTGTTTGTCCCAGACATAAAGCCTGGATTCGTCTCCTAAACCAATCCATTCCGAATCTCCGTCCTTATCTGTATCAAAAAGGGCTAAGGTATAAAACTGAACCCCCTCGAGTTCAGGCAGTTTTTCACCTTTTATTAATTTTCCTCCTTCACCATACTTCATACCATATATCTTGCCGCTAAAGAACTCATCAACCCTGGAGTCCTGAAAAAGGAGTAATGCTTTGCCTGAGGCAGGGTCTTTTACTGCCTGCATGTGACCTGCCCTGCGATCAAGTCTTTTAAACGTTCCATCCCATTTTAAAACAGCGCTTCGCGCCCTTATGCCATAGCGGCTTACCAGATAGATCTCTGCCATGCCATCATTATCCGTATCACCGGCGCTAACTTTAAGAAAATCCTCTCCAAAGCCTGCCTTTAGAGTATCCTTGAGCACAAAGGTTGCCCCTTGCCTTGCATAGAGGAGCAATTTTTTTCTTCCTAAAATGAGTAACTCTACCCCTGCCTTGCCATCCAGGTCTCCCATGTCAAAGGCCATTACAGACATACCTACTGGAATCCTGCCTGTTGGTTTAAAACCCTGATATTCCTTCGTGGGCTTAAAAACGAGACCTTTTTCAATGGCTTGTGGCTCCTTTTTATCACTCCCTATTGGTGAAAAGATACCTTTTGCTGTGCGGGGTTTTGGTAAAACAACGGCCTTTTCCGCTATTTTTCTGGCGGGCCTGCCCGCCGGGTTTCTGG
>Ga0180301_10004705_pt1 | contig 10532 bp, 10 predicted proteins | sample GuaBasSediGuay16_FD_121797 | JGI IMG/M metagenome (GOLD analysis project Ga0180301, IMG submission 121797) | Subseafloor sediment microbial communities from Guaymas Basin, Gulf of California, Mexico - Guay16, Core 4569-2, 12-15 cm | ecosystem: Environmental > Aquatic > Marine > Hydrothermal... | reverse complement strand
TAAAAAACTTAATCTTTTAAAAGAAATTGTAAAAAGCTACCGGGCTCTCCTTAATGAAGGACTAAAGAAGGAAAAAGATGGCGGCTTAAAAATAGAGGTTCCAGTAGATCTCTTTCACATATTTAATAAAATCGTGGATGAAGCCTATAAAGAACGTTGCATAAACGTGTTTGTCCTCAAAAATTACAGTGATAGTTGGTATAAGTCTGAGGAAGCTGGTTTTGCGGAGACACCTGGCCGAGGGATCTTTCTTGATGAATATATTGTTGAAAAATGTAAAGGCAACGTTTTGGCTCATGAGGTTGGACATAACTTAGGGTTACACCATCACGAGGCTGAGAATAATGTTATGCATGTTCCCTCAGGCAGGTCTTTAACCGAAGGACAATGCGAAAAGGTTACCCGACATCTAAAAAGTAGGAGAGGAAAAGCTAAAATCGCTTGTTCAAAAGAGATCGAGTTAAGCCTGAAAAAGAAGAGGGAAAAGGTTGAAAAAGAAAAGGAGAAACCAAAACTTACTGTCCCCAAGAAACCTTCTAAGTCCGAAAAGGTTAAGCCGCCTACACCAAAAGTGTCTCCTCCTCAAAAATCTAAGAAAGCGGAGAAGATTAAGAGTGAAATAAACCGCCTCAAAGAAGACATCAGAAGAAAGGAATATCTCATTAAAAGAAACTATGTTAAACGGATGAGAGAAATCCTGAAAAGAGAGTTCGAGATTGATGAGGAATCTCTTGAAGGAGACAATATTGATAAATGGAATTGGCCTGAAGGATATGAAGAGCATGATAAGCTACGCAGATTAAGAAGAGGCTACTATAGATTTAAGAAGGAAATCGAGAATTTAAGAAGTAAAATTAATGATTTAAACCGTGAATTAAGGAATCTTAAAGACAAATAAGGAATCAATGATATTCCCAATTTTACATTTTATAAACAAAATTCTCGCTCTCATTTACGGATATTTTCAGCTAAATAGCCTAATAAGTCCAAACGTCATCCTCCCCAATATTCTCTCGATATTTATGAGGCAAATGGTAAAGTTATAAAGAAGATTGCGAAATAAATAAAGAAAGTGCAAAATACTATAATGTGCCCGGGGAGGGCTCTTATTGTTTAGAATAAGAATTTCAGATACGAAAACCTTCAGAAGCGTATTAAATGCGATCTCAGCAATAGTGGATGAAGCAACTTTCACGATAGGTCCAGATGGAATAAAACTTAGGGCAATGGATCCATCACGTGTAGCGATGGTCGACTTCGAAATGCGTAAAACAAGCTTCGATGAGTATGAGGCTGAGGAAGAATCCAAGGTATGCGTAAACTTAAGCGAGCTTCTAAAGCTTCTCAAGCGAGCTGGAAAAGATGACATCATTGAGTTATCTCTAGATGAGGAAACAGGGCATTTCCTAGTTAAAATGATGGGCAGATATACCCGCACCTTTAACATACCCACTTTAGAAGCCAGTGAAGAGGAGGTTCCGGAGCCTAAACTAACATTTAATGCTAAGGTAACTCTCACCACAGATGACTTTAATGACACACTTAAGGATGCAGTCTTAGTAAGCGATAATGTTCGAATAGAGACTGATGGAGAAAATCTTATAATGAACGCTAAAGGCGACATATCCGGAGCTAAAATAGAAATGAAGAAAGGAAGCGACGCAATCATATCGATAGAAGCCAAAGAACCTTCAAAGGCAACCTTCAGCCTAAGCTATCTAACCGAGATAGTTAAGGCAGCCTCGGCCACATCGGACATCGTTACACTTGAGTTCTCAACTGATATGCCAATACGCCTAGATTTCAGACAGCGATATGATGGAAAACTAATATACTTGCTGGCGCCGAGAATAGAAGTCGAATAAGCTTAAATGTAAACGTTGCCCTCACCGCCGAGAGAGGGGAAACAATATATTAACATCAAGTGATTTAGCGAAATATCCATTTATTCCAGAAGCAGCTGAGGAAGTTGAAAGACTTAATTTTAGAATAGAACATCTCTTGGAGGCTGATTACAAGCCTATACTCGAAAGAGCTGAGAAAAGAATAATTGAAGCATTAACTAGCAGTCCGCCGGTGGTCAGCTATAATCCCCACAAGTATAGAGAGGAAATATTATCATTTCCTGTTGCGATAGTTTTAGTGGCGGCGCTCGCTAATGAATACGTTAAAAGGCGATATGCACTAGCAGAGGCGAGAAGAGCATACGAGCTCCTAAAGATGGAAAACGAGGAAAAAATAATTGAAATAGCCAGAAAGTTCGGTTGGAGAATAAGGTTTTCCAACGAGAAGATAGGATTAATCAAGTTTGATTTCGCCCTAAACTTCATAGACTACCTACGAAACATAAGAGCATTTCATGAAAAGAGCTGGAAACTAGTGAATAGGCCGGTTCTGGGGGGTGAAGTCCACTTATCCAAGCAGGAAGTCGCTCGCCTGCTCCAAGAAGAAATTCAGCGTTACATCGAGGATAAAATAGACCCCAAAGTTAGATCAATGTTGCCGGAAGAAATACTTAAGCGAATAGATAGGCTTAAGCAAATATACTCTGAAAGAATGAAAGAGACCCCCCTCGAGGATTTTTCATCCATCGGCATCATTAATGAAGCTTTCCCACCATGCATAAGGCAGCTCTATGAGGCGGCACAGTCAGGGCGACACATCTCCCATGTTGGACGCTTTACGCTTACGTCTTTCCTACTGCATATAGGTATGAAACCAGATATGATTATTGATTTATTCCGTAAGTCTTCAGATTTTAATGAGAGAATGACCCGCTACCAAATTGAGCACATAGCTGGTGAAAGAGGCTCTGGAACCAGATATACCCCGCCTAGATGCGATACACTGCAAACCCATGGACTCTGCCCCGGAATGGATAACCTATGTAAGAGAATCAAGCATCCATTAACCTATTATTTAAGAAGAGTAAGAAGAAAAAGAAGTATGAGAAGAAAAAAGATTGATGAATCCAAAAATGAAAATAGATAATCAATCGTTTATCCGCAAGAAATTTTCCGAATTCTATAACGAAAATGTTGATAGAATAGAAATTCCAAAATCGATTGAGAGTAGGGAATTCGGTTTCACACTTTTCAAAGAAAAAATTATGGTTAGGCATAAGAGTTTTATGAGAGCTGAGGACTTAAAGGAGTTTATAAAGAGGGCTGTTCCATCAAACGTTTACTATTCAGCGGCTTATTACAGCTTACCCGAAGCCAAAATGGAGGAGAAGGGCTGGCTCGGCTCAGACCTATTCTTTGATATAGATGCAGATCACATACCAACCGAATGCAACAAAGAACATGATGTTTGGACATGTAGAAAATGTGGTTTAAAAGGTAAGGGTTCGGCGCCAAGTAGATGCCCCAATTGCGGCAACGAGAGCTTCGAAGAGAAGACTTGGCCCTGCGAAATATGTTTAGAGGCAGCGAGGGTGGAAACAATGAAGCTCATAGACATGTTAACAGAGGACTTGGGCTTCTCAATCAAGAATATAAAATGCTCATTTAGCGGACATAGAGGCTATCACATTCAAGTAGATAATGAAGATGTTCTTAAGCTAGATTCAATCGCTAGAAAAGAGATTGTTGATTATGTAACTGGAACGGGAATAGACGCAGTTTTCCACGGGCTCGAAGAAGTTGGTAGCGGTAGAGCAAGAATGCTTGTAGGACCGAATCTGGATGACCCTGGCTGGCGTGGGCGCGCAGCTAGAGGAACCTACGAGTTTCTGTTAACTGCATCTGCCAGAGACCTAAAAAAATTAGGTCTAAACAGAAGGGTTATTGAAGAGCTAATCGCAAATAGAGACATGATGCTTAAGAGCTGGAAGACAAGCGGACCATGGAACATGATTAAAGGTTTAGGATTGGAAGGCTGGAGAAAGATAATCAATCACGGCATAAAACTTCAATCGGCTAAAATCGACACCGTTGTTACAGTGGACATTCACCGCCTAATACGGTTACCGGGAACCCTACATGGGAAAACAGGTTTACTCAAGATTTCCTTCCCAACAAACGAAATTGAAAGCTTCGATCCGCTTAAGGAATCAGTTGCCTTCAGAGAGGGGGAGGCTAAAATATATGTGGAGGAAGCCCCAAAATTTAGACTGGGGGAAGAAGTTTTTGGCCCCTTCAAAAACCAGACAGTTAACCTCCCCATCTCAGCGGCGCTCTTCCTCCTATGTAAGAATGCTGGTAGGGTGGTAAACCAGAGTGTATGATGAGCTCTTTGAAGCTTGGAGAAAGGAAAAAGAAACATCGGATCTCCAGCGTCTCCCCAAGGACTTCTATGCGAAATTAGCGGATTACATGCGTAGAATCCGCGAAGAAAGACGCATGATGGATGAAGAAAGTATTAGAGGAAAGCTCCTTCGGAGAGAAGAAGAAAACGTAAGAAGAATGATCAGCGACCTAATTCAAACAAGATACAAAAAAATCTCGCAGATAATAGCCAAAAGGGAGATTGCGCCTTTAACCGCACTAACAGAGGAGGAGGAAAACCTATATAATGGATTATCATCTCATGCAGAAACCTATAACACCCTCCTGAAAAATATTTTACAGGGGCGAAAGCCAAAGATCAGACATCCAAAAACTAAGGGTTTCATGGTTGTCCGCATACTTAAGGAAATACCGCAAATCGTTGGTTCAGACATGAAAACCTACGGACCATTTAAACCGGAAGATGTAGCTGCTCTGCCCGAAGAAAACGCTAAGGCACTGATAAAGCAGGGAGCCGCAACGGAAGTAGACGTTCACTAGAGTTTAATTGCTAAGTTTAATAGTTGCTTTTTTAAGTTTCCTAGCGGTTTCCCTTAATTTCATTAGCATTCTATCCCTATTGTTAAGGTTCCTCTCTATAACTTCAATGAATTTGCTTCCAACTATGACGCCATCCACTCCAGTAGATATGATGCTCCTTACATGCTCGGGTTTTGAAATTCCGAAGCCCACGGCTAAACGTGTTTTCCCTACAGCTATGGATAAAGCCCTTTTAATGAATCTAATACTCTCCTCTCTAAGTTTGTCTCTAGCACCGGTAACGCCGAAAACAGATACTAGATATAGAAATCCAGAAGAATACTCCGCTATCCTTTTAAGCCGCTCATTTGATGTTGATGGCGCCGCAAGAAAGATGGTATCAATATTATATTTGTCAGCGGTTACCTTATACTCGGATGCCTCTTCTACGGGTAAATCTGGCACTATCACGCCGCTAACTCTATTCTTCTTGGCGAATCTGAAGAATTTTTCCAGTCCCATTCTATAAATTATATTATAATAGGTTAGTATCAAAACAGGAATACTATATTTCATAGCTATTCTCCCAGCTAACTCTAAGACTCCGCGTGGTTTCATGCCTGATTTCAGCGCTCTAAGCGTGGCTCTTTGGATTACGGGTCCATCAGCTATTGGATCCGAAAAAGGTATGCCGAGCTCAAGCATGTCGATTCCCCCATTAATCAAGGCGTCAACTACCTCCAGTGTATACTCCACTGTTGGATACCCGCAGGTTACATATCCTATTAATGCTCCTTCATTCCGATTTTCCAGATCCCTAAATTTCGCCTCTATAGCCCTCATACCCTAACACCTAAATACTTCGCAACAACCTCAACATCTTTGTCTCCTCTGCCAGATAATGTAACAACTATTATGTCATCTCTGCTTAGGTTTGGCGCTATTTTCATTGCGTAAGCTAACGCATGGGAAGGTTCTAGAGCCGGAATTATCCCCTCCGTCCTGGAAAGCTCAGTGAAAGCTTTCACAGCTTCGTCATCTCTCACCGCAACGTACTTGGCACGTTTAATTTCCTTCAAGAATGAATGTTCAGGGCCAACTCCCGGATAATCTAGGCCGGCGGAGATGCTGTGCGTTGTTTTTATTTGCCCCTCCTCATCCTGTAGGATGTAGGTTAGCATGCCATGGAAGACTCCCTCAAAGCCAGCGCATAGGGAAGCTGCGTGCTTACCGGTCTCTAAACCGCTACCGGCTGCCTCAACCCCATACATCTTAACATTCAGATCGTCTAGGAATGGATAGAATGTCCCCATAGCGTTACTTCCTCCGCCCACACAAGCAATTAAAATGTCTGGGTTCCTTCCTTCTCTCTCGATTATTTGCTCCCTTATCTCCCTTCCTATGACGCTTTGGAAATCCCTAACAATCATTGGGTATGGATGCGGACCGACAACTGATCCAATCAAATAATATGTTGTTTGGACGTTTGTAACCCAATCTCTCAGCGCCTCATTAATCGCATCTTTAAGAGTTTTTGAACCGGATTCAACAGGGTGAACCCTAGCGCCTAAAAGCTCCATCCTAAAAACATTCAATCTCTGACGTTGCATGTCTTCGGTTCCCATGTAGATTTCAGCATTTAAACCCAGAGCCGCGCAAGCCATTGCAGTTGCAACCCCATGCTGCCCGGCGCCAGTTTCAGCTATAACCCTTTTTTTACCCATTTTCTTGGCGAGAAGGGCCTGGCCAATAGTGTTATTTATTTTATGTGCGCCTCCATGAGCTAGGTCTTCACGCTTCAAATAGATTTTTGCACCGCCCAATTTTTTGGTTAGGTTCTCAGCGTAATATAGTGGCGTCGGTCTACCAGCAAATTCTGAAAGATAATATTTTAGTTGTCTCTGAAAGTCCTCATCTAATCTAGCCTCCTCGTAAGCTTCCTCGAGCTGTAGAAGCGCCGACATAAGGGTTTCCGGAACAAATCTCCCACCGAATCTTCCATACTTCCCATTCACTGGGTTTTCGCTTAGCTTAGACATGACTCAACCCTCCTAACCTCCCTAATAAATGAAATAATTTTAGTTCTATCCTTAATTCCTGGCCTGCGCTCAACACCAGATGAAACATCAACGGCGAACGGTTTAACCAGAAGTATGGCCTCCCCAACATTCTCCGGTTTCAATCCGCCAGCCAGAATTAAAGGTTTAGGCTCTATCATCCCCCTTAATTTTCTGCTCAAAACCCAGTTATGTGTGACTCCAGTTCCACCATACTTGCCTGGAACATGCGAATCAACTAGAATTGCATCAAAAAATTCAGCTTCCGCTAAGGCTTCCTTCAAAGATTCCTCCGAAACAATATTGACAGCTCTTATAATTGGTATTTGATCTAAAATTTCATGCATCTGCTTTCCAGCCGATGATCCGCCATGAACTTGGATGGCATCCGGCCTCAATTCATCATAGATCCTGAGAACATGATCCACACCCCTAAAAACTGTGACGGCAATTTTCTTAACTAGTATAGGGGTTTCCTTCATGAGTTTTTTAGCCCTGTCTATAGGAAGATTTCTAGGTGACTGCGGCACGTCGACAACGAAGCCTAGTGCGTCAGCCCCAGCCTCAACAGCGGCATGTAGATCCTCTAGTCTAGTTATGCCGCAGATCTTAACTCTAACTCTCCTCATAGGAACCAACCAGCCGTGCAACAATATCCTTAATTCCGCCAGAAGTCATTATTGCTGACCCGATTAGAAAGGCGTCGACTCCACAATCCCTCAGAAACCGAATATCATCTGGGGTTCTCACCCCACTTTCGCTGACAACAAGTTTATCCCCAATATCAGATTTCGTAAACTTTCCGAGAATTCTCTTTGTTGTTTTAATGTCAACTTTGAGGGTTCTTAAATCTCGATTGTTTATTCCAATTAAATCAGCGTCTGTTAATATAGCTTCCTCAAACTCCCTAACATTATGGGTTTCCAGCAAAACTTCAAGCCCCCTGCTATGCGAATAACTTATCATTTCATGTAAATCTGCATCACAGTATCCGCGCTCAAATAAACTTTTTATCAAAAGCACAGCGTCTGCGCCCAATTTATAGGCGGCATCGATTTGCTGCCTACTTATGATAATGTCCTTCATCAGCAAGGGAATGTTAACGGATTCACGTGCCTCAATTAATGCCTCTAGAGAGCCAGAAAAATATTTCGGTTCAGTTAAAACAGATATTCCGACGGCCCCAGCTTCAGCCATCTCCTTTGAGATCAACTTAACGTTCCCTTTATTTCTCAGGACGCCGAGAGAGGGAGAAGAAAATTTAATCTCTGATATAACCGCGGCTTTCTTACACTCTAATATAGATTTTCTTAAACTTCGCTTTCCCCTATTCCATACTCTAACATTAACTCTATAGTATCCATTTTCTAGGTTCTTTCTGGCTGTTATAGCTAGTAAATCTAAGAAGTCATGCATACTTCTTCTCCAGCTCCTCTAATACTGACAAGTCGCCTCCATAAGCCTTAATTAGTTTCCTGAGTTTCTTGTAGGCTGATCCGCTCTTAATGGACTCTAAGGCCAATTCAACACCATATTTAAAATCGTCCGCCTTTCCACCGACCACAAGAGCAGCTGAAGAATTAGCTAAAACTATATCCAGCTTTGGGTCGCCGATTTTTGGGTCACAGTAAAGGAGCCTAAAGAATGTTTCAGCTATATCCTTTGGGCTCCGCGCAATTATATCTTTCAGCCTAGCTTTCTTTACCCCGAAGTCCTCGGGGGTTAACTCAAATGTTTTGACTTCATTATCTTTAAGCCACGCCACCATCGTCCTGCCAATTACAGATATTTCATCAAGTCCGTTAACTCCATGAACAACCATAGCTTCTTCGCATCCAAGCTTTCTTAATACATGTGCTAAGGGCTCAATCCACCTTGCATCGAAGACTCCGAGTAACTGCGCTCTAACTTCCGCCGGATTAGTGATTGGACCCAAAAGATTGAACACTGTTCTTATGGATATTTCCCTACGTGGGCCAATAGCATATTTCATCGCCGGATGGAACTTTGGGGCAAACATGAAACCTATACCCTCCTCCTCAATAGCTCTCTTAACGATCTCCCTCTCAACATTAAGGTTTAATCCGAGGCGCTCGAGCAAGTCGGCGCTCCCAAGCTTGCTCGTCACGGAGCGGTTTCCATGCTTAGCAACTGTCACTCCGGCTCCGGCTGCCACAAACGCCGTCAATGTGCTTACGTTAAATGTTTTTATCTTGTCTCCTCCTGTTCCGCAAGTATCTATGGATCTCCCGTTGATGTTCGGCTTAATCGCATAGCAGAATTCCCTCATAACCGATGCGAAAGCAGATATTTCCTCAATAGTTTCCCCCTTCATTCTCAGAGCAGTTAATAGGGCAGCTATCTGGGCTGATGTAGCTCTGCCAGTCATTATCTCCCTCATTACTTCACTTGCTTCTCGAAATGTTAGATTCCGCCTATCAACAACCTTATTTATGGCCTCCCTAATCATGGAAACCCAACTCCATCAAGAAAATTCTTTATAATTTTTTTACCCTCAGATGTCAAGATTGACTCGGGATGAAACTGTAATCCCTCTATTGGATAGCGAATGTGCCGCACACCCATGATTTCTCCATCATCAAGCGATCTTGCAGTAATCTTCAAGCATGAAGGAATAGATCCATCATCCCCCACAAGCGAATGATATCTTGTTGCCCTAAAGGGATTTTTAATCCCCTTAAAAACTCCAAGCCCATCGTGGGCTATCATACTTGTCTTTCCATGCATAATCTTCTTAGCGGGAACTATTCTGCCACCGAAAACAGATATTATTCCCTGATGTCCAAGGCAGACCCCTAATGTCGGCACTTTTCTGCTTAAAGTCCTCAAAATATCAGAGCATACGCCAAAATATCTTCTTTTAGCCGGATTTCCCGGTCCCGGAGAAATGACTATTCTATCGGGATTAATCTCTATTGCCCTTTTAAGCGTGATTCCATCATTTCTATAAACGACTGGTTCTCCACCTAACTCGCCAATATACTGAACTAGATTATACACAAATGAATCATAGTTGTCTATAACGAGAACTTTCATCCTAAATCACCTGCCTCTTCAAGAGCCTTAATCAGGGCTTTAGCCTTAAACTCGGTTTCAAGCCACTCCTTTTCAGGAGTGGAGTCAGCAACTATTCCGCTGCCAACCTGTATGTGGAATCTTCCATCCTTTGCAAATAGGGTCCTTATTGTAATTGCGAAATCCATGTTCCCATTATAGGAGAAATATCCGACGGCTCCAGCATAAGGCCCTCTGCGAACGCCCTCTAATTCATCAATTATCTCCATAGCCCTGATCTTTGGGGCTCCGGAAACTGTGCCGGCTGGAAAGACGGCTCTGAAAGCATCAAATAGATCGCAGCTATCCTTTAATTCGCCCACAACTTTCGAGACTATATGCTGAACATGACTATACCTATACACTCTCATAAACTCGGAAACTTTAACGGTGCTATACTTGGAAACTTTACCTAAATCATTCCTTGCTAAATCAAGAAGCATTATGTGCTCAGCCAACTCCTTCTGATCGCTTAAAAGCTCCCTTCTTAAAGCGTCATCCCTCGCTGGGTCGCCAGTTACAGGTCTAGTGCCAGCTATGGGATAGGTTTCAACGAAACAATCCTCAACTCTAACAAGGGTTTCCGGGCTTGAGCCGATTACATATCGATTTCCCATTTTAAGAAAGTACATGTATGGTGAGGGGTTAATCC
>Ga0180301_10004704_pt1 | contig 10532 bp, 10 predicted proteins | sample GuaBasSediGuay16_FD_121797 | JGI IMG/M metagenome (GOLD analysis project Ga0180301, IMG submission 121797) | Subseafloor sediment microbial communities from Guaymas Basin, Gulf of California, Mexico - Guay16, Core 4569-2, 12-15 cm | ecosystem: Environmental > Aquatic > Marine > Hydrothermal... | reverse complement strand
GGAATAGAATAAAAGGGAGGTAAACAGTTTGGATGTTAAAGTTGACCCAACATTTATTGCAACACCTGAAGAAATAGACCCAGATAATTACATCATTGCAACATATTATGTTGAGAGTACATATCCAACGATTAAAGCTGGAGAACAAATCGCTATTGAGGAAAGCATAGGAACATGGACTGAAGTAACAACAGAAACAGAATGGATAAGGAAAAAATTAGCGGCAAAAGTGTTCCAATACGAAAACAAAAATGAAGGCATTGTAAAAATAGCGTTCCCACTAGAACTTTTCGACCCAGAAATAGGAGGAATACCAAATCTTCTCTCAACAGTTGCAGGAAACCTCTTCGGTCTGTCACAATTAAAAAACTGCAAACTTCTCGACCTAGAAATGCCAAAAGAATACGTCAAAATATATCCAGGGCCAAAAATAGGGTTAGAAGGAGTAAGAAAAATAGTAGGAACACTTGAAGACCGAAGACCACATCTAGGAACAATAATAAAACCCAAAGTAGGATTAAACCCTCAGCAAACAGCAAATGTAGCATATGAAGCAGCTATGGGCGGCGTAGACCTCATAAAAGATGATGAAACACTAACAAGCCAAAAATTCTGCCCCATAGAGGAAAGATTAACAAAAGTAATGGAAAAACTAGACCAAGTAAAAGAGGAAACCGGAAAAACAGCACTCTACGCTTTAAACATAACAGCAACCTACAACAAAATGCTAGAACTAGCAGACATGGCTATAGAAAACGGAGCAAACTGTCTAATGATAGACGTATTAACAACAGGTTTCTCAGCAGTCCAAGTACTTGCTGAAGACCCCTCAATAAAAGTACCGTTACATATTCATAGAGCTATGCACGCAGCATTGACGCGGAATCCAAAACATGGAATATCGATGATGGTAATTGCAAAACTTGTAAGACTCGCAGGAGGAGATCAACTACACACAGGAACAGCCGCAGGAAAAATGGGGGTTAAAGGAGAAGCGAAATATATCAGAAAAATAAACGATTTCCTCAGATCAGACTGGCATGGTTTAAAAACTGTTTTTCCAGTAGCTTCCGGAGGTATACATCCAGGAATAGTGCCCATAAACGTAGAACTCTTAGGTAAAGATATTGTAATAAATGCTGGTGGAGGAATACATGGACATCCTTGGGGAACAAAAGCTGGTGCAAAAGCTATGAGACAAGCAATAGAAGCAGTTGTAAAAGGAATATCACTAGACGAATATGCTAAAGATCACCCAGAACTTGATGCAGCACTTAAAAAATGGGGACAACTATACGTAGAAAAAGCTCTTGACAATAAACAATAATTGAAAGCACAACAACTTTATATCTCGTTATCCTGATTTTTACTTTGTTAAGTATTTCTATGTTAAATTTACGGGGGAATATGTTTTGGAAGAGGAAGAAGTTAAACTTGACGAAATCGATCTAAAAATCATAGAAATACTACAGAACAATGCAAGAACCTCCTTTAGAGAAATTGCCAAAATGTTAAAGATATCTCCCCAAACCGTAAGTAATAGGGTTTCTAGATTAATTAAAGAAGGAATAATATTAGGTTTCATAACAATTACGGACCCAATGAAACTTAAAAGAGGAATACTAGCATTCATTGAAGTAAATGTTAAACCGGGGCATAATGAGAGAGTAGCGAGGGAAATAACGAGTTTAAAAGATGGAGTAACAGTATTTGAAACGATAGGTACTCATGACCTCATAATATACGGATTTTTCAAAGATCATAAGGATTTAGCAAATTTCGTTAACAATCAACTAGGTAAAATAAAAGAAGTTGATAAAGTAAATATAGATTTTTGTCTCAAAAAATATTAAATGAAATTTTAAATTACGCAAAATTTAATTTCGAATTGATTAAAACTCCTTCTATGTCTATTTGTTTTCTCACAAAATTAGACTTTTATACTTTTATTTAATTAACTGAAAAAAGAAGAAAAAGGTATTATTATTGTTCGTAAGTCAAACGCGGATACCAGAACTTTTTATTAGCTTTTTCCTTATCTTTGTCCCATTTGTAAAGGTATGTAAGCGCTTCAAGTGTAGTTTTTATTGCTTCTTCAACTCCCGCACCGAGTTTTAGTTCCCCTGTGAAATAATTATCAACTACTGCGCAAACACAACCTCCCCGATACCCAAAGAGATTGCAGAGCGTAAGAATTATTGATGCTTCTCTTTCTATATTAAGTACGCCTGCTTTACTCCAATACTCAATTATTTCTTCGTGTTCTTTCTGTAGATAGTTATTCACAGCAGGTCTACCCAACCCACAGTATATTGCGTCATTAGATCTTGTTATACCTACATGGTATCTTACGTTTAGTTCTTCCGCTGCCTGGATGAGAGCCAACACAACCTCATAATGGGCTATGGCTGGAAATATAGGTTTAACATATTCTTCTGATGTCCCTTCATCTCTTACCGCAGATGTCGTGATTACTATGTCACCAGGTTTAACATATGGTTGGAAGCCTCCAGATGTACCAACTCGGATAAATGTGTCAGCGTTACTGTACAACATGAAGTCCATTAAAGCAAGTTCAGTATCTGGACAACCGCTACCAGTAGAACATACTGTTACTGGGACCCCCTTATAAGTTCCTGTATATGTTTTGAACATTCCTGTGTCTGCGACTTTTTCATAAGTATCAAAGTAACTTGCGATTTCCTCTGCTGCATCTCTCTTAAATCCAAGTGGGTCACGAACGGCAAGTAGAACATACCGTGCCACTTTTTCTGGTTTAATACGTGTAAACACTGGTTCGCCTTTCTCCTTAAAGGTAGGAACTTTCCCCATTGATGTACCAACCTCGCTTGTTTAATACATCATTATTTTCTAATTTTCCAGACAACTTCCATAAATTCGCGAACTCTGTTTACATCAACTGGATTTGTTGTTATGCCGTCTTTCTTGAATGTAGTGCCTACAATTGCTCCATCTGCGTACTTAAACAATTCTTTTACGTTTTCTTTGTTTGTACCACTACCTACTAATACAGGAACCTGAGGAATGTATTCTTTTACTCTTTTTACTTTTTCGAGGGGAGTTTCCTCTCCAGTAAAGCTTCCACTAACAATTACTGCATCTGCAAGAAAGTATGCAGCATCCTTGGCTGAATGCTCGATAGGCCTTGGAGCTAATGGCGTGCTATGCTTTATTTGAACATCAGCAAATATCTTAGTCTTAGTATCTACTATTAGCTTTTTAAGACGTTGAAGCTCGTGAGCACAAGCTTGTATGATTCCTGACACGTCCACTACGGCTTCAGTATAAACTGTTGCACGTATGAAAGTTGCCCCAACCGCATGAGCTACAGCTAATGCAGAAACGGGATCCGTAAGAACACAAATTCCAAGTGGCAGATCAACTTCTTCAGAAACCTTAGTTGCGACATAGGCGATGGCTGAAACAGTTTCTGGTCCTACTTTTCCAGGGAAATACGTCATATCACCAAAGTTCTCTATTTCTAGTGCATCCACTCCTCCCTCTTCTAAAGCTTTTGCATCCTCAATTGCTCTATCAACTACCTTTTTCATGTCTCCATCGTAGAAAACTGAACCAGGTAATGGGGGTAAATGCACCATACCTATAATTGGCTTGTCAACCCCAAATATTTCTTTCATGGTTGCTCTTTTCGATATGAAACTCATATTGTATTCACCTCTATTCTTCTTTTATAAGGGCGGGGAAGAAGTATGTCTTTTTCTTTTTCTCTTTGATACTATCCCATTTTGCAAGTATTCTAATTCCTTCAATAGCGACCTTTATCGATTCTTCTTTTCCAACACCCACTCCTAACTCACCAGTAAGTTCATTATCAACGACTGTGCAAACTGCTCCTCCTCTTTTGCCGAAAATGTTGCACAGTGTTAATATTAATGAGGCTTCTCTTTCTACATTTAACACCCTTGCCCTATACCAGTACTCAGGAATTCCCTCGTGTTCTTTCTGAATATATCCAGCTATTGGTCTACCTTCTCCACAGTATATTGCGTCATTAGATCTTGTTATACCTACATGGTATCTTACGTTTAGTTCTTCCGCTGCCTGAACAAAAGCTAATACAACTTCGTAATGGGCTACAGCTGGATATATGGGCGTAACATATTCTTCTGATGTCCCTTCATCTCTTACCGCAGCACTTGTTATTACGATGTCACCAACCTTAACCCATGGCTGGTAGCTTCCGGATGTGCCAACTCGGATAAATGTGTCAGCTTTAGTGAAGTTTATGAAGTCCATTAATGCTAGTTCCGTTTCGGGAGCTCCACTTCCAGTTGAACAGACGGTTATCGGTACACCTTTATACTTTCCAGTATATGTTGCAAACATTCCTGTGTCTGCGACTTTTTCATAAGTATCAAAGTAACTTGCGATTTCCTCTGCTGCATCTTTTTTAAAACCAGCGAGTGGATCACGTACTGTTAAAATAACGTACCTCGCTACATCTTCTGGGTCAACACCAGTAAATAGAGGCTTCCCATCTCGTTCAAATGGAGGGGGATATTTTTTAATATTCACCATATTTTACACTCCTCCCAAAATTTTTTGCTTAAAATGAGTACGAATAACATTTTATTTAAAGCTTTTCTTACAAATTTTCATTAAAATTCTAGACAATGTTCATTTTCTAATTATCGCAAATTTAATGCCTTCCCTTTGAAATTATCCCTGCAAATTTAGATCTTGAAAAGAGGAGAGTTCTTGAGGAAGTCTAATACCTCCCTTAACGTCGGTGAAGACCTGGCTCCCTTCCTTGTCACTTTTATAGCTCCAACAGCGTTCGCAAATGTACCTACTTTCATTAAGTCCCATTTTTTAAGGTATCCATATATAAAACCAGCATTATAAGCATCACCGGCCCCTGTTGTATCCACGGTTTTCACTTTAAAGGCTGGACAATGTACCTCCTGCCCACTGCCAGAAAATATTTTGCTTCCCTCGGATCCTAACTTAACTGCCACGATCTCTGGACCCAGATTCAAGACATTTTTTACAGAAGATTCTAATGTTTTCTCTCCGCTTAGAGCCATTATTTCTTCTTTTCCTATGAGAACAAGGTCAGAGAGGCTAATGGCCTTTATAAACGGTTTTTTAAAGCTATCTGGTATTTCCCATTTTTCAAGCCTTAAATTTGGGTCAAACGCTACCTTTACATTCTCATTTTTTGCTATCTTCATAGCTTTTAAAGCTGCTTGTTGAGATGGTTCACTTGCAAGAGAAACACCAGAGACATACAAGAGTTTGGTGGTTCTTATATAATCTGGATCAATGTCTTCTTCTCTTAGCTGAGTATCAGCACACTTCTCTCGATAAGCAAAGAATGTTCTCTCTCCTTCTTCATCAACTATTACTAAAACCCAGCCTGTATGAGCCTTCTCATCAATTAACAAGTGGGATGTATCAACGTTTTCCTTTTTAAATTCCTCAATAACTATTTGACCATATTCGTCGTTTCCAACTTTACTTATGAACCCAGTTTTGAGCTCTAGTCTTGATGTTGCAACAGCAAAATTTGCTGCACTACCGCCAGCAAATTTTTCAAAGGATGTAATGAAAGCGTTGCCCCCTCTTACGGGGTATGAGCAAACTCTAGCTATTAGATCAACATTGGTATCTCCAAGGGCAATAACATCAAACATTGTTTACCTTCTCCTTAACTCTTTGATTTTTGACATAAACTTCTTAACACGATTCACATCGACCGGATTTGTTGTTATGCCGTCAACTTTGAGACCTGTACCGACAATCATTCCATCAAGATACGGCCAGTATTTTTCAACATTATCAAGGTTAATACCACTTCCAGCAATTACAGGAACGTCTGTTCCGGATAATTTTTCTTTTACGGCTTTTAAGTCATTGATGTCAATAGGTAATCCTGTTGCTTTACCCGTAACGATTACTGCATCTGCCAATCCCATTTTCACGGTATCCATAGCGGAAATCTCAATAGCTCTTTGCACAAGAGGATAAGCATGCTTTATGTGAACATCAGCAAATATCTTTACTTCCTCAGCATCTATAATTTTACGGAAGCGAAGAAGACTGGCTGCCTCACCTTCCATCAACCCAACGTAGGAAGCATATACTTCCATGTAATAGGGGCATCTAATCCATTTACCTTGAGTTGCTTTAGCTATTGCCATCGATGCTTTTCCGCTCATAAGGATACATAATCCATGAGGCAGGTTAACTTCTTCTTTAATTCGGTGAACTATTTCAGTTACAAATGCTATTGTTTCTGGTCCAACTTTCTTTTTAAAGAGCCTATCTCCAAAGTTTTCTATTTGAATACCATTTACTCCTCCTTCTTCTAGGGCTTTTGCATCTTTGATTGCTCTTTCAATTATTGGCTCTAATCCTCCACCTTCATATAGAGGTGCACCTGGTAAGGGTAAAAGATGTATCATCCCAATAACAGGCTTTTCTACACCAAAAATTTTTTCTAAACATTTCATTTCATTTCACTCCACTCTTATTTTCTCGAACTATAACATATATTATTGTTCTAATAATAAATTTTGACAGGATTTCACTTAGCATATTTAAGTCCTTTACTTAAAGTTACTGATGCTAAAACGACAATAACTCCTTTAGCGACAATTTGATAGTACGGATTTAAACCAATCATGACCAAAAATCTGACTATGACACCTAGGATTAAGGTTCCAGCAAGAGCACCAAGAGGTAAGCCTGCACCGCCAGCAAGATTCGCACCACCTATTACGGCAGCAGCTATGCCATCTAATTCCCAGCCGCTAGCTATTTGTGGCCAACCAGAGTTAAATTGCGCCGTAATAATTATTCCACCTAATGCGTAGAAGACACCTGCTATGGTGAACGTTAAAATTCTGATGAGATCAGCATTGATACCTACAGCTCTGGCTGCTTCCTCGTTTCCTCCCATTGCATACATATAGCGTCCAAGTTTAGTTGCTTTCATAATTACCGTCATTAAAATTATACACGTTAATGCTAGTAGAAAAGCATTTGGCACTCCAAACGTGTTACCTCCAAAGGAGTTTAAGAATTCAGTTGGCAAACCGGGTATTGAGTAACCTCGCGTATATACTAAACATACTCCTCTTAGAGCTACGCCAGTAGCTATTGTGACAATAAAGGAAGGAATTTTTCCCTTAACTGTTATTATTCCATTTATGAACCCTACAAGAGCTCCAACCGCTAGAACAATGAGAATGGCAGGTAAGACTGGGATGTTATGCTTCACCATTAATCCTGCTGTTAGAACGTTTGCAAGCGCAAGAGCGGAAGCAAGGCTTATATCTACGCTGCCTATTGTTAGTACGAGCATTTCACCGAGAGTAAGAAACATTAATGGAGACATGCTGGCAAGCAGTGATCGAATGCTATAGGAAGAGAGAAAATCTGGATTTATTGCTGCACTAACAGCAAAGAGAACTATAAGCGATATAAAAGGCCTGAAATCTTCATTTTCCCATATACTCTTTACTCCCTTAGTTAGTAGACTCATCTTAATTCACCATCCCTATAGCGTATTTCATGATTTCTTCCTTCGTGGCTTTACCCTTTTCGAAGCTTCCTACGATTCTGCCACTATACATAACTAAGATTCTATCTGCTAAGAGGAGGACATCCTCAAATTCAGAGGAAAACAAAATAACAGCTATTCCTTGTTTAGCAAGGTCTGCTATAATTTTTCTAACTTCAAATTTAGCCTTTACATCTATACCCATAGTGGGTTCATCTAAAATGAAAAGAACAGGACTGGTTGCAAGGCCTCTCGCCAAAATAACTTTCTTTTTATTTCCTCCACTTAAGTTCTGGACAATAACATTTATATTTGGTGGCTTAATGCCGAGAGTTTCAGCCCACTTCTTTGCAACTTCTTTTTCTTTCTTTTCATCTATAAAAAATAGTTTCTTTAATCTATCTAGGATGGATATTGTTATGTTTTCGTACATTCTCATTTGTGGGAATAACCCTTCTCTCATGATATCTTCTGGAAAATAAATTACACCCTCTGAGATCATTTTTAATGGTGAAATTCTTTTAATCTTTTTACCCTTAACATAAATTTCTCCTTTTACAGTAGGATCTAAGCCAGCAAGAGCCCTAGCTAATTCTGTTTTACCTGCCCCAACTATTCCCGTAATACCAACAATTTCTCCTGGGTAAACTTCAAGAGTAATGTTTGTAAGGCTTCTACGGCTGGCTTCTTGAGGGGAAGTGGAGAGATTTACTACTTTTAATATTGGCTCGCCAAATCTTTGAGCAACTTCCTTGCGTTCAAAAGTAATTTTTAAACGCTCTTCACCAACCATCATTTTTACGATATCATCGTACGTTACTTCAGAAACATTTACGGTTGCTATTTTTTTACCATCTCTTAGGACGGTAACTCTATCGCATATCTGAAAAATTTCTTCAATACGATGAGTTACATAAAAGAAGGATTTTCCTTCTTCTTTTAGTTTCCTAATTTGATCAAATAAATGTTCAACTTCTGAAGGTGATAAAGCACTAGTCGGTTCATCTAAACATATAATTTTTGCATCCCTTGCGAATGCTCTGGCTATCTCAACCAGTTGTTGCGCGCTTACAGTCAAATCTTTTACTTTAGTATCAACTTGTATTTTTGAGCCAAATTTTTCGAGAATTTTTAACGTTTCATTTTTCATCTTTTCATTGTCTATAACTTTAAAAAATAGCACTTTTCTAGTAGGTTCTCTTCCCAAGAAAATATTTTCAGCTACTGTCAGATTAGGAAATAATAGCGGTATTTGATTTACTAAAGTTATTCCAACTTTTTCTGCCATTCGTGGATTTTTTATTTTAACTTCACGACCATCGATGAAAATTCTCCCATCATAATCAGGATATATTCCATTTATAATTTTCAAAAAAGTTGTTTTCCCAGATCCATTTGGACCAACAATACCATGAACTTCTTCTTTTTTTAAATCTAAGCTTACGTTGTCAAGTGCTTTTACGCCTGGAAAAATTTTTGTTAAGCCTTCTATTCTGAGTATTTCTTCCATAGTTCTCACCTAAAAAATAAAAAGGGTTAAGTAAGAGATAAAATTGGTTTTTCCAAGAACTTCACGACAAAATTGCTCTGTTCAGCGATAATCGTTTTTAGTATCCGAATTTCACTGGGTAGGTTGTTAATTATGTTTTGTATTGAGGTTACTTTGGTGAAGAGAGACTGAGATGATTGAGACTCCTCTCCCCAGTACTTCTCAACAAGACTGCGATACTTTTCTAGATCATGACTGTAATATTGTTCAGGAATTGGCTTTCGTCCCTGAATTTGATCAAGAAATGTGTCAACATTCTCCTGTGTTACAATGAAGTAAGGTGTCTCAATCCACATTGGGTCGGGTTTTAATCCATATTCGAGGTAGAAGTAGATAATGTAAACTCCCCAGTACGCTTCTAAGAATGGTGCCTGTGTTATTGTTGCATACATTTTTCCATCCTTTATTGCTTGTTGTGCTTCTGGAATTGCATCCATTCCAACAAATATCACATCTTGCCCTGGAACTAGTCCTGCTTCCTCACAAGCCTTCATGGCACCTAAAGCCATGTCATCGTTGCCTCCACATACCCCATCGATGTCCGTTGTTGTGGATAGGATGGCTTCCATTTTCTGTTTTGCAAGAGTCCTATCAAAGTTAGCAACTTCATCTGCAACTATTATAACATCTCCGTTTGCGACAAATGGGTTAAGGACTCTATAAACACCCTCTTTTCTTAGTCCAGCAGCTATTGTTCCTGGAAGACCTTCAAAATGAACAATTTTCCATGGCTTCGGTTTTCCGCTCTTTTTCAGACCTTCTATTAATGCTTGAGCAATTAGCTCACCACATTTTATGTCATCTGAAGCTAAATGTGCTACTCTTGGCCCTTTGTGTGGAGGACCGTCGGTGGTTACAACAGCTACGCCTTCTTCGGCGCATTCCTCCAGTATTGATTCAGATGCATATAGGTCAACACGACAAATAACGGCTCCATCCATTCCCTGCGTTATTCCACTTCTTATATCATTTGCCTGTTTGTTTGGATCCCAGCTTCCCCATGCTTCTATGTAATCTATTCCAAGTTCCTTGCAAGCATTTTCACCGCCTTGAAGCCACACTTCAAAATAGGGACATTCAAAGGGAGGAAATAGACCGAACAGATGTTCCTTAGGTGCATGTGGTCGAGGCATAAGCACAAAATAAGCTGCAATTCCTGCAATTGCTATTATAACGACGATGAGAACCGCAGCAGCTGTTTTTGTTATAGCTTTACGATGTTTCATGAGGGACACCTCACCCTCACTCTCAAATTTAAAATTCGTTCCGAGTTATAGATACATTGATATAATAATAAGTAATTAAGTTTTACTGTCACTGTTTCTAAAACATTTTTGGACAATGTTTGTTTGCAAATGTCATTTAATTAGACAAAAATTAATTTATCAAATTAGATTATTAATCTTTGTTAATTAAAAAATGAAAGTATATCTT
>Ga0180301_10004703_pt1 | contig 10533 bp, 9 predicted proteins | sample GuaBasSediGuay16_FD_121797 | JGI IMG/M metagenome (GOLD analysis project Ga0180301, IMG submission 121797) | Subseafloor sediment microbial communities from Guaymas Basin, Gulf of California, Mexico - Guay16, Core 4569-2, 12-15 cm | ecosystem: Environmental > Aquatic > Marine > Hydrothermal... | reverse complement strand
TAAACAAAAAGACAAAGCCATTAATACAGCAGGCTCCGGTCAAATCTCACGATCATGGCATGGGCAGGGCAGGCAACCACGCACATCTCACAGGCGCTGCATTTCTCATGGTCAAATATCACTTCCATCTCAGGCCTTTGGATATATAATGCTCCTGTAGGACAGACCGCCGTGCATGCGCCACAGTGAAAACAAAGGTCTTCATCACGCTTAATATCTTGCGCAATGCTCTCCACCTTGACGCCAAGGCTCTTGAGGTAACGGACCCCCTTTTGAAAATTCTTTCGCCGCCCGCTCAGCTCTAAAACGACCAGCCCTTCTTTCCTGGGATATATGGTGGCCTTGAGGATATTGAAAGAGAGGTCGAATTTTCTCGCAAGGTTCGAGACTACTGGCTCATTAACCACCTTTTTGGGGAACCTCAAGGAGAGTACTTTTGAATACATTTCCCTTTTCTCCTCTCAGGGCCAAGGACCTCCCCCGGGCGGGCAGCCCCTATAAGCCCTTTACCTTTTTTATCGCCTTCTCAAATCCTGGCAATGCCCTTTCAATGACATCATCACTGACACAATAGGCGATCCTGAAATGCCCCGGTCCTCCAAATCCACTTCCCGGGACCGTGAGGATATTCTCTTCCTGAAGCTGGGCCACAAAGGCCACATCATCCTCAACAGGGGTCCTGGGAAACAGGTAAAAGGCCCCTTCAGGCCTTACGAATTCATAGCCAAAGGAAGAAAAGGCCTCACACAACATATCCCGCCTTCTTTGGTAGACTGAAATATCCACCCTCTGATCCAACAGCCGTGCTATCACCCTCTGCATAAGGGCCGGAGCATTAACATAGCCCAACGTCCTGTTGGACAGAACCATGCCTCCGATAATCATATCCCTGTCAGAGACCTCGGGGTGCACCGCCGCATACCCGATCCGTTCCCCAGGAAGGGACAAGTCCTTTGAAAAGGATGTTGCTACAAATGTCTCATTATACGCATCAAACACGCTGGGAACGGTCGTACCATCGTATACAATATTTCTGTAAGGCTCATCAGAAATAAGATAAATTGGCTCACCCCGCCTTTGGCTGTGATGCCTCAAAAGTTGGCCCAGGGAGTCCAGCTCCTCCTTCGTATATATGCGACCCGTGGGATTGTTCGGAGAATTTATCAGCACGGCCTTGGTCTTATCAGTAATGGCCTCTTCAATGGCCTCAAGGTCCAATGAAAAATCGGGCCTGGTGGAGACCAGCTTGGGCACTCCTTGATGATTATCCAAATAGAAATTATACTCCACAAAGTAGGGTTTGGGAATAATCACCTCTTCCCCAGGATTCAGAATAGTCTTAAGTATCACATTCAAGGCGCCCCCGGCCCCCGTGCTCATAACGATCTCATCGGGGCCGAATGTGGTCTGGTTATAGCTGTTCAAGTAATCCGCAACAGCCTGTCTGGTCTCCACAAATCCTGCATTGGGCATATATCCATGGAGGCCCGGCGTGGTATCCTCGATCAGCTCCCTGAGAACCTCTCTGAATGACGGAGGTGGTTCCAAATCAGGATTGCCCAGGCTAAAGTCAAACACATTTTCTGGGCCGTACTTTTCTTTCAGTCGTTTGCCTTCCTCGAACATCTTTCGAATCCAAGAGGACCTTTTGATGGATTCCTGAATCTTACGTGAAACAGCCATAGATTCCTCCCTTTTATTCGTTTAGATAGGTAAACATACCTTTTTCTTGTTTATTGTCAACACAAAAGCCCACATATGCGCCTTGACACCACCATGGCTTTTGATTAGTCTGAATTTATTAGGTTGAATCCATCAATAAGTCAAAGATTCCTGGATACAGCCCCAATAGTGAACTATTAGGAACTCGGTCTCTGGCTACGGTTTTGGGTCCAATGAAATGTTAAAAAACAGGAAAATTTCAGCTTCCTGAGGGGCAGGGAATTATGCCAACTAGGGGCTATCCACGGAGGTATTAAATCAACATGGCTCACAAGCGCAGAACCATCGCCATATTGACAGGAGGCGGCGACGTCCCTGGTTTGAATGCCTGTATCAAGACCCTGGTCTACCGGGCAAACAGTGAAGGGTTGCAGGTACTTGGCATACGCCGAGGCTGGGCCGGCATTTTGGAATATAATCGTGATGACCCCCAGTCTGCCACCAAGTGTTACCAAGAACTGCTGCCCCCAGAGGTAAGAACCATTGACCGTTACGGGGGCACTTACTACATACATCGCGGACCAATCCCAGTGCCACAAGGAAAAAAGATGCACCGGACTTTCTGAAAAACCGCTTTCATACGGATGATGATATCATCGACTTTACCGACCACGTGATCTCGAACTTAGAGGCCTTGAAGGTAGAAGCCATCATCCCCATAGGAGGCGATGACACCCTCAGCTTTGCTGAGCGGCTACATCGTGAGGGATTCCCCGTGATCGCCATACCCAAGACCATGGACAATGATGTGTTCGGTACGGATTACTGTATTGGATTTTCAACTGCCGTCACCAGAGGAGTAAGTTTTATCCATGCCCTCCGTACCTGCGCAGGCTCCCATGAACGGATAGCCGTCATTGAACTTTTCGGCAGGTATTGTGGTGAGACCTCTCTTATATCCGCCTATCTGGCCGGGGTGGATAGGGCCATTATATCCGAGGTGCCCTTTGACCCGGAAAAACTTGCAGAACTGGTTCTGAAAGACAAAAAGGCCAATCCCAAGAACTATGCCATGGTAACCATTTCAGAGGGAGCCCGCATGATCGGCGGGGATATGTTTGCATCCGGTGAATCGGACGCCTATGGCCATAAAAAACTGGGAGGCATTGGTGAGAAAACCGGGATTATTCTTAAGGAGTTGACAGGCGAAGATGTCCTTAACCAAAGGCTGTCTTACTTGATGAGAAGTGGGCCACCAGATTCTTTGGATCTCATGGTGGCAGTGAATTTCGCCAATATGGCCATAGACCTCTTCCTTAAGCAGACCTTCGGCAGGTTGGTGGCCCTGAGTAGAGGCATCTACACTGACATTCCATTGAGTACAATCACCACAGGCCAAAAACGAGTTGACGTGAGAGAACTCTATGATGTGGAGGAATATCGACCTAAAGTCCGCCACGTGGGGGGTAAACCCATGTTTCTCTACTAATATGGAGCGTCTTGGAAATCCTACAACCTATAGAGCGTCCATCCATAAGCCAAAAGTTTCCGGATGGGCACAAATCAAGTTGCCATATCAGGAGGACCTGTTTCAAGTATCATAGGGATAGAAGCACACCAGCTTTTGGAAGCTCGGCCCTTCCCCAAGAAACACGCTAAAGAGGCCTTCCCGTTTGTATCACCTTCTTTCATAATGTGCGTGTTCGTCAGATAGGGGGATCTTCGTCTGTAGGAAAGATGAAACAGCCATGAGAGGCAAAAGGGGATATATCAAGGTCAGTTAATCTATGATACCTAAAGCCAAAAGAAAAAAGACAAAACAAATAATGGTGGGATCTGTACCCATTGGGGGTGGTGCACCTGTGGTAGTTCAGTCCATGACCAATACCGATACCCGGGACGTAAAGGCAACCGTGGGGCAAATTCAAAGACTCACAGAAGCAGGGTGCGAAATCGTTCGAGTGGCGGTGCCTGATGAGAAGGCCGCTCATGCCCTTTCAGAAATCAAGGCACAGATCAAGATTCCCCTCATTGCAGATATCCATTTTGACCATCGCCTAGCTGTAGCCGCTGCCAAGGCCGGAGCTGACGCCCTCCGCATCAACCCCGGTAATATTGGAGCTCGAAAGGCTATTGAAAAGATAATTACTGTGGCCAAGGACAAGGGTATCCCCATACGGATTGGAGTCAATTCCGGCTCCCTTGAGCGGGATCTTGAGAAAAAATACAAGGGACCCACGCCTGAAGCCATGGTGGAAAGCGCCCTCAGGCATGTGGCTTTCTTTGAAAAAAGGGGCTTTAATCAACTTAAAATCTCCCTTAAATCATCTTGTGTAACCGATACCATCAAGGCATATGAGCTTTTCAGCAAAAAGGCGGATTATCCATTGCATCTGGGTGTAACCGAGGCCGGAACCCTAGTCCCTGGCATCGTAAAGAGCGCCATCGGGATCGGGATTCTTCTATCCAAAGGCATCGGCGATACCTTTAGGGTCTCCCTGACATCGGACCCGGTCGATGAAGTAAGGGTAGCCTACGAGATCCTAAGGGCCCTTGATATAAGACACAGGGGGCCTGAAATCATTTCATGCCCCACATGCGGGAGATGTGAAATAGATCTCCTTCATTTGGCCAAGACAGTGGAGACCGCCCTGCTTGGGATAGAGGCCTCACCCAAAGTGGCCATCATGGGCTGTGTGGTCAATGGGCCAGGGGAGGCCAAAGAGGCAGACATCGGTATTGCCGGCGGACGAGGCCAGGGGATCCTTTTTAAAAAGGGAAAAGTCGTGAAGAAGATTCCAGAAAGGGACCTTGCACGGATTCTGATCCAAGAAGTGAAAAAGATGGTTGAATAGTTTACCCATTGAAAGGAGGATAAATCGGCGAATGAGGTACTCAAAATATTTTATTCCCACCTACCGTGAAATTCCCTCAGAGGCAGAGGTTGTCAGCCATCAATTGATGCTCAAGGCAGGGTTGATACGGAAATTGACCGCTGGTATTTACACCTATCTTCCTGCCGGCCTACGGGCCATAAGGAAGGTGGAAACCATTATCAGGGAAGAGATGAATCGGGCAGGCGCCATTGAACTGCTCATGCCGGCTGTCCAGCCTGCTGAACTGTGGCAGGAAAGTGGAAGATGGGATCTCTATGGAAAAGAGCTTCTTCGCTTTAGGGATCGGCACAACCGGGAGGCCTGTTTTGCCCCAACCCATGAGGAGGTCATCACCGATCTTGTGCGCAGGGAAATCCGCTCATACAAACAGATGCCAGTCAATTTTTATCAAATCCAGACAAAATTCCGAGATGAAATAAGGCCCAGATTCGGGCTCATGCGCGGACGTGAGTTTATCATGAAGGACGCATATAGCTTTGACGTGGACGAAGAGGCTGCAAATAAGAGCTATGAGCGCATGTATGAAGCCTATACCAGGATTTTTACCAGGTGTGGTTTGAGGTTCAGGGCAGTGGAGGCAGACACAGGTGCCATTGGTGGTAGTTACTCCCATGAGTTTATGGTGCTTGCTGATACGGGTGAGGATCAAATCGTCAATTGCCTAAAGTGCCAGTACGCAGCCAACTTGGAAAAGGCCGAAATCCGGCCCCTTGATTCTGCCTCAGCCACCGGAAGCCAAGGAGATGACAAACCGCAACCCATGGAAGAGGTGAAAACGCCTGATATAAGAACTGTGGATCAATTGACCCAGTTCTTATCCATAAGCCCGCGCCAGTTGATCAAGACATTGATTTACGAGGCTGACGGGGAGCCGATCGGGGTCTTGGTAAGGGGAGATCATGAGATAAACGAGACCAAGCTGAAGAACTTTCTGGGTGCTGAGTCCGTGGAGCTAGCCCCCCCAGACTTGGTAGAGGAAGTGACGGGCGCACCCATGGGATTTGCCGGCCCTGTGGGGCTTAAGATTAGGCTGCTTGCCGACCACAGTATAAAAGGAATGAAGAATGTGGTCACTGGCGCCAACAAATCGGATCTCCACCTCAAAAATGTAAATATAGGGCGGGACTTTGAAGTGGACAGGTTTGCTGACCTGAGACTAATCACGCCGGAGGACAACTGTCCTCGATGCGGTGGACAAATCGCCTTCAGTAGGGGTATTGAGGTAGGGCACATCTTTAAGCTGGGCACAAAATACAGCAAGCCATTGAAGGCCTTTTTCCTGGATGAACGGGGTGAAGAGCGGCCAGTTGTTATGGGCTGTTACGGAATAGGCGTAGGAAGGACGGTCGCTGCTGCCATAGAGCAAAACCTCGATGAGCATGGCATCATTTTCCCTATCCCCATTTCTCCCTTTGAAGTGGTCATCCTTCCCCTCCAAATGCACGACCCAGATGTAAAGGAGACAGCTGAGGGGCTTTACACCCAACTAATGAAAAAAGGGATTGATGTGCTTTTGGATGACAGGGAAGAACGACCTGGTGTAAAATTTAATGATGCAGACCTATTGGGCACACCTGTGCGTGTCACCATAGGACAAAAGGCGATGAAGGAGGGAAAACTGGAGATAAAACTTAGGAGCGAAAAGACCTTTACGGAGGTTCAGGTGGGAGACGCGCTTTCTGCCGTATTGGAAACCGTGCAGAGGCTCCATGATTCGATTCAGTGACATAACCAACCAAATACTCAAGTACCACCCTAAGGCCAATCTAGACCTGGTGGAAAAGGCCTACGTGTATTCGGCCAAGGTCCACCAGGGGCAAATTCGGCTCTCCGGTGAGCCATATCTATCTCACCCCTTGGAAGTGGCATACATTCTGGCCACCATGAAAATGGATACCATCTGTATCGTGGCTGGGCTTCTGCACGATACCTTGGAAGATACCCAGGCAAGCTATGAGGAAATCAAAAGGCTGTTTGGAGAGGAAACAGCCGTTATTGTAGATGGGGTTACAAAAATCAGTCGAATGCGTTTTTCCAGTGCCCAGGAAAGACAGGCAGAAAATATTCGAAAGATGATTCTCGCCATGTCGGCTGACATCCGGGTGATCTTGGTCAAGCTGGCCGATAGACTGCACAACATGAGGACCCTAGGCTACCAGCCCCCTGATAAGCAAAAAAGGATTGCCCGGGAAACCTTGGACATTTACGCACCCCTTGCGGGTAGAATGGGTATCTATTGGATAAAGTCGGATCTGGAAGATCTCAGTCTCTATTATCTGGAGCCTGAAATTTACAACAAGATCAAAAGCGAAATCGCCAGAAAGAAGGGGGAGAGGGAAAAATTTATCCAGGAGGTCTGTAACCTGCTTTCCACCCGGCTCTTCGAACTGGGAATAAAGGCCACTGTAAAGGGCAGGCACAAGCATTTTTATAGCATCTACAAGAAAATGGTGGACCAGGACCTGAGCGTGGACCAGGTTTACGACATACTGGCCTTTCGGGTGATCGTCCAATCGGTAAAAGAGTGTTACGAGGCCCTAGGGCACATTCACTCCATGTGGAAGCCTGTTCCCGGCCGCTTTAAGGACTACATCTCCGTGCCCAAAATGAACATGTACCAATCCCTCCATACCACCGTAATAGGCCCCCTGGGTGAAATCATGGAGATCCAGATAAGAACTTGGGAAATGGACACCATTGCTGAACAGGGCATTGCTGCCCATTGGAAATACAAGGAAGGAGGTGCAGCCAGCAAGACCGACGAAAAGCAATTTGCATGGTTGAGACAATTACTGGAGTGGCAGCAGAATTTGCGGGACCCCACGGAATTCCTGGAATCTGTGCGCATGGACCTGTTTCCCAATGAGGTCTATGTGTTCACACCTAGGGGAGAGGTTAAGGAATTCCCCAAAGGGGCCACGCCCGTGGACTTTGCATACAGTATTCACTCAGAGGTAGGCCAGCATTGTATGGGGGCCAAGGTCAACGGCAAAATGGTCCCATTGCGCTACCAATTGAAAAACGGCGATGTGGTGGAAATCATCACTTCGCCCAAGGCCCATCCCAGCAAGGATTGGCTGGAATTTGTAAAGACCCCTAAGGCCAGAAACAAGATCAGACAATGGATCAATAATCAGGAAAGGGAAGAAAGCATCGCCATTGGGAAAAATATTTTAGAGAGGGCCCTTGAGCAGATTCCAAATCTGGAATTGGCAAATCTCCAAAAAAACGGAGACCTTGCCTCTGTAGCCAAAGACCTTTCTTTCCACTCTGTAGAGGATCTTTTTGCACAGATTGGTTTTGGGAAAATATCCTCTAAACAGGTGCTCGGGCGCCTTAGACAAAAGCTGGGTCTGGAGGAAGAAAAACCTCCCGGTATTGTCAGCAAAATGGTCAGGCGCCTAAAGCGCCGCAAACCTGCAAAAGGGATCAAGGTGAGGGGGATCAGTGACGTATTAGTGAGGTTTGCACACTGTTGCAATCCCCTCCCGGGGGAAGAAGTCATTGGTTACATCACACGAGGAAGGGGTATCACCATACACCACAAGGACTGTGCACACATAAAAGATGCCGACCCGGACCGGCTGGTCGATGTTACATGGGAATCAACAGAAGACGACGTCTACCTAGCAAGACTAAAGGTGACCAGCATTGATAAAAAAGGCATTTTGGCCGACATCAGCGCAGCAATTGCTCAAAAGGATGCCAATATTATTCAGGCTGAGATAAAAACTACCACAGACAAAAAGGGTATCGCCCTATTTACCATTGAGGTGGAAGACTATCTCCATCTAAAACAAATCCTGGACGCCATCAAAAAGGTCAAAAATGTATTGGCAGTGGAGCGCATTTAAGGCTTAACCACGCGACCGGATTTGATACAGCTGGTGCAGACCTTCATCCGCTTTACTCTTCCATTGTGGACGGTTCGCACTTTTTGGAGATTGGGCAGCCAGCGGGTTTTTGTCTTGTTATGGGCATGGCTTACATTGTAGCCAACCATGGGCTTCTTACCACAAATTTCACAGACTTTAGACATATAACAGTCTCCTCCGGGCCACGAAATCACTATTAAGTATCTAAATTAAAAATATTAATTTTACCAACTATAGTTCCATTTGACAATAATTTTTTCTTGAGATTTATCCTATGCCAGGCACATCAAACTTTTACCCCCTATCCAAAGAGCTAAACACGATACCCAAACACCTCCACCATATCCATCTCATGGGAATCTGTGGGACGGCAATGGCCTCCCTTGCCGGGGCACTGAAGGAACAGGGATATAAGGTCACAGGTTCGGACCGCAATGCCTATCCACCCATGAGCCTGTTCTTGGAAAAGATTCGTGTTCCCGTACTTCAAGGTTTCAAACCCGAGAATCTGGATCCCAGGCCTGACCTGGTTGTGGTGGGCAATGTTGTCACTAGGGAAAACCCAGAGGCAAAGGCCCTCGCCCAGCTCCATATTCCTTTTATCAGCCTTCCACAGGCCCTAAATCATTTTGTGATGAAGGGGAAAAAACGCATTGTGATTGCTGGCACGCACGGCAAAACAACTACGTCGTCCCTTGCTGCCTGGGTACTGGAGGTAGCTGGTATGGACCCTGGATTCATGATCGGAGGGATTCCCCGGGACTTTGAAAAGGGCCTCAAGCTGGGCAATGGCGATTTTTTTGTAGTGGAGGGCGATGAATATGATACGGCCTTTTTTGACAAGGGACCTAAATTCTTTCACTACAACCCCTGGGCCCTAATACTCACCAGCATAGAGTATGATCATGCGGATATTTACGATAACCTGGACCAACTTAAAGGCAATTTTTTGAGCCTTATCCAGCTTGTTCCAGGGCATGGATGCATTATCGCCAATGCCGAGGACCCATTGGTTATGGAGGCTGTCCAAAATACACCATGCCTTGTATATACCTATGGGATGGGTAAAGAGGCAGACTGCCGCCTAGTCCGAACCTCCAGGAATCAAGGGATGACCGAGGTTATACTTGCTGTAAAGGGAGGGGCAACCCTGCGGCTTTACACAGGCTTATATGGAAAGCATAACCTTTCCAACCTTATGGCGGTGGTTCTGCTTTCACAATGGCTTCACATTCCACAGCAGACTCTGAAAAAAGCGGCCATGACCTTTAGCGGTGTCAAAAGGAGACAGGAAGTCCTGGGAGAGGAAAAAGGTATCCTGGTATTGGATGACTTTGCCCATCACCCCACCGCAGTAAAAGAGACCATCAGGGCAGTAAAGGAGGCATTCCCTGAAAGAAGGCTCATAGCGGTCTTTGAACCGCGATCCAATTCCAGCAGGCGAAATGTATTTCAAGCAAAATACACCAAGTCCTTTGACATGGCCGATTTGGCCATGATACCAGAGCCACCCATGATGGAAAAGATTCCGGTTAAGGAAAGGTTCTCTTCCAGCAAACTTGTCCAAGACTTACAAAAAAAAGGTATAGAGGCCTACTATGTGCCCCAACCCGACAAATTGCTTCAGCAGCTCCTGTCCATGGTCAAACCCGGGGACACAGTCCTTTTCATGTCTAACGGGGACTTTGACAACCTACCTCATAGATTTTTGAAGTCCTTACGGATAGATCCCCCTTAACACATGGGCCTTTGCCACCCTGCACAATTTTTTGGTCCCTCTGGATTCCTGGGTCTCAGATGTGGTCTCCCCATAGCCAGTTGAACCACTTGGGCCTGGGCAGTGCTGATAAGAGAAACGCCTCAATTATAAGCTCCATTCAATTGAGCAAGACACAAAACCACAGGAAGGAGACATATGTATGAAAAAGGTGGAGGCGATCATAAAGCCATTCAAACTTGATGATGTCAAAGATGGCCTTTCCAGCTTAGGCGTAAAAGGCCTTACAGTTACAGAAGTAAAAGGCTTTGGAAGACAAAGGGGCCATAAGGAGGTCTATCGAGGTGCTGAGTATCAGGTAGACTTTGTGCCAAAGATAAAG
>Ga0180301_10004701_pt1 | contig 10536 bp, 8 predicted proteins | sample GuaBasSediGuay16_FD_121797 | JGI IMG/M metagenome (GOLD analysis project Ga0180301, IMG submission 121797) | Subseafloor sediment microbial communities from Guaymas Basin, Gulf of California, Mexico - Guay16, Core 4569-2, 12-15 cm | ecosystem: Environmental > Aquatic > Marine > Hydrothermal... | reverse complement strand
TAATATGGTCTTAGATCCAATTGTAGAAATAAAAGAAATTGAAAAGAACATAAAAAATACATATTCTTTAACAGTCCCAAAAACACACAATTTATTTTTAAATTGGATTGTTGGACAGTGCGACGGAGAAGAGAATGGACTTATGCTTATGTTGGATTGTTTATTGAATTTCTCAAAGGAATATTTACCAGCAAAAAGAGGAAGCATCTCCGATGCTCCGCTTACAATAACAACAACATTGAATTTGGGAGAAGTGGATGATGAGGTTTACGACCTTGATATTGCTTTTGAGTATCCAAAAGAATTTTATGAAAAGACAAAAGAAGAAGTTTATCCATCGGAGATTAACATTGAGAGAGTTGCTGACAAACTTAATTCAAAAGACCCATATTCTGGGCTTGGCTATACAACAGAAACAACAGATTTTAATATGGGTGTTCATTTGACAAGATACAAGGATGTTGCAGACATGGTTGAAAAAGTAATGATGCAGTTAAAATTGGCAGAAAAATTGAATTGCGTTGATGAAAAATTTGTTGCCTACAAAATTTTATCAACTCATTTTTTAAAGGATTTGAAGGGAAATCTCAGAACATTTTTCAAACAAACTTTTAGATGCACCAATTGCAATGCAATCTATAGGAGACCACCGCTTTCTGGAAGATGTTTGAAATGCAAGGGCAATCTTGTTTTAACAGTTTCTGAGGGAACAATCTCAAAATATCTTGAAGCAAGCAAAAAAATTGCAGAGCAATACAATATTCCGAATTATACAAAAGAGCAATTGAAACTTTTGGAAAACCAATTAGAAAATGTTTTTGGAAAAAAAGCAAGGCAATTTTCTCTAAGTTCTTTTTAGGTTCCCCCTAAATTAATAAGATTAAACTATATATTGTTTTCGGTTGTTGGATATATATATTGAATTTCAGAAATATTTAAATATTTTATTTACATCATAAAAAAATGAGATACGACGAAGACGAAGAGGATTTTGGTGAAGAGGAAGAAGAGGAAGAAGACGAGTATTGATTTTTAAATTTTTGTTTTTAGTTTTTTAAAGTTTTATTTTTATGGTCTTTTGGCATTTAAGTAGCAGGAGAAAAAAAACTGGAGGAAGAGCAAAAAGAAACAGAAAGAAAAGGAAATTTGAAAGAGGAGGTTATTTTATTCCAACCAAAATTGGAAAAAATAAAGTGAAAGTGAACAGAGTCAGAGGCGGAAACATTAAATTAAAACTATTAAATGCAGAATTTGTAAATGTTGCAGGAAAAAAATATAAAATTCTGCAAGTACTAGAAAACAAAGCGAATTTCAGATTTGAAAGAGAAAAAATAATTACAAAAGGAGCAATTTTAAAAACTGAGAAAGGAAAGGTCAGAGTTACTTCAAGACCAGGGCAGGATGGAGTTGTAAATGGGGTTTTTGTTGAATAAAGAAAATTTAGAATTTACTCTCTAAGACCCAAAAACCTAATTTCATCAGAAACTTCTTTATTTTTTAAGTCATCAAACACCTTTTTAATATCAGATGAAAAAACATCTCTACCACCCAAACCGTAAACATAACTTTGCACATCTGGAATCAATTTTTTTATCTCTGAATAAATTGGAGGAAAAGTTCCAAAAGATAGAGACCTATCTAAAACAGCAATTTTTTTATCTTCCAAGATTTCTTTTATTTCTTTTGCTGGGAATGGTCTGAATAATTTGATTTTTAGAAGACCTACTTTTTCTCCTTTTTCCCTTATTTTATCAACAACTTCTTTAATTGTTCCTGCAGTTGATCCAGCAGCAACAATTACATATTTTGCATCTTTTAGTTTATAACTCTCAAAATAAGGATAACTGTTGTTTGTTATCTTTTTTAATTTATCTCCAACCTCCAAATATTTTTTCTTTGTCTCTCTCATACCTTCTTCCTGCTTCCTTTTAATTTCAAAATAATAATCAGGCAAAGCAAATGCCCCAACAGTAATCGGATTGTCTATATCAAGCAAGGAATAACTTGGTTTGTATTCCCCAACAAAATCTTTAACAATTTCATCATCAAATATATTCACACCCTCAACAGAATGTGAAGTAATAAACCCATCTTGAATAATCATTGCAGGCAATTTAATTTCCTCTGCTAATTTTAGTCCCAACAAAGTATTTTCATAAACTTCTTGAGCATTCTCACAAAAAATCTGAATCCATCCAGAATCTCTAACACTCATCACATCTGAATGGTCGCAATGAATATTTAGCGGACTTGATAAAGCTCTTGTAGCAACCTCCATCAAAATAGGCAATCTCAAACCAGCAGCAATTGGAAGAATTTCAAACATTAAAGCTATCCCTTGAGAGGAACTTGCGGTCATTGTTCTTGCTCCAGCAGCAGCAGACCCAACACAAGCGCTCATTGCAGAATGCTCAGATTCAACAGTAATAAGTTCTGTATCCACTTTTCCATCAGATACAAATTTTGCGAATAATTCCATTATTGGACTTTGCGGAGTTATTGGATAGGCTGCAACAACATCAGGATTTATTTGTCTCATTGCTTCAGCAGCAGCATAGGCTCCTGTTAATGGCACTCTCATAAATATTAATAAATTAAAACTTTTAACTGATTGTATTAATACAAAAATTTAACAAAATAAAATTTTTCAAGGAAGAAAATCTTTATTCTCAATTTTTGTTGGAAGATAAGTATTTGCGGTGAAACTTATATTCTTTGCAACTAAGGAATCACTTTCAACTTTATACCCAAACTTTTCTAATCTGCTTAATTCTTCCTGCCATTCTTTTTTCTTAAACCAAGGATAATTTTTTATTTCCTTTATCCTTTTATAGTCCAACTGATTTAATTTTATCCAGTTCGTTTTTGGAATATCAAATTTTTCTATATCTTTTGTTGATAATCCAATGAATTTTGCTTTTGGAACTCCTGCTTTTTCTGAAAAAAAAGCCAACTTAATAGAACCTTGTTTATAAACAGAATAAATATAATATCCCCAAGGGTCCAAGTCAGTAAAAACATAAACAGGCAAATTAAATTCCCTATTTAATCTTGCAAGAAGTCTTCTTGGAGATCTTGCAGATTGCCCCTTTCCAGTCATCAATAAACAATTATTTTTTTTCCAGAATTTTTCTTGATTAAGCAGTTGCCAGACTTGATATTTCTCTACAACAAGGACGAATTCAGCTGAAATTTCTTTTATATGATAAAAATTATCTTCAACCATTGCAGGAATTGCTCCGCCTCCCAAACCCATTTTTGTATAATCCAAACTATCTCCTGTTTTTCTATCATAGGCAATCATAGGACCAACTATATATCCATCTGGAACTGCAAATAAACCAACTTGTTCTCTTAAAACATTTAAAGTAACTTCAATATCTTCAACTATAGGATCAGTTTCTGTCTTCTGATCATCAAAAGTATTTTCATTTGTTCCAGGAATTGTGTGCTTCAATAAATAAAACAATTGCCTTGTACCTATTGCTGGCTGTTTTTCTTCAATATTTTTTTTCAATTGCGCAGCAACCAACAAAGTCTGCATAAACTTCTTCGCTTGTCCTAAAGAAAAAAAACTTCTCTTCTCCCTCTTGTTTCCCAAAGTTATTAAACCTTTTTTTTCATCAAAAAAAGCATTGCTCAGAGTTCTGGAAACTAATTCCAAAGTTGGATTTTCACCTCTTTTTAAATCTTCAAGAACCTCTTTTCCAAAAACAAGTTCAAATTTTTTAACCACCTCATTTTTTTCTTCTCTCATAATCCTCTTTTCTCAATTGTTTTTTTAATTAACTCTTCAATATAATTTTTATCCATTTTTGTCAGTTCTGTTAAAGCATTTGCAATTTCTATTCCATATTTATTGAAAATTTTCAATCTTCTTTCCTTAGCATATCTTCTCTGCTCTGTTGCAAGATATCTTTTTAGTTTTCTGCCAATATCAAGCAAACCAAGTTTTATTTCTTTTAGAATCATTGGATAAGAGGCAATCGCTTGTTTTCCTTCAGAGATAAATGGAACCCAAACAGAAGCTACATGCACGAGTATAACAACAGGACCTATAGGCAAACTTCCACTTGGTTGTTGTAAACCATATCTCTTCCACTGTGTTTTAACAACTGCTTTATAAATCACACACTCAGATTGCTGATAGAAAAGCGGAACTTTGTTTGCAAACCTTATCAAGTTTACTGGTTTATCTGGTTGAAGTTCTTTTGAGTAAACTATTCCAACTTCTACTTGAAAAGGTATTGCTCTGTAAACTGCTACCGGTCTGGTACAAGCAGCAACAAAGTCCGCTTTGTATTCTTTGCTTAATCCCATTGTTATATTTTCCTCTCCAATAGGTGACAAGCAATCTGTTGGAGGCCTCTGCAATTTAACCTGTTGCATTGCAAGGAGTAAATTTGCTGCTTGTTCTCTTGATATTGCATTAGGTCTTGTATGTATATCTAATTTTGCTAATTTACATATTTCTGTTGCTCCTTTTCCTCCAACTTTTGAAAAATCATTCATCAAAAAAGATTGCAGAGTTCTTGATTTTGTTCTATTTAACATTTTTATTAATGTTCCAATTTCAACCCCATGAGGATGTGGAGCAACTTTTTTTGGTCTCTTTGGCAACTTATTTACAACCCTCTTAAACAACTTTCTATTATTTTCTGGGTCAATAAATAATATTTGTGCATGTGGATTTGCGATAGCAGTGTATTTTAAATAATCTTCTACTCCTCTGACTTTTCTATAAACCCCTTTTATTTTTAAACTAATTTTTGTGCCATGCTCTTTCTTAGTTTCAAGTTTCTTTTCATCTTCTATAACAGGCATATTTTTTGATGTATCTATAAACAACTTGCAAGAATAATATGGTTTATTTTTTACTTTTGATTCTATTAATGCTGGTTCTCCTGTTGTTAATTGCCCGTACAAGATAGAAGCTGACATTCCAATTCCTTGCTGTCCTCTGCTCTGAATTCCTTCCTCCCCCAAAGATCTGAATTTAGAACCAAATAAAAGTTTTCCAAAAACATGTTTAACATATTTTTCTTCAATTCCAGGCCCATTATCTTCAATACTGACTTGAAAAATATCTTTCTCAATATTTTTAATTTTAACAATAATATCTGGTAAAATTCCTGCTTCCTCACATGCATCCAAACTGTTATGACATATTATTGCTCCAATACCACAAACAAAATTTTCTTCTTCAGGTACAGAAATATCATATACCCACTTTTTCCTATACTTGATTTTCTTAATTTCTTTTATTTTTAACAAACCTACCTCTCCACTAACAATTTTATCTCCAATATCTGTGAGCCAAATCTCTCCATTCTTTTTTAGTTTTAATAAGTTCTCAATACTTACATTTGTTTGTTTTTCTTTGTTTATATTATAATTCAATTTACTGTTTTTGCATTTTTTTATAATTTCAAAAGGTAATTTATTGATTTCCGAGTTTTTTTGTTTTGTGTAAAGATATATAATGTAAGACTCAGAGAAAAGAGCTTCATTATTGTTTATTTTCCTTTTTTTGTGTTTTTTTATTTCAAAACTGCAATCCTTTCCAATAGAAGATAACAAATATAAAATATCGGAGCAAAGATATTTGCTCGATGTTGCTAATATTATTCTCTCTAAATTCATCTCTTCCAATTTTTTATTTTTTTGCATAAAAATTTCTTTAACTGGATATCCGTCTCCAGTGCAATAAGCTATTATGAATTTTTCTTTCAATTCACTTGGGAAATTAAAAATAAATCTCGGCATTCTCTTCTCTTTTGCTTTTTTTCCTATCTTAAATATTTTATCCAGAAGAAAGCATAAAATCTTGGAGTTTGCTGTTAAGTTAATTGCGCTTTTGTGTGCTTTTATTATCCTCACATTTACACCGAAAAGTTTTTCAAATAATTTTTTATAATATTTTATCAGTTTATTCTCGTGAGTTCCAAAAGAAAGATTAACTTTGTAATCTCCCGAGATACTACCTTCGGCCAAATATATACCAAAAAATTCAGCAAGGTCCTTATCAACTTTTAATATCACTGGAAGTTTAGTTTTTCCAAACATGAAATCTATTTTACAATTCCTGAAAAATTCTAAATCAACCTTTATTTTTCTTATTATATTTAGCGGAATTCTATCGCATTTTTTAAAGTCATTAACTCTTTGCCTGTTTAAAACTCTTAATATTTCGTTTTTTATTTTCGGTAAAATATTTTTTATCCCATATATCCCAATGTTCTCTGTATGTTCAGGATTTAATTTCAGCATCTCTTTCAGAAGATTAATCTCTTTTATTTCATTTATCTTCCATTCATTCTTAGGTACTAAAATATAATCTCCAACTTTTAAATTTGAAGCTTTTATAGCTCTTATTTTTCCATTTTTAAATCCGAAAATGCTGTGATAATCTGTTACTTCCACATATCTTCCGCCTACTAAGGTAATTCTATATATATCGCTATTAACTTTATGTCTGTACAATGCAGAAATTTCTTTAAATTTCAATTTTAAAGTGCTTTTATCAAAGCACAATGCTCTTATTCCAGATATTTTCAATTTTTGAAGATTTCCATTTCTCAAATTTATTGGTTTTTCATTTTTCATTTTTCTGTCTATAAAATCTCCAATCTTTTCTATTAAAATTTCACCGTTTTTTTCAAGGACAATTGGGGTGTCTGCAGTTAAACTATTGTCCACGGCTTCCTTTACAACAGTTAACAATGCCTTTGCCGGGTTATCAAAACCGAGCAAATGTTTATTCTTTTCAAAAAATTCTGAGACAGCAACTTCCCTATATTTAATCATAAATTTGTTTGAATAAAAATTTTAAAACAACTTGAGAAAGAATTATCTAGCAAACTTTTTGAGAGATTATTGATTGTTGAGAGATTAGCAGTTAAATGAAAATGAGAGCGAGTTGATTGATTTTAATTGAATCAAAAACTGATAAAACCTTTCACTAAACTTCACATATTTGCAATAGAATATTCACATTATACTCAAGACTCCAAAAATACCTCCAAAGAAGTAAAGGAAAAGTAGAGTTATAGGAAAGACAAGAGTAAATCTAATTCCTTCCTGAATCTCAACAAATTTTCTTTCAACTCTTAGTTTTTCAATTTCTTTTTTTCTCAATCCAGTAATTTCTTTTCCAGCAAGAACATCTCCTTCTTTCAATTCAGATGTTTTTATTTTTCTCTTCATCCCTTTTTCAACAACCTTTGCGTAAATATAGATTAGAGGAAGGAAACCAATCATAAACATGAAAGGAAGATAGAAAGAGATAAAAATACATGTGATAAGAAAACCAAGATAAATTGATGAATGTTTTTTAAATTTTAAAACAAAATTTTCTCGGATTTTTTTGTTTAAAATTCCAAGAATTAAAATATAAATAATAGAATAGATTCCGCTGACAATCAAAAGATTAAAAAGAAAGGAAACTGGATAAGGAATAAAAGTGTTTGGTAGATAAGGAAGCAAAAAACCAATTCCTCCAAGAATCCAAGCATCTCCATCTCCCCAAATCTTATCTTTATAAAACAATAAACCAACGGACAGAAATAACAAACCAGTAAATACAGAATTGAAAAAATAAGAAAAATTTTTAGAGATTAAAGAAAAGATAAACCAATAAAATAATCCAAAGGAAATTAATAAAGCAGGGATTTCCTCAAAAACATCACTTGTCTTTAAATCATATATTCCAGCAAATAGAGTTAGAGAAAGAGTTATTAAAAAAGGGATTTCTATCATTATTTTAATTGTCTTAATTAATATTTACCTTTGTGTGAGCAGACTTTGAATTGAATGAGTAAAGAGAAGGGGGTTGTTTATCTGCTGTTATATTCCATTCGTAGTTTTGGGTTTAAAACAATATGCTATTTCTTTCTCATGCATTCCTTTCTTTGATTACATCTAAAGATTCTATCTTACCAATATCAGGAATATGAAATTCCGGAATTTTAATTTTTGGAATTAGAAGTTTTAGATTCTGAAATGTTTTTATATTTTCTGAATAATCCTGCATGACTTTTATTATCTTTGTCTTTCATCTTATCATCTCAGTTATTTTTTTCTGTTTTAATTTATCTATTGTTTCTTTTATCCTCTTCTCGGCTAATCTGACATATTCTTCTTCAATTTCATAACCTACAAACTTACGATTTGATAAAATTACAGCCACAGCAGTTGTTCCGCTTCCCATAAATGGATCGAGAACAACATCCTTCTCAAAAGTGTATAGTTTTATGCATCTAAGAGGTAACTCAACAGGGAATGGAGCGGGGTGACCAACTTTTTTAGCAGATTCAGCGCCAAAAGTCCAGATACTTTTAGTGAATTCTAAAAATTCATCCTTTGTCATTGTTGCCCTCTCATAGTTATGATTGGCTCTTGTGAAGGTATTTTTTGAAAAAACAAGGATATATTCATGAATATCTCTTAATACCGGATTTTTTGCAGATAGCCAACTACCCCATGCAGTAGAAGGACTAGCAGTAGATGCCTTATTCCAGATTATTTCCCCCCTCATTAGAAAACCTATTTTTTGCATATCTTCAATAATAAAAGCATGTAATGGGATGTAAGGTTTTCTTCCTAAGTTTGCTACATTAATACACACTCTTCCGCCAGGAACAAGAACTCTATAAACTTCTTTCCAAACTCTAATTAAAAAAGCTCTATATTCCTGAAGAGTTAGATTTTCATCATATTCTTTACCTACATTATAGGGTGGCGAAGTTACCATTAAATGAACGCTGTTATCTGGTAGTTCTTCCATTCTTTCACTGGACTTGCAGAATATTTTGTTAATATTTTCTTCTGGAATTTTATTTTCAATAAATTTTACTCCTTTTTTCTCTGTTGGTAATCCTTTATATAACCGACTATTATAAAACTCAGAGGAATCATGATTCATTCTTCCAGGTGAACCAAAACTACTTGTCTTTGTCCCGTTTCTTTTACCTACCATTTTCACCAAACCTCATTAAATCAAGGAATTTCTCAGCTTTTTTCTCATAAGTATCCTCTTTATTTGCAATTTCAATAAACCTTCCAAATTCTTTTTTAGTTTTCATTCCTGCGAAAAACATTCTTTCTTCTTTCAGTAACTCTAAAAGATGTTGCTTAAACTCAGAATAGGAATCAAATCTCATGAAGCCCTCTTGTTCTGTTGATTTAATGTTTTCTCCGTTGTTATCTAAAGGTTTTGGATTTAATGACCAGAACCCTTGAATAATACCATAATTTTTTAAATTATCAACTTTTGTATAATAACTTCTTGTGATTGGTGTATTTCCGAGGATTATAATAGGAATTTTTGCAGATTTTAAAGAAGCGATTCTTACACTTATGCTTTTACCTATTGCTTTTAACATAGTGTCTGATCTCAACAAACAAGGATTACCTTGATGTGTTCTATAATCACCCAAACATTTTAGAGAAAACTCAGAATTTTTTAGTAATTCCCAATTCCATACAACAGACATCTTAACTTCAAAAATAGCGATTATATCCTCTGGTTCCTGAAAAATGGAATTAGTCTTACATATGGCAACATCAGCAGGAGAACCTTTAGTTAATTCTAACTCTTCACAAACAACATTTCTTACAGCATGAGCATTTAACTCTTTTGCAATAGGGTTAAGAATCTCTTGTGACCATTTTTCTGTGTAAGCACCAATAAAAGCATTTCTGCTTTGTAGAGTAGTTTTTACACCTTTGTAATTTTTTGGCCAATAAGCGTAATACTTTCCATCTTTTGTAACATAAAAAAGTTGTTCTGGTGTTCCTATTTTTAATGATTTAGTAAAAAAATCAATCTCTCTTTCCTTAGTCCATAAATGTTTATCTGACATTCTTCTCACCATTCCTTTTAATTTCATTAATCATAAAATTCTCAATTTGTTTTGATAAAATCTAACCATTCTTTTCACAAATCTTTTTATATTCTTTGTAAGTCTTCCAGTCAATACTCAATGAAATAGTTTTCTTTCCCATTTTAACCCCAATAATTTATATACATTTATATAAAGATAAATAAAGATTGCTTTATGAGAGAAAAGTCAAAAAATAACAATCTATCTTTCTATTACACTAGTAACTTGAATTTGAAAAACATCTTCAATTTTGAATTACATCTTCTCTGGAATTTCAATTCCGAGCAGGTCCAAACAAATCTCCAAAATTTCTTTTGTCTTTTTTACAAGTTTCGCTCTAAAACTTTCATTTTCACTGCCAATAACTTTGCAGTTTTCATAGAATTTTGAAAAGATTGTCGCAAGTTCAAAAGCATAATTGCATATTGAATTGGGTTTCAGTTTTTCGCTGCTTTTTTCTATTACTGTTGGAAATTCTAAAAATTTTTTTAAAAGTTCTTTCTCAAACTTATTTATCTCTCCGATTTCAAAATCTTTTTCTTTAATGTTTTTCAGAATAGAATTGCATCTTACAACGGTATATTGGATATAAGGTCCCGTGTTTCCTTCAAATTTAATCGCTTTGTTTGGATTGAATTCTTCGTTTCTGTCT
>Ga0180301_10004700_pt1 | contig 10537 bp, 11 predicted proteins | sample GuaBasSediGuay16_FD_121797 | JGI IMG/M metagenome (GOLD analysis project Ga0180301, IMG submission 121797) | Subseafloor sediment microbial communities from Guaymas Basin, Gulf of California, Mexico - Guay16, Core 4569-2, 12-15 cm | ecosystem: Environmental > Aquatic > Marine > Hydrothermal... | reverse complement strand
ATTCTTGAAGCTCAAAAGGTTTTAGCTAGAAGTGAAGGTTTGTTTGTTGAACCTGCAAGCGCCTCCTCAATTGCTGGCTTAAAAAAATTTTTAGAGATGGGTGAAATCGATAAAGATGAGGTTGTTGTTTGTGTTACTACTGGTCATGGGCTAAAAGATCCGGATACACCAGTTAAATTTTTTGTTAAGCCTGTTGAAGTTGAAGCAGACTTAGATGTTATAAAAAGGATAGTTGGTGTTTAAAATGCGGTTAATCTTGGTTGGTTTTGGTGTTGTTGGTCAGAGTTTTGCTAAGCTTTTGCTGGTAAGAGAGAAAGAGTTGATTGAGAGTTTTAAAATTCACCCTAAGATTATTGCTGTTATTGATAGTGGAGGTGCTTCTTTAAACCTTAAAGGATTAAACCTTAAAAAAGTTTTAGATGTAAAAAGGGAGAAAGGTTCTGTCTGTATGGATGAGGAAAACGGTGTTAGAAATGTTAATGCGGCAAAAATTATTGAGGAAACAGATGCGGAGGTTGTTGTTGAGGCTACACCAACAAATATAGTTGACGGTGAACCTGCATTAACCCACATTAAAACAGCTCTAAGAACGGGGAAACATGTTGTTACAACTAATAAAGGGCCTTTAGCTTTAGCTATGCCAGCTCTTATGGAGTTAGCGGAATACAATAATGTTTTACTTAGGTTTAGTGGTTGTGTTGGTGGCGGAACACCCATCTTGGATTTTGCTAAAAAATGTCTTTTAGGAGATAAAATTCTTTCTTTTAGAGGAATTCTTAATGGAACAACAAACTATATTTTAACAAGAATGACCTATGAAAACATGTCTTTTGAGGAGGCTTTAGTTGAAGCTCAAAAAGCTGGTTATGCAGAAGCAGATCCATCTATGGATGTTGACGGTTATGATTCAGCATGTAAACTTGTAATTTTAGCTAACTGGATTCTGGGTTTAAGAGCTGTTTTAAAAGATGTAAAAGTTGAGGGAATAAGAAGAATAACCCTAGAAGATGTTAGGAAAGCCCTAGAAAAAGGTTGTGAAATTAAGCTTATTGCTTCAGCTAAAGAAGGTGAACTTCAGGTTTCCCCACAGCTAATTCCTAGAGATCACCCTCTATGTGTTAGCGGAGTTTTGAATGCGGTAACTTTTGTTTCTCAATATGCTGGTGAGGAAACGGTTATTGGTAGAGGTGCTGGTGGAATAGAGACTGCAAGTGCTATTCTGAGAGATTTATTAACTATTAAACAGGATATATCTTTAAAATCCTCAAGATATGTTTAGGTTTAGTGGTAAAAATGAGGCTTGTAATGAAGTTTGGCGGAACATCTGTTGCTGATGGGGAACGTATAAGCCATGTATGCAATCTTATAGACAAGTATCTTAAGCAAGACAATAAAGTTGTGGTTGTTGTTTCAGCTTTAGCCGGAGTAACCGATGAGCTTCTTAGAGCATCTAATTTAGCTGGTAAGGGTGAAAAAGAATTTATTAAAAAATTTGTTGATGAGCTTAAACAAAGACATTTAAACACATGTAAAAAAGCGGTAAAAGAGGAAACTGTTCGTAGGGCTGTAGAGGAAACAATTAAAGATACGCTTCTTGAACTTGAAAACGTTTTAGTTGGGGTTGCGTATCTCCGTGAGCTTACACCAAGAATTAAAGATTATATATTAAGTTTTGGGGAAAGACTTTCAACCCCTATTGTGTGGGGAGCCTTAAAATCTATGGGAGTAAAAACCCAGTGGTTTACTGGAAAAGACGCGGGAATAGTAACAGACTCAAATTTTGGTAGTGCAAGACCATTAATGGAGACTACAAGTCATCAGGTTAAAAGTAGGCTTCAAAAACTTCTTGATGAAGATGTTACACCTATTGTAACTGGGTTTATTGCTGCAGACCAAAATGGTGTAATCACAACTTTAGGTAGAGGAGGGTCTGACTGTACAGCCTCAATTTTAGGTGTTGCTTTGGATGTTGATGAAATTTGGATTTGGACTGATGTTGACGGTATAATGACAACAGATCCTAAAATTGAAGCTAAAGCTAGAGTTATACCTCAAATATCCTATGCGGAAGCCATGGAAATGGCTTATTTTGGAGCTAAAATGATGCATCCTGGGGCTATTGAGATAGTTATGGAGAAAGGAATACCTATAAGAGTTAAAAATACGTTTAACCCAGAAAATCCGGGAACCCTTATCACTAAAGAGCAGAAGGTAGAATCTAGGTCTATAGTTAAGGCTATATCCTTGATTCGTAAGGCTGCATTGATTACTGTTGAAGGTGCAGGTATGTTTGGTGTTCCTGGAGTTGCTGCAAAGATTTTTAGTATTCTTGGAGAGAAAAATATTAACATACTTATGATTTCCCAGAGTTCTTCAGAAGCAAACATTTCCTTTGTTGTTCCAAGAGATATGCTTGAAGATGCTTTAAACGCGCTTGAAGTTAAAATTTTAGGTGGGAATATTGCACGTGAAATTAAGGCTGAAGATGATATTTGTGTGATAGCATTGGTTGGAGCTGGGATGGTTGGAACACCTGGGGTTGCTGCAAGAGTTTTTGGTGCTGTTGGAAAAGAAAAAATAAACGTAAGGATGATTGCTCAAGGCTCGTCTGAATTAAACATTTCTTTTGTTGTTAAGGAAAGTGATGGTGAAAAGGCTGTTAAAGTTTTACATAAAGAGTTTGGTTTAGAAAAATAGTCTAGTTTTTATGTTTTTTCTATTCTCTTAGATGTAGTTTTAACCTGTTTTTTAAGTCCACGATACTCATTGAATATTATTAAAGCAATTATTCCTAAAACAATAAGTGTAAAAATAGTTAGTCCATAGTTTTGAAAACCTGGAATATAGTTGAATAAGCTACCTACAAAAAGATACCCATCTACCATTAGTGTGAATATTGACGGTTTTGGAAGAGTAACATGAGCCATGTTTGAAGATGAGGAAAATTCTAAGCCTTCAGAAGTATAGGTTACTGTTGCAGGAAGAAAAGTATAGGTTCCAGGATTTTTGGCAAGAACACTATAGGTAAACACTTTTTCACTATTACCTTCAATTTTTTCACACTTAAATATTGGAGTTAAAGTTTTTTCTATACTGGTTTTATATGGGATTAAAGCCTGACTGTCATCAACCACAACATTTATGATAGGTTTATCATCCTTGTTTAAGACTCTTATAGTAATTTCAACATTATTGTTATCCTTTAGCTTAACAGTTTTTATAACTTTTAGTTGTGCAGGAAAAACATAGCTAAACGTGGATGTTATTATACTTGGGTTAATTACGGAGCCTTTACTAACCTTAGTGAGTGTGATATTTTGAGGTATAGCTTCTTTTGGGATTTCAAGAGTAGTTATTAAAGAAACATTAATTGTAGGCTGTTTTTCAGGTGTTGTTTTGGTTGGTGTTAAAACGATGATGTTAGAAAAAACTGCTTGATTTGATAAGGGGAGGCTTTGGTTATAACCTAAAAGCTCATTTGGATTAAACTCATGAGTTTTTGGTGAGGAGTGCATATAGCCTACCCAATATGAGAAGAAACCGTTAATCCAAACAGTTTTCCGAGGTAGATATTTTGATGGATCAATTTTTTCAAAGGCTTCTGTCTTTCCCAACCTCTCCAATGGGAGAGAAGAAAAATCTATTAAACCTACCCATAAAACTGTTCCGTTTGCACTTTTAGGTGAGGCTTCAGGAATAATTCTTCCATTTTTGTATGCTAAATACATAACTGACGTTAATCCTCCAAAATTTGTAGGTAAAGCTTTTACAACCTTATCCTTAACCAAAGAAAAAGGTTCAAATGACTGGTAAACCTTAACGTATAAGCCTCCCCTTCCCTCACCAAACCTTTTAGAAGTACTAAATATTGGAGTTAAAGAAACACTAAACCTCTTAGAGAATAGTGAAGCAACAGTATCTGCTCTTAACTCTAACAAGTTTTGATCTGTCCCATTATAAACCACAATAAAAAGGGTATCTGGTATTAAAGCTGTAAATGTTGACAGGTTTGGGATTGAAACATTTAAACCTTTTAAAAGACGGGAAAGGGTATTTGGCTGGAACTTTTGAGTAGTAAGTACAGCTGCAACCAACTGGTCAAACGCGGGTTTTTCTTTGCTAACGAACTCTGTTAAATTTAGGTCATGAAAGAAAATCATGCTAGCAATAGCTGTTCCATCTGGAAGAACACCGCCAATAAGGTTTTCAGCATAATAATTTGTGTTTGGAGGAGTTGCCATTACTGTTGTAAACCCAAATATAGAGGAAAAAGTGGCTAAACAAAGAAAAACAACGAAGAACTTTGCAAGCCTAACTCTCCAAACCTCAGTTTTTTTGCTTAGGAAACGTTTTGTTAGCATATCAAAAATATGGGCAAACACAATTGAGGATGCTAAAAGTATAGACAAGTTTAAAACCCAGTTTTTTAGAATCACGTTTATTATTGTGTTTAATAGGTCGGGTAAACCAGTAAAACCACCCTTACTTATCAAATCAATTATTTTTGGATATATTTCTCCAATAACTGGCGCAGATAAAATGGTGGTTGTGCTTAGTTCCTGTGGAAAAGGTGGTAGAAGTTTAGGGTCTAATTTAAACCCTAAACTTGTAATGTTTAACAAAACTTTTACAATTGATAATCCAAGTATAAGGTGAAGAATAGTAAAAATTAGGATTCCACTTGCTAATGCTGCACGTTTTCTTCTTGTTAAAAATCCGATAAGTACACCTACTCCTAGCCATAGTCCAAGCAGAACAAGGTTTGTTGTTGGGTTTGCAAAAAGCAGGAAGATTGTTGATAGTAAAACATAGAATGATGCCCCTAAAATTGGGGAAAGCCAGTTTCCTATTAGGTTTAGACTTTTAGGTAGATACGTGTAACCATAACTAAAAACAGTTAAAACACCTAGAATAACAGCAGCAATCTTCCTCAAAAGCTACACCTATCTAAACTTAACATACCTATCCTAGTTTTTTTAAAAGTTTTCTAGGATTCTCCTCAATTACACGGATAGCTTGGTTTTCCTCTAAACCAGCAGCCAAAGCAACCTTAAAAGCAAATTCTTGGCTAACAAAGTCTTCTGGGCTGTGAAGATCTGTGTTTACAAGAAGTTTAGCCCCAGTTTTTAAGGCTGTTTTTGCTACATAACCGTTAGCTAGACAATGCCCTTTTCTTGTTGTTAACTCTAAATATACATCATTGTTTTTTGCAGTTTCACAATCATCTAGGGTGATTAAGCCAGGGTGAGCAAGAATATCAACTTCTCCACATTCAACAGCAACATGGTTTGTGTTTGGTTTAACAGGCTCAACTAAGGTTTCACCATGAACAATCACAAGTAAAACTCCAAGTTTTCTTGCCTTAACAGCCATTTTAGGTATATGTTTAGGTGGAATATGAGTAAGCTCCACGCCAGGATAAAACTTTGTTTTAAAGTCTTCCTTTTCCAGTTCCTCGGAAAATTTAACAATTTTTGATACAACAGACTCAAGATTTGACTGGTCAACATGGTCTGTTATGGCTATTGCCTCATAGTTTAAAGCTTCAGCTCTTCTTAAAATTTCAACTGGTAAAAGTTCACCATCGCTTAAAAGTGAATGGATGTGAAGATCAATTCTTTTTGAGGAGATTTTATTCAAAACTATTCACCAAAAACTTTTCTTTCAACAACCTTAAATTCTTCATCTTCAAGTTTACGGAAGAAGCATGTTTTATAGCCTAAGTGGCAAGCACCACCTATTTGATGAACTTTAACAAGAACCGTATCTAAGTCACAGTCAACATAGATTTCTTTAACAATTTGATGGTTACCTGAAGTTTCCCCTTTCAACCACAACTTTTTACGTTCAGTACTCCAATAATGCATCATTCCCGTGGTTAAGGTTTTTTCAACAGCCTCCCTGTTTGCAAAAGCAACCATTAAAACCTTGTTTGTTTCTATTTCTTGAACAACAACCACAACCAATCCGTTATGACGATAATTTAATTTTTCAGCAATTTTTTTGGCTTTTTCAGGTTTAAGAACAATTTTTTCTTCCAAAAGAAGACTCACCTTCTTCTTCTCTGAAACTCTTCAAGCACTTCTTCTAGTTTAATGTTTTTTAAGACAAGAAGAATAAACATATGAAACATCAGGTCAACAGCCTCATGAACTATTTCTTTTGAATTCTTATCTTTAGATGCCTCAATAAACTCTTCAGCTTCCTCCTCAACTTTTGCTACAACAGCATCAAGTCCTTTTTGTAGAAGATTTGAAACATAGGAAGATGGTTTTGGATTATTTTTTCTTTCTTCAATAACTCCATACACTTCAGCTAAAACATTCAAACTCATTTTTTTAACCTACCAACAAATCTTCTTCGAACAGATTCAGCATGCCAATTTAAACCTTCAACCATAGCAAAAGCTTCAACAATTTTTTTAAGCCTTTTTAACCCGTTTTTGGTTAGTTGTTGAATATAGATGGGTTTTAGAAAATCATAAACAGTTAATCCCGAATGGAAGGATGCTGTTCTGCTTGTTGGTAGCACATGGCTTACACCAATAGCATAATCAGCAACAGCAACAGGAGTATATTTTCCAACAGAAATTAAGCCAGCATTGTAGATTAAGGAGATAAGTTTTTCTGGGTTTTTAGCAAAAACCTCTAAATGTTCAGGTGCAAACTTGTTTATGAAGTTTGCAGCTTCCTCCTCATCCTTAACAAGAACAATAGCACTGTTTTTTCTTAAAGCCTCTTTAGCTGTTTTTTTCTCAGACTTTTTAGATAAAAACTCTAAAATCTTCTCTTTAACTTTTAACGCAAGTTTTTCTGAGGTTGTAACCAGTATTGGAACAGAGAGATTATCATGTTCTGCTTGAGAAACCATATCTAGAAATACTAAGGTTGGATTTGCTGTTTCATCTGCAAAAACTAATATTTCTGAGGGGCCTGCAGGAAAATCTATTCCAACCTCACCATAAACCATCATTTTTGCTGTTGTTACATAGATGTTTCCAGGTCCAACTATTTTATCAACTCTAGGTATTGTTTGAGTTCCATAAGCTAAAGCTCCTATTGCTTGAACTCCCCCAACCCTATAAACTTCATCCACACCAACCATGTCAAGCGCCACAAGAATTGCGGGATTTACTTTACCTGTTTTTGTTGGGGGGGTGCATGCAACCAGCCTTTTAACTCCAGCAATTTTGGCGGGAATACCGAGCATAAGAACTGTTGAGGGATAGGAAGCTTTTCCACAAGGCACATACAACCCAACAGAGTTTATAGGCTTAAAAACCTGTTTTACATAGACCCCTCCAGAGTTTTTAAGAATCCTATTTTTTGGAAGCTGTTTTTCATGAATTTCTCTAAGGTTTTTTGAGGCTTTTTCTATTGCTTTAATTAAGGTTTTAGGAGTTTTTCGGTATGCCTCTAAAACTTCGCTTTCCGAAACTTTAAGCTGTCGTATAGATATTTTTACTCCATCATAAATTCTAGTATACTTGATAAGAGCTCTATCACCGTTTCTTTTAACATCATCCAAAATTTTTGATACAACATCTCTAAAGGCTCTAAAATTAGGTTTATTTCTTTCAATAATTTTTTTTAAAGTTTTTTCATCCATTTCACTAAGTCTAATAGGCTCAATCATTTTCAGTTAACCTACCTTTAGTACTTGGAACTTTCTTGTAGTTTAATTCGATTTTTACAGCTTGATTTAGAGCCTTACCTAACGCCTTAAAAGTAGCTTCAGCTTTATGGTGATCGTTTACCCCTCTAAACTCAACAACATGAAGATTAAATTTTCCCCCTTCAGCTAGAGACCTTAAAAAATGATTTACCATTTGAGACGGTATACCTTCAACATTCTCATATTCAAACTTTAGATTTGAGTCAAAATAGGTTCTTCCTGAAAGATCTAAAGAAACCATAATTAAGGAGTCATCCATAGGTATAATTGCAGCGCCAAACCTACTTATACCCTTTTTATCTCCTAAAGCTTTGTTTAAAGCTAAACCTAAGGTTAAACCAACATCTTCAATAAGATGGTGATCTCCAGCTAAAGTTTTACTTTCAGCAAAAACCTCCAAGTCGAGCATTCCATGAAAAGCAAAAGATTCTAGTAGATGGTCAAAAAAGGGTTTTCCCGTTTGGATTTTGGTTTTACCTTCCCCGTCTAAGTTTAAAACTATCTTTACAGTTGTTTCTTTTGTTAAACGTTCAACTTTTTCTTGACGCATTTTTTACAACCTCCATTGCTTCCTCCAAAGTAAAATATCCATCATATAAGGCTCTCCCAACCACAACACCCCTTAAATTAACATTTAAAAGTTTTAAGATATCCTGAATAGAGGATACCCCGCCTGAATAAGTTATGGGTATTCTTGTTGAATTTACAAGTTTAACAATATTTTCAAGGTTTATACCTGTCAAAGTTCCCTCAACTTCAACATCCGTAAAAAGAATCGAGGCTAAATTATAAGGTTCAAAAAATTTAGCAAACTCAAAAGGAGAGACTTGTGTTTCATCTTTCCAACCCTTCTTTAAAACAAGTTTTTTTCTTGAGTCTAATGCAACTATCACATGGTTTGAACCAACTTTTTCTATAACCTCACCAACAAACTCTGGTTTTTCTACTGCTTTTGTACCTAAAATAATCCATGAAGCTCCCTCTTTAACAAGAGAGACAGCTTCCTCAATATTTCTTATACCACCACCAACCTCAACAGGAATGCTTATTTTTCTTAAAATTTCTTTAACAATTTTTCTGCTTCTTTTACTACCAAAAATAGCTGCATCCAAATCTACTACATGAAGAATTTCCGCTCCTTTTTCCTCCCACATTTTAGCAACTTGCACAGGATCCGGAGAAACCTCTAAACCTGTTCCAGGTTTACCTTGAATAAGCTTAACACACTTCCCGTTCAAAATATCTACAGAGGGAATTATATACAAAGAGTTTTCCCTTCTTTTTCCATAACATTATACTTTAATTTAAGCAAAAAACCTTAGTAACTTTTAAAATAAGTTACATGTAAAGTTTATGTTTGTCTTTAACAAAAAATTTTTTGGATACAAAAGTTTAAAAGCATTTACTGTTTGATTAATAATATTACTGAAACTTAAGTGTGAGTAAAAGATGAAAGTTAAATGTCCAGAATGCGGAGCAGAATTTAATGTTCCAGATGATGTTATTGTTGGGGAAATTGTAACCTGCCCTGATTGTGGTCTAGAACTTGAAGTAACAAAAATTGAAGCTGGAAACATTGAGGTTAAGCCTGTTCAGGTTGCAGGTGAAGATTGGGGAGAATGATTGGGGATTTCTATAGGAATAGTTTATGACCAGATACGTTGGGAAGAAAAAGCAATTATAGATACTGCTAAAGCAGGAGGTATACCTGTAAAACTAATAGATGCAAAAAGAAACTTTTTTGATTTAGCATGTAAACCTGAAAAAAAAGAGTTTCTTGGTGATGTGATACTTCAACGTTGTGTAAGCTACTTTAGAAACCTAAACATATCGGCAATCTTAGAGCATCAAGGATATACTGTGGTTAACCGTTATGATGTTGCTCGTGTTTGTGGTAATAAGCTTTTAACAACCCTAACTCTTTCTAAGGCTGGTGTTCCAACCCCAAAAACCTATGTTGCATTTACACCTGAAAGTGCTCTTAACGCTTTTGAAAAGCTTAACAATTCAGCTATTCTAAAGCCTATTATTGGAAGCTGGGGAAGACTTATTGTTCCTCTTAAGGACCGTGAAACTGCTGAGGCTGTTTTTGAAGAAAGACAATATATGTTTCCTCTTTACCATATTTATTACCTTCAAGAATTGGTTAAAAGACCACCAAGAGATATTAGAACTTTTGTTGTTGGAGAGGAGGTTGTAGCTGGAATTTATCGGTATTCTTTTAATGATGTGAAAACTAATATAGCTAGAGGAGGAAAAGCTGAGTACTGCCCAATAACTGATGAGTTAAGAGAGTTAAGTCTTAAGGCTGCTGAAGCTGTAGGTGGAGGGATTTTAGGGGTTGACATGATGGAAACCGAGGATGGTTTGGTTGTTCATGAGATAAACCATACAATAGAGTTTCAGGCAACCGTTGAAACCACAAAAGTAAACATCCCCAAATATATTGTTGGGTATCTGATTAGGAAGGCAAAAAGGTAAAAAGAAACTTGGAGGTTTAAAGGAGAACATGGTTCGTGTTGGAATTATTGGAGGTTCAGGTTATACTGGAGGAGAACTTTTAAGACTGCTTTTATCCCATCCTGAAGTTGAAATAACCCAGGTAACTTCAAGGGAATATGTTGGAGAATACGTTTTTAGGGTTCACTCAAACCTAAGAGGAGTTACAAATCTTCAATTTGATAAACCAGATCTTTCAAAGACAATTAACTTGTGTGACCTAGTTTTTATGTCAACACCTCACGGTGTTTCCTCTAAACTTACACCAAAACTTTTAGAGGCTGGCTTAAAAGTTATAGATTTAAGCGCTGATTTTAGGTTAAAAAATCCTGAAGATTATCCAAAATGGTATGGTTGGAATCAT
>Ga0180301_10004699_pt1 | contig 10538 bp, 8 predicted proteins | sample GuaBasSediGuay16_FD_121797 | JGI IMG/M metagenome (GOLD analysis project Ga0180301, IMG submission 121797) | Subseafloor sediment microbial communities from Guaymas Basin, Gulf of California, Mexico - Guay16, Core 4569-2, 12-15 cm | ecosystem: Environmental > Aquatic > Marine > Hydrothermal... | reverse complement strand
GCAGATATACATTTAAAAACAAAAGAAGAAACTCCTGAGAGGTGGAATGCACTATCTGATATTCTTGATAAAATGATTTCTGAAAATATTGACACACTTATTATAGCCGGTGATTTATTTAATGAAGAAAGTCAAAATTATTCAGAGCTTGATACATTTTGTAAAAATGCAAAATATATTGACAGTCATATAAAGTTTTATATAATTCCAGGAAACCATGATCCCTCCATAACACAGCAGTATTTTACTTCTGAAAACATAAAAGTTATAAGTAAACCTGAAATTATTAAATTAGATGATAAATCTACTCCTTTTCTTTTTATACCTTACCTACCAGCTAAATCTATGGGTGAAATTATAGCTGAATTTAATCAAAACCTTGCCGGAACATGGATCTTAATAGGACATGGTGATTATACAGCAGGCTTGCACAGTCCAAATCCATACGAACCTGGCATTTATATGCCTGTAACCAGAAATGATATTCAGTACTATAATCCTGCTAAAGTTATTCTGGGTCATTTGCATAAAAAAATAAATCTGGGCAAAGTTTTTTATCCTGGATCACCCTGCGGACTTGATATAAACGAAACCGGCAAAAGAAGTTTTTTAGTTTTAAATACAGGTACTTTAGAAATAACAGAAAAATTAATTGATACTGATTACATATTCTTCAATGAAACTTTAATTTCCCTGCCTGTTGCCGATGAAGCTGAATTTATGGAAAAAAAGATACAGGAGATGATTGATAAATGGAATATAAACAAAAGTGAGCTGTCAAAAGTAAGAGTTCGTTTGAAAATTAAAGGATATACTTCTGATAAAAATAAGCTTTTTAAAATAACCAAAAAAGCACTTAAAGACTTTACTTTTTATAATTATGAGGAGCCGGATTTAACAGAAGTGTCAGTATTTAACGACCCTGAAAAAATAGCTATTTTGGAGAATTTAAAAGATGAAATTGACAGGCTTGAATGGGATAACGAAATTACTTCCAAAGAGGATATACTAGAAAAAGCACTTCATGTAGTTTTAAAAGAATAATTAACTTACTAAAGGAATCATAACTTTTATGGGAATTACAATCAGTAAAGTAGCAGTAAAAGATCTGGGACCAATTAAAAATTTTACGGCTGAGTTTGGCATTCTTAATCTCATATATAGTAAAAATGAGAGAGGAAAGACTTTTTTTACTGAATTTATAATTCGCTGTCTGTTTAAAAATATTAGCCGCTGGAGTTATTTAAGAACAGGAGGAAAAGGAAAAGTTACCATTAGTGGACTGGAAAAACAGCCAGTTGATTTTACCCCTTCTTCTCAAAAAAAACTGGAAGACTACTGGGAAAAAAGTGAGAAAGGCCTCCCTCTATCTATGGCAAAATTACTGGTGGTAAAAGGTGGAGAAGCCGGGATAGAGGGCGGAAATGGTATAAGTAAATTTTTAATTAAAGAAGTACTGTCCGGTATAAATATTCTTGACAAAATTGACAGCGATAATAATATCTCAAAAACTGTAAAATCAGCAGAAATTGATAACAATCAGATTATTATTTCTCAGCGTGGAGAAGGAAAACAATATAATGATATTAAAGATGAACTGGGAAGTATTGACAGATTATTTGAAGAAATAGAATCGGAATATGCACAGGGTATATTAAAGACCTACAGATTAAAAGAAAAAGACCTTCGGAATAAATTAAACCAGCTTGATAGAGCCAAAAGATATCTTGCATATTTAATATCAGAAAGAATAAAAAAATTAAATAAAAAACTGGATGAAATTCCTGATAGTGAACTGGATAAGCTGGAAAATGAAATTTCAATATATAAAAGCAAAAAAGAATTATACAACCCGCTGGAAAAGGATTATAAAACTACACTCAAGGAAAGTAAAGATTTTAAGTGGCTTGAGAGTGCGCTATTTCAGTATAAAGATTTATCATCAAAAATTACAAAAAAACCAGGTAGGCTTTTACTCTTTCTATCAGGTTTTTTTACAGCCGCAGGTTTGACTTCCGCTTTATTATTATTTTTCTTTTACCAGGGAATTTCTACTTCTCTACTTCCTTTATATTCTGCAGTTATATTTTCCTGCTTTATAGGACTGCTTATATCTTCCATTGTATATATTAAAAAACTTAATAATTATTTAAAGCAAGCAGTACAAAACGAGGAATTAAATAAAATTAAAAAAGAATTTAAAAACAGGATAGGCAGAAACTTAACTGATATATCTTTACTTGAAGCAACTTTAAACCAGCAAAGAGAATCAAACAGTAAATTAGCGCTAATAGAGAGACAGATGAATAATCTTAAAAAAGAACTTCAGGAACGACATTTTCTTATTAATCAAAAAATAATAAATTCCTACTATAAAGAGGTTGGGGATGAAAACTGGGAAATAATAACTGCGGAACTAAAGCAGAATAATAAAAATTTAAAAAATCAAATTGATTATGCAAAAGAAGAATTATACAAACTGGGAGTACAGGAAGAAGACTATCTTTCTAAAAATGTAGAAGTTGAATACAGTCAGGAAGAATATGAAAAAACAGATTCAGAGCTTAAAAATACACAGGAGGAAATTAAAAATCAGGAAAACATAATTCAAAATCTAAAGTATAAGATTTGTAATAAAACCAAAGATGATCTAAGTATTAGCTGGGAAGGGCTTATTGAAAATTTAAGAAAAAAAAGACAGGAAGTTATAAATGAGCTTAAAGAAATCTCTGCTAGAATTATTGCTGGTTTAGCCGTCCATAAAGTCATTTCCAGACTACGCAAAGAAGAGGACAAAAAAATAAAAGAAGGTTTACAGTCTGAAATAGTTACAGATCCCCTAAAAGATATTACTAAAAGGTATAACAGTCTTACCATAGACAATGATAATCTAATCGTTTCAGACTCTTATGATAGTTTTAATATAAAAGACTTAAGCACAGGAGCTACAGAACAGGTAATGCTTGCATTAAGAATTGGTTTTACCCAAAAATTACTAACCAAAGACTCGCTTTTTTTAATTCTTGATGATGCTTTCCAGCATTCAGACTGGGAGAAACGTAAAATTCTTATAGATAAACTTGCTGAAATCGCAAAAAAAGGATGGCAGATAATTTATTTAACAATGGATGACCATATAAAAGGATTATTTGATGAAGCTGGTAAAAAATTTGAAACTGAAAAATATAAAAGTTATAAGTTATAAAAAAGGAGGCTTTCCCTTTTCACTTTTCTTTTTTATTTCCTTTCTTACTTCTTTGAGCTAATTTTCTCTTTCGATCTAATGTTGGATAGCTCAATCAATCTATCGTGTGGACAAGCTTCAATGCATTTTCCACAGAGAGTACATTTTTTAAAATCAAATTCAGGTATAGCTTTTTCCTCATTCCAGATTATAGCTCCGTTTTCACAGGCTCTAAAACATTTTTTACAATGCAGACAACCTTTGTCACACTTTTCTCTACCTGGAATATTTCTAAGAGGCTCATAACTGCATAAATAAACTATATTTGAATCTGCTGGTACAAGTTTTATTATACCCCTGGGACATTCTCTGATACAAATACCACAACCTGTACACTTATCAGGATCTATTACTGCCACATTCATCTCTTCGTCAATAGATATGGCATCATTAGGACAAACAGCCACACAATCTCCCAGCCCAAGACAACCATAAGGACATCGCTTATAACCGCTAATCATCTTAGATGCAGTTTTACAGGTTTTTACACCTGTATAGTTACCAATTAAGTCTGAATTACCATAACAATGAACTACCGCCTTTTTTTTAATTGCAGAAGGATCTATTTTTATGCCTAGTATATTTCCCAACTCCTCAAGCATAGCAGGTTCCTGAAGCACAGTAGCGCAGGTACTTGTAAAAAAAGTATTTTTATCTTTTGCCAACGCCTGGGCATAAGCAAAACATCCTGGAAATCCGCACGCACCACAATTTATTCCAGGCAAGTGGTTTGAAATCTCTTCAGCTCTTTTAAGCGAATCAGGTTCTTTAGGAAGAAATCTATTTACTATAAAAATTAGTATTCCACATACAATTCCTATTGAACTCAAAATTATAATAATTAAACCTGTACTCATAATCTATTAACCTTAAATTTTACTAAATTTCATTTTATCCATATTATTCTTAAACCATTCCATTAAACCCAATAAACGCCAGTGCCAGAAGTGCAGCAGTTAAAAAGGCTACTGGCAGGCCTTTCATAGATTTTGGTGAATCAGCAAGATCCAGTTTCTCTCTTATACCAGACATAATAATAAGCACCAGTGTAAAACCTATTCCTGCCCCGAGAGCGCTTACAACACTTTCCAGAATTGAATAATTTTCTGTTGAATTTATAAGGGTGATTCCAAGCACAGCACAGTTGGTAGTAATAAGAGGTAAGTATATTCCAAGCGCATTGTACAACATTATATTGGTTCTTTTAATTGTTAATTCTACTATTTGCACAAGAGAAGCTATCACAAGTATATATATTACAATGTTCATAAATTCCACTTCATATGGTACTAAAATATAGTTATAAATAACTGCAGTTGAAACAGAAGCAATCAACATTACCAGAGTTACAGCTATACCCATACTGAATGCATTGGATAATTTCTTGGATACACCAAAGAAAGGGCAAAGTCCCAGAAACTTGGCAAGAACCATATTATTTACAATAACCATTGCTATAAATATGGTTAAAATATTATTCACCTTTTATCACCCCTACCCACCTGAATAGTGCTAGAAGAATTCCTATTACCAGAAAAGCTCCTGGAGGAGAAATAAAAAAAGTTAAAGGATGTGAAGATAAACCTGGTAGTTTAAATAACTGTTTTCCAAATATTTCAAGACCCCCGGTTCCCAGAATTTCTCTCAAAAACGAAATTATTATAAGAGCAACAGTAAAGCCCAATCCAATTCCCAGTCCATCAGCAACTGAAAGAAGTACAGGATTTTTAGAAGCAAATGCCTCTGCTCTACCCAGAATAATGCAATTCACTACAATAAGCGGAAGATAAATTCCCAGTGATTTATGCAGCGGCGGAACATATGCTTCAAACACAAGGCTTAGAATAGTAACAAATGTGGCTATTACAACTATAAAAACAGGAATTCTAACCAGAACTGGCGTTGCTTTTCTTATACCAGAAATTATAATATTTGAACAAAGAAGAACGAATATTACACCAGCACTCATTCCAAGAGCATTATTGACAGAATTTGTAATTGCAAGCGTAGGGCATAATCCCAGAGCAAGTATAAATACCGGGTTTGATATAATAATCCCCTTTGTTAATTCCTTCCAGAATTTTACCTTACTTTCCTTTTTCAATTCAGATTTACCTTTGCTTTTAATCTCATTTAATTTTGTAATCTACTATTTATCCTTTATTACTATACTTTCTGTCACACTAATAAATATAAATAATTATTTTATAAATTATTTTTTACTATTTTTCCAGGTTTTTTACTACTTCTCCAGGTTCTCTACTATCTCTTTCATTTTTTCCCGTATAGCTTCAACAACAGCCCTTGAACTTATAGTAGCCCCGGTTATGGCGTCTATTTTACCACCCTCAGACTTAAGGGCAATATCATTTATAGATAAACCCTTAAATTGATCAGTAAAAGAGCTTTCAGTTATTCTCGCCCCAAGACCAGGTGTTTCAGTTTGTGAGAGTATAGATATTCCTTTGATTCCAAAGTTATTATCTAATCCTATCAGGATATCAATATCCCCGCCATATCCACTGCCAATAGCTGTGAAAGCATAACCTGCTTTTTCTCCATCCTGATATATAATGTATATTTCATCTTCAATATCATACCGGCTCATTTCAGGAAAAATAACTTCAAGAGTACTTTTTATTTCTTCTGCTTTACGTACTTTTAAAACAGATGAGGTTGCACTATTAATTGCCACCAGTAATGTTACTGATATAGTAACAATTAACGCTAAAAAAATAACAGGATATGCTTTATTTGCCAAAATTTTCTTAAACATTTTTTCTCTTCTTATAAAAACCAAATGGTTTTACTTTTATATATTTATCTATAAGAGGAGTAAAGGCATTCATAATAAGTATAGAAAAACATACCCCTTCAGGCATGCTGCTAAAATTCCTTATAAGTACTGTTAGCACCCCTAACCCTACCCCAAATATTATTCTTCCATTTTTTGTTACTGGCGAAGTTACATAATCAGTAGCCATAAAAAATGCTCCTATCATCAAACCTCCAGCCAGAATTTGAAATAATACATCCTTTCCCATGATAAAAGAACCAAGTGCCACTGTACCTATGTAAAAAACCGGTATTCTCCAGTCTATTATACGAAATACTATAAGAATTAATGCTCCAATTAATATAAACATTGCTGATGTTTCTCCCAGAGAACCTCCGGTATTTCCGAAAAATAAATCTTTGTATAAAGAAAGTTTATCTAATTGATATGTAAAATTCTCACCCAGTGGAGTAGCACCTGTTATAGCATCATAATTAAAATATGGAGGAAGAACCCAGGAAGTCATTTCCCTGGGAAAACATACAGACAAAAATGCCCTTCCAGCCAGAGCTGGATTAAATATATTATACCCCAGTCCTCCAAAAGCTTCTTTTGCTATAGCAATAGCAAAGAATGACCCAACAACAGCCATCCATAAGGGAAGCCTGGGTGGAAGAGTAAGGGCAAAAAGAAGTCCTGTTATAACCGCACTTCCATCCATAATAAATCTTTTTTTTCTAAGCTTTTTAATAGCAAATTCAGTAAGTACAGCTGTTATAACACCTGTCAGTATTAAATAAATTGCATAATATCCAAAAAAATAAATACTTGTGGCAGTTGGGAATAAAAGTGCCACTACCACAATATACATAATTTTACTTGTGGAGAACCCTCTCCATATGTGAGGTGCATGTGATATTAATATTTTATCTTCTTCCACTGTCCTCCTAACTTATGTTCTTCTAATTCATTTCGTTCTTCTAACTTATTTTTTTGCCAGAATACTTTTACAGGTTTTTATATACCCTACAATAGGAATATTGGCAGGACACACATAAGCACAGGAACCACATTCAATACAATTGTCTATGTAATATTCCTTACAGGTCCTATAATTCCCCTTTCTTGTATTTTTAACATATGCAAGAGGCATGAGATTCATAGGACATATATTTACACACCTGCCACAATTTATGCAATTCTGTTCATCCTGAATTCTGCTTTCCTTAACCAGCACACAATTTGCTCCTTTGGTTACCGGAAAGTTAATATCTACAATAGAAATTCCCATCATAGGTCCTCCAATAATTATATTATTGACTTTACTTCTAAACCTTCCACATTTTTCAATCAGAGATCCTATAACTGCACCCACTCTCACCTGTAGATTCTTGGGATTTACAACATTACCGGTTACCGTAACCACTTTTTCTATAAGTGGCTTCCCTTCAATAACAGCATCATATACTGATTTGGAAGTAGCAACATTGCTTACAATAACTCCTACATCCATAGGAAGTCCTCCCATGGGAACTGTTCTTCCTGTTATAGTTTTAATCAGCATTTTCTCTGCTCCCATAGGATATCTTGATTTAAGTGAGATTATTTTAAATAACCTGCCAAAATTCATATTTACTATAAGTTTTTCCAGATAACTTATAGCATCTTCTTTGTTATCCTCCACAGCTATATAAATATTTTCCGGAGAAAGAACTCTGCTTATGATATAAAGACCCATCAGGACTTCTTTACCCTTTTCAAGCATAATCCTGTGATCTGAAGTTATAAATGGTTCGCACTCACAACCATTTAAAATAAGAGTATCAATTTTTTTGTCTGGAGGTGGATTAAGTTTTACATGTGTAGGAAATGTTGCCCCACCCAGACCAACTATTCCTGCTTCTCTTATTTTCTGGAGTATTTCCTTTTTTTCAATGTCGTTTATTATCTCTTTTAATCTGGGAAAATCTTCTGACTCCCGAATATCAAATAATTTTTTAGATTCAACCCATAAGTCTTTCCCGTCCGACTCTATAAGTGCAGCATCCATTACATTACTGGTTACCGGGTTTATTAATTTTATGATTTTGGATATTTTCCCCGAAATTGAAGAGTGAATAGGAGCAGAAACATAGCTTTTTGAATCTGCTATTTTCTGCCCGGTCTTTACCATATCCCCTCTATTAACTATAAATTCACAGGGAGCACCAATACTCTGCTGAAGAGGGATAATTACTTTTTCAGGAACAGGCAGGACTTCAATAGATTTTTCAGCAGTGATTTTATTTTCAGGCAGAGAGAGACCCTTAAATGCACTTTTCTTTTTTAAAGTAATCTTCATCTAACCTTTTAAAAAAAAGTAAAAAATCATAGGTAATTTTACTTAATATATTCTAAAAGTCCAGAAGATTTATAAACTTTTCCCTCAGAATCTATTATTAATGCCTCGATATTATCAAGCGATTCTACCAGTTTCATCCCATCTTCCGGTCCCATTACAAAAACAGAAGTAGCCAGAACATCAGCCTGCATACAGGTATCTGCTATTATTGTTACACTACTGCAGCTACTTGCAGAATATCCTGTCCTTGGATCCATAATATGATGAACTTTCTTTTCAAGATCATAATAACGGTGGTATCCTCCTGAAGTGGTTACAGCTTTATCTATAACAGAAAATACTATAACAGGTTCAGAAGCAGGTTCTTCATTATTTTCCGAGCTGTCAGGACTTTCCAGTTCCACTATCCATTTTTCTTTATCAGGTTTTATTCCCATTGCATATAAATCCCCTCCTGCATTAACAAGACTGCATTTAATTCCAGCTTCTTTTATTTTCTCTACTGCTTTATCAACTGCATATCCTTTAGCAATGCCTCCCAATGTAATTGCCATTCCTTCCACTTTAAATTCTATCCTGTTATCACTAACATCAATTTTGTCTGAACCTATAACCTTAAGTGTCTCCGTTATTTTTTGCTTTTGAACTTCTTCGCTTTCTTTCCATAATCCTCCACTCCATAAATCAAGTAAAGGCTGGACAGTTATATCAAAACAGCCACCGGTAATATTGTAATACTCAATTGATGTATTTATGAGATTTAGAAACTCAGGTGATGGATTTTCAATATAGCCATTTTTATTTAAAAAGGACGCTTCACTATTCTCATCATAAATTGAAGCAATATCTTCAATTTTTTTAATTTCTTCAAATGCTTCGTTTATAGCATTAGTCCCGGTTTCCTCATCAGAATATACTACCATACTTACATAAGTCCCCATCATCTCCCTGGTTTCCTCTATCCTCTCAATAGTCTTAAATTTGCAGGAACTAGATGATAGAAGCAAAAAAGTAATTACAAAAAAAGTACTCACTAAAGCAATTACTCTTATTTTTCTAAAAAAAACCTTCGCCACGCTTTTCCTCCTATAAAAATAATTTATTATTTATTTTTTATATTAATAATGCTTGAGCAATTTATCCTGTGATCTTCTTAGTTTTAATACTTGTGAGTTTTCCACCAACTTCACATCATTATATTTTATCGGTTGATCTTTTTCTATATCTTTTTTTAAGATACATCCCTGGGAGATTCCAATAGGTAATAAATTTTCATCCTTTGCTCTCTGGTATTCTTCAATAAGTCCATAAACTGTATATTTACCAATACCATCAATAACCTCTCCAGTTTTAAGGTCTCTCTTAGCCATAGTTATAACCTCTGAAATCATTCCAAAATCAGGAGCAATAGTTGGTTCACCATAGAAATAAGCAAGTGCAATAGATAAAGGTGTCTCAATACTGGTCAGATGATAAGGTCTATAGAGAAGGTAATAAGGTCCTTCACCCAGCATAAGATATTTAAGATCAGCTTTTATCATTTTATTTGCTGTAGTATAAACAAGAAAAACACCAGGAGCAAGGTCTCCAATTGCAAAATCTACTACCCCCTTTCGGGATAATATACCGCCATCATTTTTTAATCTGAATACATTCAGTAAATCTTTTATATCAGCTTTAGGGCCATGCATACCTCTACAGTCAGGTTTAAGGCCGGTAGAATTTGAAACACATGCCATTTCTATCATTGATTTTGTTCCATCTACAAACGAGGTCATCATAGTGGGACTTGACCCTTTGCTTTCAGCATAGTCCTTAAGTATTGTTGGATTTGCATAACGATCCAGGGGATTATTCTTTCCTTTCCCTGCTGCAATTACTTCAAGCCCGAGTGTATCTGCAAAGCTATATAATTCCTTTATTGCCGCCGGTTCATCCCCTGCTGAAACTGTATACACCACTCCAGCATCATCTGCCATTTTTTTTAGTATTGGTCCAATAGTCGCATCTGCTTCCACATTCAAAGTTACTACATGCTTTTTTTTAGAAATTGCATTAGATGCTATAAATGCACCTGCTTCAGGGCTGCCTGTCGCATCTATAACCACATCCAGGTTGTTAAAAATAAATAGCACAGCCAGATCATCCGCAACAATTAGCTTATTTTTCCCAGTAAG
>Ga0180301_10004698_pt1 | contig 10538 bp, 11 predicted proteins | sample GuaBasSediGuay16_FD_121797 | JGI IMG/M metagenome (GOLD analysis project Ga0180301, IMG submission 121797) | Subseafloor sediment microbial communities from Guaymas Basin, Gulf of California, Mexico - Guay16, Core 4569-2, 12-15 cm | ecosystem: Environmental > Aquatic > Marine > Hydrothermal... | reverse complement strand
TAAGACAGCTGCATTAGCAGGTGTTATAGCAGCTATTACATGGGTTCTAATAGATACTGGCTCCATATTTCTAGGACTTATTGCTAGAGCTATGATGCCAACAATACCTGATCCAGAGACTTCTTACATGATAATTACGAGAACATTAATACCACCTCTTGCTGCAGGTCTTATGCTTGCAGCGGTTTATGCGGCAATAATGTCAACAGCTGATTCTCAACTTCTAACAGCTGTTGGTGCTTTGGTAAGAGATATTTATCAAAGAATCCTAAATCCAAAAGCTGATGAAAGGAAATTGGTAATGCTTAGTAGAGCTTTTGTAGTGATAATATCTATATTAGGATTAATAATAGCTCTAAGGTTTAGCGGTGCTGTCTTCTGGTTCATACTATTTGCATGGTCTGGAGTTTCATGTGTATTCGCACCTATAATAATACTATCTCTATATTGGAGGAGACTAACTAAATGGGGAGTAGTAGCGGCTATGATTGGTGGTGCAGCAACAGCTGTGCTTTGGCACTTTACACCTGTGCTAAAGGCAGCTGTATATGAAGGTTTCCCAGCAGCGGTAATGTCATTTCTCTTAGCTATAATAGTTAGCTTACTTACAAAACCTCCAGAGAAAGTGATTAAAGTCTTAGAAGGTGATTAAGTAATGGTTAGGAAAAATATTGGAAAGAAATATGCCATAATCGGCTTTCCATGGGACATGGGAGCATCACTGGGTAGACCTGGTGCTAGGTATGCTCCTAAAGCAATAAGGGATTCATTAAAATGGATTCTAAATCGTATAAAGAACGGCAAAATCTTTGACGTAGAATCAAGTAGAGTTGTTGATCTATCTCAAATAACTATCAGAGACATCGGAGATGTAGAAATCTTTGCTCATGATGTTCTTAAAACTTTCGATACTGCTTATAAATTAATTAAAGATCTAATTAGTAATAATTTTAGACCAATAATAATGGGTGGAGATCATTCGATTACCTACCCTTGTATAAGAGCTTTACATGACGCTGTTGAAGGATTTGTAGGTATAGTTCAGTTTGATGCACATCTCGATTTAGTCGATGAAACTCCATATCAAGGAAAATTATCTCATAGTAGTGAAATTAGACGCGCACTAGAATTGAAAAGGGTTAAAAAAGTAATTCAGATAGGTGTTAGAAGCTATAATTATCCATTTCATTATGATGATGTTAAAAATTTCGATATCAAACAATTAACACCTTATGATGTTCGAAGATTAGGTACCTCCTCAGTAGTCGAAATAGTACTTAAAGAACTCAGCAATATCGATTACATGTATATTACTGTGGATATTGATGTGTTAGATCCGAGTTTTGCACCTGGTTGTGGTGCTAATGAACCTGGCGGACTTACACCATGGGAACTAATGGACATTTTGAAGAAACTAGCTCCTTATTCTAATGTTCTCGATATAGTTGAGGTCAATCCCTTATTCGATCCACAGGGAATAACAGCTTCCATTGCAGCTAAGCTAGTATTCGACTTCATAATACATAATTCCAACCCCATAACATAGCTAACAGTTAGTGAGAGCATGTTTAAGGAATGTACCCTATGCAAGGGATGGAGGTATAAAATAGGAGTAATATACATCGCTTCAAGCACTGTCCTCGAGAGAGAATGGAAAATAGTTCTTCCATGCGATGTATCTTTTCATACTGCTCGTATTAGGCTTAAGGGAGCTGAAGCAACTAAAGAAGCTATTTGGGATATGGTTAATTCAGAACAAATAGAGCAAACAGCACAAATGCTAAGTGAGGCTAATGTAGATATCATAGTCTTTGCTTGTACTATTGGAAGCTTAATAGGTGGACGTGGATGGGATGAACTCCTTATAAAGAGAATAGAGAAGGTCTCAGGCATAGCGGCTACTACTACATCTACAGAGGTAATTAATGCTCTAAAAACAATTGGTTGCAAATTCATAACTGTTGTTACACCTTATATAGACGAGTTAAACGTATTAGAGAAAAGATTCTTGGAATCTCAAGGCTTTAAAGTGCTTAATATAATGGGGTTTAAGAAGAAATACGACCAAGAAATAGCTGAAATAACTCCGAATGAAATATGTAATTTAGCTAAGAAAATAGATACTCCAGAATCTAACTGTATCTTCTTAAGCTGTACTAACATGAGAAGTCTTGAGCCAATAATAACATTAGAAGAGGACCTAGGAAAACCTGTAGTATCAAGTAATAGTGCTACACTATGGGGTTGCTTGAAGAAGATAGGTTATGAAGGCTCTGTTAAAGGGTATGGAATGCTTCTGGAGAAATATTTAGGGAAGTAATTCATGGATTTTAAGACTATTATAACAGATGTACTAGTAATAGGAGGAGGTTTAGCAGGGCTTTGTGCTTCTATTGCTGCAAAACTTAGAGGTGCAGAAGTAACTCTTGTAAGCAAATATGAATTGGGAAGACCTTCATCCACATTCTTCTCAGTAGGTGCTTTTAGAGTTATTACTAATCAGTACAAAGTCAATGATTTCATACGAGACACTTTTGAATCTGGTAGATACATAAATAATTCAAAGCTTGTAGAAGTTTTAGCTAAGGAAAGCATAGACGCTCTACATAAGCTTAAACAATTAGGGCTAAGATTCAAAATTTATGGAAGTACAGCATATGTACTAACACATGAGAAAATTACCAAAGGAGCTTCAATTATTAAGGAACTTACTGAAACTGCAAAGACTTTTGGAATTAAAATGGTACCTTATGCTATGACCCTTGACATTACATCCTATGACGAGTACTGGGTTGTACCTATTTGGTGCTGGAAAGAAGATAAGGTCCTATTAACAGTTGCTAAGGCAGTAATCATAGCTACAGGAGGTATTGCAGGTATTTATCAAAGGACAACGAATCCTCCAGGAAATATAGGTGATGGACATGTACTAGCGCTAAAGGCTGGAGCTAAGTTAATAGATATGGAATTTATTCAATTTTTCCCATTTGCGCTAGCTGAATATGGTGTATACTCATTCTTAATACCCGTAATTGAGGGAAGAATCTTTAATGATAAAGGCGAGAATATTTTAATAAAACACAACATCACAAGTATCTCAAAAGCTATTGAGAGAAGTAGGGATTTATTATCAAGAATAATGATGAAGGAGATATTGAGTAGTAGTAAGGACTATGTATTGTTGTACGTAGATTTAGATGAAGAAAATGTAGCGAAGGAACTAACATCACATCTAAATATACAACAGCCCTTGAAAGTAGCTCCGGCAGCTCACTTTAGTATGGGTGGTGTTTTAGCTGATGTGCATGGTCATACAGATGTTCCAGGGCTTTTTGTTGCAGGTGAAATTATGGGTGGTATTCATGGAGCTAATAGATTAGCTAGTAATGCTTTGACTGCAGCTACAGTTTTTGGTTTCAGAGCTGGTAATAAAGCTACAGAATTTATACATGACATACACATAAGTATTGATAAATTCTCTTTTCAAGATATAGTTAGGAGAGTTAAGGAAATTTTATCTAGATGCTCTGGTACAATAAATCCCCAAAAGCTTAGAGCTAAGTTATCCAAATACATGTGGCTATACTTAGGTCCCTTACGATCAAGGGATAGTATTCAAAAAGTTAAGGAAATAATTGAATATATAAAGTTGGAAAGACATAAAATCATGATAAGTACTAAGAGAGATTTACTAAATAAACTTGAACTTGAGAACTCCTTAATTATAGCTACTTTACTGGCTGAATCCGCTTATTTAAGACGGGAGAGTAGAGGAGCTCATTTTCGCTTAGATTATCCTGAAGAAATAAGGGATTTTGTAAATGTTATAACAGTAACTAAATTGACAAAGAAGGGCAAGATAGAAGTTTTCACAGCCAGGAGAAATAGCGTTTTCGGGAGAATAAATGGATTAGATAATAAATGATACGTCTATAGTGAACCTAGAGTAGTTATTACAGAGCCGGTATTAAGAACTAGAATCTATCGAAAACTTTCTTCCAAGAGCATACAATCTTATATTATGGGAATGACTATTATTACCCTCAGCTATATTTACATCAATAATAATCGTCCTATATTACAATACATAGTGTTATTATTGTAGGAACACTTCACTTCGATGTTTTAAGAATTGTTACTTAATCATTTGTTAGATATACGTTTTCTTAATAATTGATATCATTGTTCCTATCTCTTCTAAATTTAAGCCCGTCAATAGAAGACTCCCTTAACTCATCAAGAACTCTATTCAATGCTAATAGTCTCTAATCCATAATCAATACATACCTATTACTTAATGAAACTAGAGATCCCTACAAGAGAATAAGAGATGTCTTTAGAGCTTGAATAAACAACCAGAGATGTAATTCCCTTAGTTATAAGCAGATGAATATTTGTTGTGCAGAACTTACTAAAGGTTTAGCTCTTGCTCTAGGTCTTAACCTTTGTAGAGTTCTGTATAGAATTCTTTTACAAGATTTATTGAATTCAATCGATATATAAGCACTCCTTCCTATGTCTCTTGTAAATTAGATATATTTAGGTATATGAGTAGAAGAAATAAATATGTTGGGGGACGTATCATATCATTAACATTATATGGTCTCAAGTTACCTGAAATAAAACCTGGAGATTCAATAGCTGATATAATATTAGAAGCTGCAAAGGAACAATGTAAAGGAATAGAAGATGGAGATGTGATACTAATTACGAGCAAGATATTATCTAAAGCTATGAATCTGTTAATCAAAATACACGAGATCTCACCATTAAGAAAAGCAGTTAAAATTGCTAGGAAATCTGGATGGGATCCTAGAGTAGTTCAAATACTACTAGATGAAAGTGATTCAATACTTTTAGCGATACCGTTTAAGAAGCTTATTGATAAAGGAATTGTAAGACTTGAGAAAATAGCTAAGGATGTTAATAAAGCTAGAAAAGCAGCTCAGCTTTATCCAACAATATTTATTACATTAAGAAATGGTCAATTATGGAGTGATTCAGGATTAGATTTTTCAAATCACCCTCCAGGTATTTGTTCAGTTCCTCCAAGAGATCTTGATAATGTAGCGAGAGATATTGCACTTAGAATTAAAGAGAAATCAGGTAAGGAAGTTGCTGTAGTTATTTGTGATACTGAACTCTTCCCCTTTGGATCTCTAGATGTTGCAAGAGGATCTTATGGAATAACACCTGTATCTAGATCCTTTGGAGAGTTCGATAGATTTGGAAAACCAAAATTTGGTGGTGTAGATCATATAGCACATGAACTTTGTTGTGCAGCAGCATTATTGATGAGACAATGTGCTGAAGGAATACCTGTAGTTATTGTGAGAGGGCTTAAGTATGAGAAAAGCGAGGAGGGAATAACACCCTATGTTATGGATCTTAACAGAATTAAAAGCGCTCTTATAGATATATTTATACACACCGTGAAAGTTCTAGGTTTCAAACATGTATTATCTTTAATTATAAGCTTTATTAGATCTTGATTAAAACATGCTATAAGCTTATAATATTTTCACCATAGATATTTGAATAGATGATGAGGCTAGACGACGGTGAGAGATGAACGAAGAACCGGCTCTGAGAAGAGTCTCTTTAATAAATTAGAGAATTATTTATCAAAACATATGAATATTGTTGGAACTATTCTTCGATTCATACTTACATTACCTTTACCTTCACCAAAAATTAGTTCAGGTCATAAAATCAAAACCATGTGGAAGATATTTAATCCAGCTCTTGCTGTATCATCTCATGCATTAATGAAAGTTTTGAAGGCAAAGAAGGTCAGTGATATATGTGTTGATGTAGGAACGAGCACAGGTATTCTCGCATTGGAAATGGCTATGTTAGGGAATTACGTAATTGCTTGTGATATAAATGTTAAAGCAGGAGAAATAACGGTGATTAATGCTAAAGAATGCAATCTATATGATAATATAGATGTTGTTATTGGCGATGGCACTGAGTTCTTGAGATCTGAAGCTGTTAATACCATAGTTATGAACCCACCTTACATACCTTGTTATAGGAAGAATCATTTAGATCCAGTATGTTGTGGTAATAAGTGTGAACTCTTAGGAATTTTATTAAGAGATGCTCTTAGAGTTCTAAAACCAGGGGGTAATCTTATATTTGCTTTCTCTACTTTTACACCATTAAGTTCAGTAATGCCTTTAGAGTGTAATATACGTTTATTAGCGTATGTAAAAACACGTATAGATACAATTTATGTAGCTCAATTATCTAAATCCAAAAAATCCTCTATGTTTAATACTACATATGGAGAACCAATGAAGATAATTGCACGTACTGAGTAAATGATGAACCTCCACCGTCCTGAGGTTACAATCTTATTAAAATACCAGATAGCTATAGCTAGCTTCTCTGGGGGTACTGTGTCTACAATAGAACTTACTAATCCTAAGGAAAGATTAAGGATCTATTTAGAAAATTTAAGAAAAGTTATGAATGAAGCCTTAAGGAACTTTAAAAACGGAGATAAAGCTAAGAACATACTTAATTTAGCAAAATCCTATGTGGATGATACTGAGTACTTCTATAACAAAGGTGATTATATAACGGGCTTAGTAACAGCTGCATATGCTGAAGGTCTACTTGATGCTTTAAGAATTCTTGGATATACAGAGTTCAAGTGGTTAAGGAAACCAAGAACTAAAAATGTAGTAGTTGCAGGTACATTTGATATTCTTCATCCAGGTCATATAAAGTTCCTAGAATTTGCCTCAAGACATGGCAAAGTAACGGTTATTATCGCAAGGGACGAAAATGTTAAAAAATTCAAAAATAAGGAACCTATACTAAATGAAAATGAGAGACTTAACATAATCTCAGCTATAAAATACGTTCATAAAGCTGTATTAGGTAGAAAAGGAGATATCTTTTCAATACTAACACAACTTAGACCTGATATAATTGTATTAGGTCCTGATCAACCAGTTGATGAAAATAAATTGAAGGCATACCTAAATAATCAAGGTATAAAAGCTGAAGTAATAAAAATGCCTAACCGACTTGCTAATTACTCAACATCTGAAATAATAAAGAGAATTACTTCTAAATACTGCAATAGATACTAAAGCTTACTTCTGATTCATTAGATAGTTTGAGGGATTCTCTAAGATTCTTTGTAGCTACAATTTCTATGATTTCTAGATTGTGATGTGATAAAAGAGGTCTTATCACTAAGCACTCCTCATTACTTATCTTACCAAACCATATTATAAGACCTCCATATACATTTGTGCTCTGTCTCAGGGTTCTTAATTTCAGTGAAGGAGAACATATAGATAATAAGGCTCTATAATCTTTAACAGGTTCTAACATACGTATATTTAATGTCCCTGGAAAAGGCTCTGCTCTTAATAAGGATCTTAATAAACTGAAATAGAAAGGTTTCTTCACATATATAGCTCCTTTACCACATCCTTCTTGAACTATACCTTTAATAACTAATTGCTTATTGTACATAGCTTCTAACAATCCTCCTAGAAATTTGATCTGCCAATCTCACTGGCTCAGGTAGTGCAAATGGTGGTTTAAGGAGTTCTTGAGCTAATTTATAAGCGAAGTCAGGTGTTACTCTATGACCTACTGTTACATAGAGTTTTCCCCCTCTTGGTGTACGTATTACATAACCTACTATCTTATCTTCAATTAAGATTTTAGTTATACTACCTTCATTAACTACTTTACCATATAAGTAATGTCTAGCAATACCTACTGTCGGTATATCAAGTACGACACCTATGTGGCTTGCTATACCGAGTTTTCTTGGGTGTGCTAGTCCATGACCATTTACCATAACTATATCTGGTTTAGTGGAGAGAGTTTCAAGAGCAGCTATCATCAATGCTGCTTCTCGAAATGCTAAAAGTCCTGGTACGTAAGGTATATCCACTTTACCACGTGATGCAGCACAATCAATTATTTTATGTGTATTTTTATCTATGGCTACTGCTACTGCTACTCCAAAATCTTTACCTCTATAAGAAACATCGAGACCTGCAACAATATCTACTTTAGTAGGATTAGGACCTATACGTACTAATTCTGAGAGCTTCTTTTGAAGCTTCAATGCTTTTGAACGAATAAACAAGGTGGACCCTTAATTCATAATCTATAGCTACGTTCTTCAGCTCCACTAGGTTTCACTAATACTATATCTATTCCATCTCCAGAAATAGCATCTCTTGCAATTGCAGCTTTTATCGCCTTAATTACTAGGCCTGCGGCTTCCTCTATATTCATTTCCTTTCTATAACCACTTTCGATAATACCTATAGCTATTGGAGCTCCTGTACCTATAGCTGCATAATTATCTTCTAATACTGAACCTACAGGGTCTATTACGTATAGATGTGGTCCTGTTTCATCAATTCCTCCGAATAATAACTCTGATAGGAATGGTATATGTTTGTAAGAGTACATTATTGTTGCTAATAATTTAGCTGCAGCATAGACAGAAATCTTACTAGATAATGATAATTCATAGTATCTGACTTCAGCAGCTAATATTCTAGTAAGAGTCTGCATATCAGCAAATAATCCTGCAGCTGCTACTGCTAAACGATCAGTTATTTTGAATACCTTTTTTCCAACTCTGCTCATTACATATCCTCCATAGGTTACTCGTTTCTCAGCACCTAGAACAACGCCACCCTTTACTTTAACACCAACAGCTGTTGCACCAGTACCTAATCTTTCATAACCCAAGTGCGACACCAGGGCTAACTATGACTGAAGTTTAATAAGGATTATTCAACCTAAATTAAGTAGATGTGATCTAAATGGGAAAGAAGTCAGAGATTAGAGAGGTATTAAGTAGAATAATTTGGAGTGATAATAATCTAAAGAACTATGAACTCATTATAAGAGATGGAAGAAGTACAAGAAGTATTAAATTAGAATCAGTTAATAAAATTCTAAGTGACAGATTAATAATAGGTAATGAGGAGGAGGCTAAGGTCATACCTCTCCACAGGATAATCAGTATATTGAGAAATGGAGAGATAATATGGCAGAGAAGATCTGTATAAGTGATGAAGCTAAGAAGTTCTATATACCGACATATGAATCATTGAGAAAATTAGTATTGAAGACATATGTTGAATCAACTAAAGTTCCTAGATCTCTATATAGGCAAGGTAAGGAAAGAGTAAGTATTATGAGGTATTTAATTAAATGTGAAAGAATTTTCTCATTATTAGCAGGGAATTTAGGAAGAGTAGCTAGGCTTCCCAGAACTAACACCATGCCTAAATTCTATGCTGAAATCGTTAAATTAGGTGTAGGCGAATACTATGATGAAACTATAGTTAGAGCAATGAAGGGTACAAGAATATTAACTAAGTTATGGCGTGATTATAGGAAGATAATATTAACATCAAGCACTAAATATGAAGCTAAGAAATATGCACAGGAATTCGTTGGTAGAGCTCTATCAGTAACTAGAAGAGTTCTAAGATATGCTGATAAGGCCGCTGAAGCAGTAAAGCTCCTTAGAGAATCACCATGTATAGATGAAACTATACCAATAATTATTGTAGCTGGCATGCCTCAAGTTGGAAAATCAACTTTAGTTAGTAAAGTGTCATCAGCTAAGCCTGAAATTTCACCATTTCCATTCACAACTAAAAAAGCAATACTTGGTCATGGAACAATTGACAGTATTTATTATCAAGTTATAGATACTCCAGGAATACTTGATAGACCATTCAATGAAATGAATCAAATAGAAAGGAAAGCAATTGCAGTACTTCGAAGTCTAGATGCACCAATAATATTCCTAATAGATCCTACATCAGATAGTTACTACGCTTTGGATTCACAGATTAGAGTACTTAAAGACATAATGACGATAAGGGAAACAAAGTACATTTTACCAACAATTAATAAAATAGATAAAGCTCGTGAAAATGAATTGAAAAGAGCTAAAAACGCCATAGAGAATTTAGGATTTTCAAAAATCTTTACAATAAGTGCACTGAAAGGCATTAACGTTTGGAACCTAATTAAAAGAGCAATTAATTTATCACTTGAAATGAAGAGGTCTATCTAGCCTCTAATCCCATACCTTCAACTATGAGTCTAAATGGCTTCTCTAAACCACCATTAATTACATTGAGTTTAGCTTCAGTTAATATCTTCATTAATTCTATCATGGTATATGCATGCATTGTCATTGCAGTTACTGTTATTTCACTTCTACCTTTAGCAAGAGCTAAGTATGGAATTATTATATCACCCATATGTTTATCAAGACACATTCCAGCATCTAATTCAGCTATTAATTTACTAGCAGCTTCCCCTCCTACTACTTCTGCAGGTTTTCCTCGAGCCCCTAGAGCATCAGCTCCTAGAATTGAGTGCTCAGTAATAGCCCAAAGAGCAATTCCACTTCCAGGGCCTAAATGAGGATCCTTACCAGGTTCATAATATTCAATGCTAATTTCTATAGGTACATCTATACCATGTTCTCTAAGCCTTGATTCAGCTGCCCTAGCTTGTCT
>Ga0180301_10004697_pt1 | contig 10539 bp, 9 predicted proteins | sample GuaBasSediGuay16_FD_121797 | JGI IMG/M metagenome (GOLD analysis project Ga0180301, IMG submission 121797) | Subseafloor sediment microbial communities from Guaymas Basin, Gulf of California, Mexico - Guay16, Core 4569-2, 12-15 cm | ecosystem: Environmental > Aquatic > Marine > Hydrothermal... | reverse complement strand
GGCTAAACCTGGACTCTTAAAGGCGAAGGAACATGTCGGAGAACTGATCGTTAAACACATAGGCCTGCCGCCTGAGATTGAAAGATTCGCTGGTCCCGGCGATGTCGCCGTAATCTTGAAACCTAGGCCTCCTGAATCCCATAAGGGCGATTTTGGTAGGCTTCTGATAGTTGGAGGAAGCGAGACCTATTCAGGTGCTCCAGCATTAGCGGCTTTAGCCGCGCTGAGATCCGGAGTAGACCTCGTCTATATAGCTGCTCCTAAAGAGACGGCTTATGCCATTTCTTCGATGTCGCCGGATCTGATAACTGTGAAGCTTGAAGGAGACCATCTTAATAGAGAGAACCTTCCAGCTGTAAGAAGATTCCTTGAGAAAGCAACAGCGGTTGTAATAGGCCCGGGACTAGGATTACATAAGGAAACCATAGAAGCAGTGAATGATCTTAGCCGGCATGTAGAAGACGTTAAGATTCCAATGCTGCTGGACGCTGATGGACTGAAATCCTTTGCCGAGTCGAAAAGAAGACTGGGCACGGCGGCTGTCTTCACTCCTCATGCAGGAGAATATCAGATTCTGACTGGAAAAAGCCTACCGGAGAGCTTGGATGAGCGGGCTGAAAGAATTAAGGAGACCGCCCAAAATTTGGATGCTGTTCTTCTACTGAAATCTCATGTAGACATAATCTCCGATGGATATCGAACTAAGCTGAACTTTACGGGAAACCCGGGCATGACTGTAGGTGGAACAGGGGATGTTCTTTCAGGAGTAGTAGGGGCATTCTTAGCGCAAGGTGTTGAGCCTTTCGAAGCTGCCGTTGCAGGGGCATTCATAAATGGCGCAGCTGGAGACTTCGTGAAAGCTGAGAAGGGATACCACATGGTTGCATCAGACCTTCTTGAATGGATACCTAAGATCATAGATAACCCTATGTCTCATTTAGATTTGAAGAGGACTCAGCTTCAGAAAAACTAAAATTTTGCAGAGCCCTTTTCGAAGTGATTCGCCTTGCATCTTGATGTTCTACTCCCATCTGTAGTCTTTATCGCTATAGCTGCCTCAATATTTTTGCAGAGAAAACTTGAAGAGAAGATCTCTTCCCTTCTAGAAGAGAAGAAGATCAGCGTCCGAGACGTAGTTCTGATCGTCATTTGGATGGGGATCGCCGTTACAGCTATGGTATTTATTCCAAGCGGAGCGGTTCAAATCTTGTTTTTAGCCGCTTACTCGTATATGCTCTTTTCATTCACATATATAGCCCTAAAGCGATGGTATGTAGCCGCTTTTCCACCAGTCCTTTTCTTGCTATCTTACTTTTTCTACTGGAACTTAATCGTCTTTAATGTTTTCGTCCTCATCTTCTCAGTAATGATAACAGTCTATGCAAGTGGATTATTCTCTTGGAGGACTGTCTGGATCTTCGCCGCTCTCTTAACCGTAATGGACGTTATTCAGGTCTTCGTTACCGGCTTTATGGGGCAGTCAGCTACGAAGATGATCGAGCTTAAGCTGCCTGTTCTCCTCATGCTTCCCACATTTCCTTCCGGTTCAACTGTAGGCTTAGGGGTCGGAGACCTTTTTCTAGCCGGGTTGCTTTCAATTCACATCGCATCTAACCATGGGTTGAAGGCGGGAATTCTAACGGCCCTTATGAATGGTTTAGCCATGTTCATCTTTGAATTAATACTGCTAAACACGATGTTTGCTCGGTTCTTCCCCGCAACCCTGGTGGTAATAGCAGGCTCAATGATGGGTCTTGGAACTACACGTTTAATAAATATGAAGTAAAGTGAATTCAATGTAAAAGTTGGGAAAGCTAGAATACGGTTTAGCTGATTCTGTTTTCTTCAATATAACGTTTAATTCGTCTCAGCCCTTCCCTTATGTTTTCTTCTGACGTTGCATATGAGAATCTAATGTGCTCGCCTTCGCCTTCATTCTTGAATCCGAAGTGAATATCGGAAAGCACCGCGACTCCAGCATCATAAAGGAGTCGTTTCCTGAATTCCTCAGAGTCTTTAACGCCTACTATCCTGCAGGCTTCAGTGACATTCGGCCAAGCATAGAACGCCCCCCCGGGCTTCAAGCATTTTATCCCTTCTATCTTGTTAAGGCCTTCCACGATGATGTCACGTCTCTTCTTGAAGCTCTTCATCATCCTTTCCGATTCGTCTTGAGGCCCAGTTAACGCTGCCAAAGCAGCATACTGGTTTGGATGAGCAGCGCAGGAATCAGTGTTTGTTACCCATCTTGATAAGTGGGGAGCTAATTTCTCATTTGCTGCGAAGCCTATTCTCCAGCCTGTCATAGCGTAAGTCTTTGAGACCCCGTCGACTATTATCGTTCTTTCCTGCATTCCGGGAAAAGAAGCTATGCTGATGAATTCGCCGTCATGAACCATACGAGAGTACACCTCATCCGAGAAAACCCATAGATTCTCATGTCTCCTCACTATATCAGCTATCTGCGCCATCGTCTCCTTGTCCAGAACTCCACCTGTAGGGTTATGAGGAGAATTCAAGATGAGCAGCCGGGTTTTTTCCGTAATCTTACTTTCCAGATACTCTACGTCAAACGCGTATCCTTTGCTCTCAAGCAGCGGAAGAGGAACGGGAACAGCTCCATTCGCACGGATTTGAGACTCATATATTGGGAAGCCGGGGTTCGGATACAAGACTTCCTCGCCCTTTCCGTAATCTGTCACAGAAAGGATCGTATAAGCTATGAATGGTTTCGCACCGTTCGCTACAACCACCCATTCAGGCTTCACATCGATATTCCTGGTCTCAGAGAAGTATTCCGCAACGGCCTCTCGAAGCTCAGGTATGCCTGGAGATGGAGTATAGCCGGTCTTTCCATCCCTTATAGCCTTTATAGCAGCCTCTTTAATGTAATCTGGCGTATCGAAATCCGGCTGCCCGATGCAGAAATTCACAATATCCTTTCCCTGACCGATAAGCTCGTTGACTTCCTTCAGAACAACGAAAGCGTTCTCCGTACCTAAATTTCTAGTTCTCTCTGAAATTTCCGGCATCTAACCGCCAAACCTCCAAAACAGCATCATACTATATGCTGCTATTTGCCGCAGTTAATCTATCTTCCCAACTGAAAAAGCTTTCGTTGCTCACTTTACAATCTAACAATCCTTCTAATCAAGATTAGATCTAAAACAAAAATAGAATTAGGAGAGGCTTAAGGATCCATGGCTATACGGCCGGTCGAACATGAGCAATATCGCCTTAGACCTTTAACCTCCTTGATCCTTTGTAGAACGATTCTATTTTTGGGTCCGTTTAGACAAATTGCAATGCTTACTTTGCAAGACAGCATGGTCATACTGTGATGCGAGGCTGCTAGTTAATGGTTTTCGGCATCTCAGGATTACCTGGGCCAAAATGTTTTAGTATAACAAGGTCTTCCCGACTACTCTCGTTTATTATTTTTATTCCCGCCTTAGCTGCTTCTGCAGTGACGAACATCTCGTCATCGGTTAGTTCGCCATATCTAATGACGCTTGGAGCTTCGGCTTTGAATTTACCTATTCTTCCATGGCCTTGTATGACGATCAGTCCGTATGCAGCTGGGTCTCTTATTATTACTTCTGATTCTGGGAAGACTGTGAGTTCCTTCGCGCTGAATTCCTCCGATCCATAGACGATCCACTTTTCTACGTATCCTTCACTTCTCGTTTCTTCAGGGTTCTCCGCGAATTTAGGTTCAACATAATGATGCTTCTTAAAGTAGGGATCAACATTGGCCTCCCAGTCTATCATACTAACAATATAATCCAGGTCGTCCCGCCGATCCTCAGGGACATTCTTAACCAAAAGCTCCCATGGAATGGGTCTACCCTCAAGCATCGACTGATACATGGCGAAGACATCAGAGGCTTTCTGAACCTCGTAGGTCACAAATGTTCCTGGAGCATGCAGAATTCCCGCCGGGATCAGCCAACCTGTCCCGGGTTTAAGCTTATATGCCTTAGAGTAATAGAGAATCCCGTTATCGCCTTCACTCCATTTTTTTAAACATTCCTTTATGTCTTCCTTGGTTGTTTCTGGATTTAAGCCGAGAAAACTGTAGGGGAATTTCCCTTCATTGACGTTTAGTTGAGGAGGGAAATAGTAAGCCTCAGGCTTAGGTTCCTGTCCAACTGCGTGGGCATGCTCCTCCATTTGGTGGAGATGGAAGGGGATAGGGATTGAATTATCGAAAAACTTTGTTAGAACGGTCCATCCCCCATACTTTCTCATGGCATGCTCTCCAATGATCTCTTCACCAGCCTCGTTAATAGCGTCTCTAAGAAGCACCTTCTCTACATTCGCGCCTTTACCTATCACTATGTAGCTTAAGCCCTCATCCTCTGGGGCTCCCGGATTATCAGCCTTCGTTGTGGAGGCCAGCCATCTCTCATCGATTCCGCCTCTCTCAACGCCAAGAGCATATAGATCATTCGGATCTAGCTTCAGCCTTCCACCGGGGGATAGAAAATCCCTTGGAACCCATGTCGGAGCTAGCTTGAGGACACCGTCTCCATCCTCAATCGCTTTCATGACCAGGCTCTCAACATTCATACTCTCTACCTCTGCATTTAAGTTCTAAATAATCATAAAAGCCTATTTCCATATAACTCATGCTTATTCGACGGAGAAATCAGACTTAAGATTAACCTAGGAATAAATAAAAGGATTCAAGTTTTTAGGATGTTAAGGGTAAGTGGAGAATGGTGTCTAAGAAGCCGAAGGCGCTTGTTTTGTTTTCGGGAGGTTTAGACAGCATTCTTGCGATGAAACTAGTTATGAAGCAAGGAGTAGAAGTTGAGGCTGTTCATTTCGTCACTCCATTCTCGAAAGATTCTGAGGTTGCGGAAAAGTTTTGTGAAGAGGCTGGTGTTAAGCTGCATAAAATCTTTCTCGGTCAAGATTATCTCGACATGATTGTTAACCCCAAACATGGTTATGGAAGCCAGATGAATCCTTGCATAGACTGCCGGATCTTCACCTTTAAGAAAGCAAAGAAACTCGCTGAGAAGATAGGAGCTGATTTCCTCGTGACAGGTGAAGTGTTAGATGAAAGACCGTTCTCGCAGAGAAAGGAGGCGATGATGCTTATTGAAAGGGAAGCTACGCTTGAAGGAAAGATTCTTAGGCCTTTATCTGCGAAGCTTCTCCCTGAAAGTGAACCTGAGAAAAGAGGATTTATAGATCGCCAGAAGCTCTACGCAATAAGAGGGAAGAAGCGGACACCGCAAATAGAATTAGCAAAGAAACTCGGCATCGATAATTATCCTAACCCGTCCGGTGGATGCTTACTGACTGATCCTGCCTTCGCTAAGCGGCTGCGAGAGCATTTAGAGCATAATGGAAAGCTCTCTCTTTTGGATGTGGACTTGCTTAAAATTGGGCGGCATTTCAGGATTGGACGATGCAAGGTTGTTGTAGGGCGGAATGAGGGGGAAAATAGGAAGCTATTGAGGATGGCTGATGAGCATGCGATTCCCTATATGAAGGTTGAGGAATATGTGGGGCCGATCACTCTTATCTTAGGGGATTTAGACTCTGAGACTAAGAGAATGGCTGCGGCGATCACAGCTAGGTATTCAGATGCTCCGTCAGACGGTATCGTTAAAGTTCGATACGTCGTTTCAGAAGCCATGCAAATCTTAGAAACGAAGCCGATTAGAGACGTTCAGCTTAGGAGATTTCTTATCTAAAGATTGTGCTACTATAATTGGGAGGATTGAGATTCCTCTAGAAAGAAGAAATGCTGCATTGAGATTATGTGAGTGCTGCTTAGAATAGATAATCATCTCTTGGCGATTTGCCTTGTCTAATAAAGATGAAATAAGAAGGGAGATTTGGAGAATACTTGAAAAGAAGGGAGTAGCAAGGTTTCCAAAGCCGATTGAGGGTAGAATACCAAACTTTAGAGGAGCTGAGAAAGCAGCTGAAGGAATGAGGCATCGGAAAGAATTTGAGAATGCGGAGGTAATCAAGGTAAACCCGGATTCTCCTCAGATGCCGGTAAGACGGAACGCTCTTGCAAGCGGAAAGATTCTGATAATGCCTACTCCGAGACTGAAGAAGGGCTTCATGCTGCTTGATCCGGATAAGATTCCCCGGGAAGCCTTAGCGAAGGCGTCAACTATCAGAGGAGCCTTCAAATATGGAAGAATATGCTCGCTTAAGGATCTGCCTCAAGTTGACTTGATTGTGGTAGGCTCAGTAGCCGTGTCTAAGGACGGCGTGCGTGTCGGGAAAGGCGGGGGATACAGCGAGATTGAGTATGGAATTCTAAGAGATCTTAAATTAATAGATGAAAAAACCCCTGTCTTCACGTCTATCCATGATTTCCAGCTGGTTGACTATGCGCCGAGAGAGGATCACGACTTAGTGGTTGATCTCATATTCACGCCGCGGAGGATCCTGAGAGTCGAGAGGAAGTATCCTCAGCCGGAGGGGATACTCTGGGAAAGACTTTCAGACCATCAGATGCTTGAGATGCCTATTCTTTTGGAGCTGAGGAAAATATTGAAGCGTGAAGGCTCATATTCCCGCGAATAGTCTTATCGTCTGTTTAACCTTTAAAAATAAGGGCTGTCTACTCTTTATAGGTGTAGGCTTCTTCATAGATGGGAAGTATCTTCTCAGCGATCTTGTCCCAAGTATATTCCTCAGCGAGTTTTCTCCCGGTCTCTCCTAATCTTCGCGCTAGGCTCTCATCTTTCAATATTCTCTTTGACGCCTCTGCGATCTGATCTGGCCTTCCATATTCTATCAGGATGCCGTTTACCCCGTCTTTTATGAAGTATGGGACGCCTCCTTGCCTGGTGGCTATTACGGGGGTTCCTAAGGCTTGGGCTTCCAGTAAGACTAGGCCTTGAGCCTCGAAGGAGCTGGGAAGGATGAGCATATCTGAGGCGGCTATTGCGGCGTACTTTTCTCTTTCAGAGAGGGGGCCTGTAAATATAATGTTTCTCTCAACTCTCAATTTGTGGGCTAGCTTCTTCAGCTCCCATAACATTCCGCAGTCCGGTCCAGCGATGACTATTTTTAGATTGGGAGACTCTTTGAGAAGAAGAGGAGCCGCACATATTAGGTGATTTATCCCTTTTTTCATGGCTATTCGTCCAAGGTACAGAATCATCTCCGATTCTATTCCGTATTTTTCCTTGAACTCTTCCGGGTTAATCTTCTCCTCGAAGATGAGTCTGGAGACTCCCCCCGGGATTATATGTATCTTCTCAGGTGGGAATCCTGATTTGTGAAGCCATGGCAGCTCTATTACGGAGAGGGCTATTATCCGGTTGAAGAGTTTCACGGTTCTTTTTGGAATTGTTTTTAAGTAGACATCCCTCAAGAAGGGTTCTTTGTGAACGCTGGAGATGTATGGGACTCCGTGAGTTGTAGCTACGCTTGGAATCTTCTTCGTCTTACATACATATGCGCAGATGTCACTTATTGAGAATCCGATCTTATGTCCATGGACAATATCTGGCTTTACCTCCAGCAGTTTCTCAACGAATCTGAACCAGAATTCTACTCCACGAGTGAAAGGGCAGACTCTAAATCGGAATATCTTTATGCCTTCCTTCTCTTCATAGCTGGGGAACACGTTATATTCGCCGTTCATCGTCTTGTTCGATGTAAACACGAAGACCTCGTGGCCCCGGCTGATTAGCTCCCGGGACAGCTCAAGAACGTAGGTCTCTATGCCGCCTATTACAGGATAAAAATAGGGTGAAACCATGACTATTCTCAAAGAACCGTTACCTCCTCATACTTATTAGCCAGAGAGAGAACTTCGTGAGGGCATAGAGAATCGAGATAAACCCAACTATGAAGACTCCCCATTCTGGAAGCCCAAAGACGGATAGAATGCAGATTATTAGCAGTTTTAGCCCTCTATCCGACGGGCTGAATCTGAGCTTCTCTTCTAGCTTTTCAACTGCTTCATGTAGGGAGTGGCTGGTTCTCGATTTCACCAATTCCGCAATGTAGGTATCCATTAGGAAGCCAATAATCCCGATTGTAGAGAATAACCATGCTGATGTTGCTCCTTTAAACATGGAAGCTCCGAATCCTATGCCTATGCATATCAGAATTTCCGCTAGCCTATCGAATATTGAGTCTAGCACTTCGCCGATGTTTGAGCATAAGTTCTTAGCCCTCGCGATCTCTCCGTCAACACCGTCAATTATTGATACAACCTGCGTCAATATGCCTCCCAGAACAAAGTTTCCGAGGGCATAGGCAAGAAAGATTAAGAGGCTAAAAAGAGATGTGAACGCGCTTATCTGATTCGGAGTTACATTACTATCGATGAGAAAGTACGTAATTACGTTTGAAAAGGGCCTGTTAAGGTATGTCGATACGATCCATCTTTGATGATGCTCAGACTTCTCCCTTATCAGTTTCCATTTCTCTGAATCCAATCCGCAAATCCCCCAGGCCGCTTTAATGCTGGCCTGCTTATTTGGCCTCCACGTCGGCAGCACGGAGATGTTTGGCCGTTCTCCATGCGTATATGATGGCTGTTAATCCTGAGTGTGCGGTGATGCTCATTAGGGAATATAGGGGGACGCCTAGGAGGACGCCGATGAGAATATGAATGTTGTAGAGGTTTCTTCTTCCAGCGATTCTTCTGAAGGCTTTCTCGAAGTCTCCGTAAATGTCTAGGCTGGTGCCCATAGTTCTGCTGAACGTGTCGTAGCAGTATCTATAGAAGGATATGAAGAGAATTGAGAACATGCATAGTATAAGCGGCAGAGATTCGCCTGAACTTCTATGTAGAAATAGGGCTAATGCTATAAGCCATGTAAACTCGAAGAGCAGATCAAAAGCATGTTCCATCTTACCAAGCTTTGAAGTTTGATTTTTCGCCCTAGCAAGCTTGCCGTCTACTCCATCCATTAATCCAACGGCAAAGCTCAGAATGGAGCCTGGCAAGAGAAAACCGAAATAGTATAGTGCGGCTACCACGTATGCTAATAGATTCGTCATTATTGTGATCTGATTTGGAGTTATTCCCGTGCCCATCAGCTTCAAGACGATCCTGTTCTCTAAGGGTCTATGGACATAGTAGGCTAGAAGATCTGAGGCTCCCTTTTCTTTCTCAAACTTGAGTCTCCTCAACTGAGATTACCTTCCCCGTCTTTTTGAGTCGAATCGGTGAAGATCATTCAAGATTATGCTCTTCCCGCGAGTCTCATCATTGTCTCTTCGCGTAGCAGCTTCTCAGACGAGACTTCAGGCTTTTCTAAGGTAGACAGAATCCTTTCTGCGATTTTCTCCATTCGAGGCGTATCGACATCTATCCAGAAGTATTCTTCATTGTCTAGACAGTAAGCTCTCATCTTCCCTTCATTTGCGAGTTCTCTAACTGCTTCTGTCAGTGAATAGCGTCTTTTCTCGATGTTCTTTTTGAGTGCTTCAAATATGTTGGAGGAGCAGAGGAATATGCCCATGTCCACACCGTTGTAATCTTCGAGTTCCTTTCCTATCTGGAGGATTTTATCGCCGTCAACCAGAACCTTAGTCGCGTCGTCAATATCAAAAACGTATCTCATCTGCATATCGACGCAGAGGACACATTCATCTTTACCGATCTTGTATTTCTGAAGTTCGCATAGAATCTTAGGATTAAAGACATGGTCAGACATTAGAAGAATGAAGTTTCCCTCGATTAGGTCTCTAGCTTCATAAACTGAGACTCCATTTCCTAATTGCCAACGTTTATTCTCAACATACTCTATTTTAACGTCATATTTTGAGCCGTCTCCAAGAAAAGACTTTAACTTTTCGCCGAGATATCCTGTAACTATGATGAGATCTTTTATGCCCGCTTCCCTAACTGCAAGTATAACTCTTTCAATTAGCGGCCGTCCAAGCAGCGAAATGAGAGGCTTAGGATTCTCATCAGTAAAAGGCCTAAACCTCTCTCCACGACCAGCCGCAATAATTAAAGCTTTCATCTTGCAATTTCCTCTTCAAACCGAAACAAATTAAACAGCAAAAAATAATGGGGAATCTCGAAGCGGATGTATCGTCGAATCTGCTATCGCTCACGTTTTCCTTGGATGAATTCTTCGACCCATCTTCTTGCTATTGGGTCTTCTACTTGGATTGGTGGGTGTTTGAAGGCGTATGCTGACATGCTTATGAGTGGTCCTGAGATTCCTCTGTCTAATGCAATCTTTACTGCTCTAACGACGTCTATGACTACTCCTGCACTGTTGGGGGAGTCCTCGACTTCGAGCTTTGCATGTACAGTGACGGGTTGGTTGCCGAATTTTCTTCCTTTTATGTGTATGTAGCAGATTTTTTTGTCTCCTAGGAATGGGACGTAGTCTGATGGGCCTATCCGTGTTGGAACTTCATATGGGACCATGCTTGTTACTGCTTCGGTCTTGCTTATCCTTTTCGTCTTGAGTCGTTGCTCCAGGGTCATGTTTTGGAAGTCTGTGTTTCCGCCGATGTTCAGCTGGTAAGTCTCGTCGACGATGACGCCTCTCTCAACGAAGAGGCGGACAAGCGTCCTGT
>Ga0180301_10004696_pt1 | contig 10540 bp, 9 predicted proteins | sample GuaBasSediGuay16_FD_121797 | JGI IMG/M metagenome (GOLD analysis project Ga0180301, IMG submission 121797) | Subseafloor sediment microbial communities from Guaymas Basin, Gulf of California, Mexico - Guay16, Core 4569-2, 12-15 cm | ecosystem: Environmental > Aquatic > Marine > Hydrothermal... | reverse complement strand
GGGTATATCTCCATCTTAGATAAGGCTTCTCTCGCTAATTTCTTCCACTCAGGATTCCCATAATTTATGAACCATTGATCTTTGAGGACTGCAACTACTATTTTACTACCACATCTACAGTATATTGGCCGTGGGCTTGTCTCGTAGAAGAAAGTAGCCTTTCTCATATTAAGAAGCCATTCCCTTACTTTCTCCTTAGCCTCAGCTATTCTCATTCCATTAAATGGTTTACATCTATCCTTAAGTATGCCCTTGTAATACTCCTCCTTATATAATATTTTAGTAGCCTCTTCTAATTTCTCCTTTTCAGTCTGATCTCTTACTCCCATTTTTTCAACTACATCCCTTGCGGGCCACTCGCTATACCCGTCAATATCTATAATACTAATGGGTTCTATTTTAGATACGTACTCGGCGCTTATACCAAACCTTTCAGGATCCCTCTTTATATCTCGTAGTGCTACGTAATCATGTGGTGAATGTGCTGGTACGCTATAAACTACACCTGTTGCCTCACTACTGCTTACAAAGATTGCTGGTAATATCAAAATTTCCCTTCCCGATATAGGTTCAAGGCACTTCTTTCCTATTAGTTCGTTCCCCTTAATTCTCCTTAAAATGCTCACCTCATGACCTTGATACCTTAGTTTATCTGCAGCTTCCTCTGAGACTATCCATTTCTCGCCATCTACGTTTACAAGTACATACTCTGCCTTAGGATTAACCCATATATTGGTTACTCCAAATATTGTTTCGGGCCTTAATGTCCCTGCTACTAAATAAACTTCATCTTCGCCCTTTAGTCTAAATTTGATCGCCGTAAATTCTACTACCTCTGCTCTAAACTCATCACCCCCTCTTATGTCATCCTCTCCTACAGCATTCCTATCCTTAGGGCAATAAAGAACTGGATGAGTTCCTTGTACTATATATCCCTTTTCTTTCAACTTCATAAACTGCCATGTTATGAACGCACTATAATCCGGATCACCAGTAGTGAACTTCCTCCTCCAATCTATTGAGTATCCCAAGCTCTTAAAATCATTAGTTATGGCGTTTGCAAAAAACATCGCAACGTTCTTAGGTTCTACAAACGATTCTATTACTTTCCTTACCTCTTTCTCGTCTTTAATATAGAGCCTTACGTAGCTTTCGTACAGCTTTATACACTCCTCGTCTCCTCGAGAAATCCTTGCAGAGATAGAAGCTATTGGAGTCCCTGTTATATGAAATGCCATAGGCCACAATACGTTGAATCCCCTCATTCGCATAAATCGTGCTATCAAATCCCCTATAGTATACGTTCTTCCATGCCCTATATGAAGAGGGCCTGATGTATATGGATAAGGAACGGTTAAGAAGAACTTTTTCTTATTGGGATCAGGCCCTGCTTCAAATAAGTGTGCTTCTTCCCATTTTTGTTGCCATTTCCTTTCTATATCTCGAAGTACTTTCAGGAATTCTTCAGCACTATCTATAGTATAGAATATGATCCCCCATGAAGTACCCTCTCTAGGGAGACTTACTTTATTATAATTAAATGTTACGCTGCTGTGTATAAATCTTCAAAACTCTTGCTTATAGTAGGGGAGGTAATATATTCTAGTAGGCTTCTTGCATCATTTAAGTACTCGCTTATATGATTCCTCTCATATTCCAGTATAAAATATCCGTCGTATTCTAGCTCTAAAAGTAACTTTATTAAAGGTTTGAAGTCAATGATACCCCTTGTATCGAATATCGGTATGCCATTCTTCATAGTATTCCTCTCTATATTTGATACATATATAGCACCTATATCACCTATATGCTCTATCATTATGTCGAGCAGAGTCTCCTCATCGTTTATGATACGTGTAGAAATTGCATATTTGCAGTTACCTCTATACCTCTCGCTTAATTTCTCCTGCTCCTTTAAGTCCTCTTCTGATGTCACTGCAAAGGATAGTATTATCCCATAATTCACTAACATGTCGAAGAGTTTCTCTACTAAGGAGTTCTCTCCTCCAATTGGATGCCATATTACGAGCATAGTAGCGCCTATGCTTGCAAGGAAATCGGCTATATCTTCAATATTACGTGATATATCTGCTATTCTGTCTTGCTTCACTCTAACTACACTTACTTCTATGCCATGGGCGAGTATCAGCTGCCTTATGTCCTCTACATCTATGTTTCTTATATCCTTTTCATGTTGAAAAGATATTTCGAATGAGCCGAATTTTGCTAAGTCCTCTATGCTATGCTCTATTTCCATGAGGTCGTTATAGTCATAGCTAAAGCATATCCTTATCCTACTCACCCTAGATCTCAATTGTAGAAAAAGTATAAAAATGCAAGTCAACGATGAATAATGAGGTGAAGCTATTGAGTAAAAGAGAGACCTCCATTCCTCCGCATAATCATTGTAAGGTCTGCGGTAAAGTAATTCCTGCTAGTGCTGAGTTCTGTTCTCCTAAATGCGAAGAGGAATATATGAGGAGACGGCGAGAGCTCGATAACTTAAGAAGATGGTTCATACTCCTTAATACTGTTCTCCTGATACTTGTCGCTATTAACACCCTTATCCTTATCTTCTCCCCCTAATTTCTCCTTAGGTGGCAATAGCACTATAAGTCCCCTCTTGATCAACCTCTTAAGGTACTCGATTAAGGAAACTTCAGCTTCACGCCTTCTGAGCTTATACTCGCGTACTAACATGTCTATTAAATCTTGAACAGTATGCTCTCCATCACACATTTCCCATATTCTTGAACCCATTTTGTCCAGCACTAGCTTTTTCGTTTCAGGAAGATCCATGAAGAATGAGAGAAATTTTGCCCAAAACGATTCGCTCAACTTGAGTTTTATTGCAATATCCCCTGAAGGGTACTTCTCCCATTTCACATTAGGATTTCTCTTAACTCTTAGTTTCAAGAATATTTCTTTAGGTATTACAAGTTTACTCGGCGCTTTCTTGGACATGCTCTTTCCATTTAAACGTTTTAAAAAGTAGGATAAATAAGTTCTCTTGTATAATTAAGTTGTTTGAAGGTTGGAGATGAGCATGAAAAGGAAGAAATTACTAGCCTACCTATGCATAGGACTTATGTTCTTAACGACGGTATATTATCTCATAATATACCTACTTGCCCGCTAAGCTTATATTAATGCTTTTTCCTTTATTTGACGGGGGATGTAGAATGGGCGGAAGGAAAAAGCTTACGCTTAAGCAAATGGAGAAGCAACAATTGCTTAGAATGCAAAAAGAAGAGGAGAGGAGAAGAAGAGAAATAAGAAATGAAGAGGAGAAGCAAGCCCTCACGTTCATTAATGCATCAACGTATGAGACAATAAAGAAAGAAGTTTTAAAAGTTCCTGTAATAACACCATACATCCTCTCGTCTAGATATGGTCTGAAATTAAGTACTGCTAAGAAAATATTAAGGCAATTAGAGAAGGAAGGGATTATACAATTTATATCGCGCTCTAGGCGAACAGAAATATTTAGAGGAGTTAAGGCACGAGCAAGTCCACCACCAGAACCAGAACTATCCTTCCTACGCTAAAACGTTATAATACTCCTTTTGAGAACCTTTATTATGTTAGGAGTTCCGCTTAGTTCAGTAGTATCCAGTACTAGAAAGGCACCTTTATCATTAAAATAGGGCGCTCCCTTTCTAGAGAATAAAGTTAAGACGCGTCCATTATGATTGAATTTATAACCTGCCGGACAAGGCTCATGTCCTCTAACTATAGCTTTGACGCCTAATACTTGAAGCGCTTTAAAGGTTACAGCTTTTCCGAATAGTTTTCCAGCTCCTCTAGGCGAATAGGTCCACGTACCAGTATATTCCGTTGGATCATTCCATAGTATCTCCTCAAGATAAGGCTTATTCGGATGTAGTCTTGGAGCTAGTGCTATATCCTCTACTTTATCAATACTTACAGGGACTCCTCCATGGACCATTAATAAGCTCCTTTCTACGATTGCAGCGATGGATAATTCGTTGAAGACCTTCATGAATTCTTCATATATCCTCTTACCTTTAAATCCAAACTTCCTCACTACCTGATAAGGAAGATCGTGTGGATAAGGCATAAGATCATAAGGAGGTTCATGATTTCCTCTAAGCAAGAAAATTCTCTCTGGATATAATATCTGTAACTTAGCTAAAGATAAGAAGACCTCTACTGAATAAGGTCCTCTATCCACATAATCTCCTAGGAACACTACATAGCCTCTCTTAAGTATATCCTGATTGAATATCGTGTTTAAAATATATCTGAAGCTAAGTATGTCGCCGTGTATATCTCCTATAACTGCTATTATCGAGTCTCTTGGTATAATGACTAAGAAATTGTGAATTCTAACGTCACCTATGCTACCTCTCTCCCTTATCCTTAACTCTAATTCGTATACGTCTCTTAGTAGTTCAAGAGCCCCTTCATGGTCAATATTTTGGACTTCTTCTATTATCTCGTTTGGTGATATATTTTTATTCATAGAATGCACCTACCTGTTTCCGTTAATGTAACTGGGCTAATCTTTATCCGTCCCACTTCTAAATACTTAATATATTTAGGATCTACGGGCGTGTATATTTCAATCTTCTTACCATCAAAATCCACATCTTGCAGTATTCCTATTCCCATAAAGCGCTTATCGCTATTATAGATTCCTACAAGCAAGTTTCTAATATTTTCTTTATTTAAAACGTTGACGTTTAAAACATTATTATGCTTCATTTTTATCATGTTCCAGATCTCCTTATTAAGCCTATTAGCTGTATATACCCTTATTGAATTCCCGCTGACTTCGTAGTATATCTTAAAATTACCTTGTTTAATTACATGTATTATACCCGTTAATATAGATCCCTCTAAGATCTTTACGCTTTCTAATGATATGCTAATTTTCTTCCCGCTCCTCATATATTTGCTATAAGCGTTTTGTCTTATCTTCTTTCTCTCATTTCTGTTTCTAGGTCTAACAAAACCTTTCGGTAACCTTAACACATTTGTGATCTCGCTTACTGCCTTTACGAAATGTGCAAGCATGCTGTACTCCTCTTCTAATACTATCACGAGATCTGGCTCTATGGCTTTAACCTTACTTATCTTTAAGGTCATCCCTTGTTCATCCTTGATCCAACCCGTAGTGTCTACTAATATTACGTCGACATTATGTCTCAGTGCTCTCTCTATCATCATGACTACTCCTGCAATCATCTTGTGGAAAAGTCCAGCTGGCGTATTGCTCCCTAAAAAGTATGCATCTAGTAATGGGATTTCATCTAGACTTACAATATAACCTTTCATTATACCCAACCCTATTGTACAAGGTGGACCTATACTGCTTTGACCTACATCTGAGTCTACTACAGCTACTTTAAATCCTATGGAGAACAGCTTATTCGCGATATATGTAGTAAGCGTGCTTTTTCCTGAATCGATATCGCCTGTTATCATGACCTTAACTGGTTTTCTCCTAGTCGCTATTTCCCCTACTGCTAGTTCCCATTGTCTAGGTACATAGTATCCGGGAATACTAGTAATTCTCCCGCCTTTTATCTCTAATTCACTAGTGGATAAAGCATAGTATGGAATCGCTTTTGCGTATGGAACTCTAATGAGCTTCCCTCTCTCTACAGGAGCGCCAAATATCTCTCCTCTACCATCTAATATCCTTACCTCAGCACATCCCTCTATATTCACGCATTCATCTTCTTCAAGCCTTATCCTCAACATCGTCACTACAAGTAAATAGCAAACTAAATTTAGTAAATGTAACTATCAATAATTTGATCCGAGCATGCCCTTGACCTTAGATGCTTTAAAAATAGATGTGAATAAGGTATCTAAAAAGATAATTAATGGCATTAAGGAGTACATAGCGAACACAGGCATTAACAGGGCCGTAATTGGAGTTAGTGGGGGAGTGGATAGTGCAACTGCACTTACATTAGCTGTAAGGGCGCTTGGTCCGGAAAACGTAACGGCTCTTATAATGCCTGATCCTATGGCTACTCCAAAAGAAGATATCGAAGATGCTCAATCTCTAGCTAAAATGCTTGGTGTAAAGGTGGAATACGTTGAGATAGGTGATATTTTCAATGCATATGCTAATTCAATGCCTTTCTTTAATCTTAATGCTGTTAAGGCAAACGGTAATTTAAAAGCTAGGATACGTATGTGTATTCTATATTACTACGCTAATGTAAATAATGCCTTAGTCATCGGTAGTAGTGATAAGAGCGAAATCTTAATAGGCTATTTCACTAAATATGGTGATGGTGGAGTAGACCTTCTCCCGATAGGAGATTTATACAAGACACAAGTAAGACAGTTGGCCATAGGCCTTGGAGTACCAGAGAGGATAGCGTACAAACCAAGTAGTCCCCGTCTTTGGCCAGGACATATGGCTGAAGACGAGTTAGGGTTAAGCTATGAAGAAATAGACATAATATTATATGCTTACCATGACTTAGGGTTAAGTGAGGATGAAATAGTGCAGAGATGTAATACAAGTGCCGATAAGGTTAAGAGAGTAATATCCATGGTGAGAAATAGCGAACATAAGCGTAAGATGCCACCGATAATAAGGATTAAATGAATCTCGTCAACTCTATAGACTCCTCCTCGTCTTTTATTTTCACCTTCGGTAGTTTTTCTGTAGCATCTATAACTCCAATTGGCTTTCTAACTATAAAGCCTAATTCAGCTAACCTATACATAACTTCTCGTGGATTTTTTACTCCAAGGGATTCTAAGTCTATGAGGAACCGTATCTCCCCTACGCTATGATATTTATTAAGGTATGTTATTGCCTTCTTCAAATCCTCATCATATTCCTCTACTTTTGAAATAGGCTCTTCTTTTATTTTAATTACTTTCTCCTCTTCCTTCTCTCTCCTCTCTTCCACACTTAGTTTCTCTCTCTTCTCTTCTTTTTTGATCTCTGTTTCTATTTCAACTTCCTCTTCTTCTTCACTCCATTTAAATAACGGGCTTATTTTGCTTAATTTAGTCTTCATTACTCTCTTCTCTTTTCTAGTCCTTAAGATCCCTTCTCTCTTAGCCTTTTTCTTCTCCTCTTTAGGCTTTAGTATTAAGACCTCCTCCTCGCTTTCAGAAGGTACTACTACCTCTTCAGGAAGGGGAAGAGCAAGTTCTTCCTCATCTAGCTCCTTGAATTCACCTATCGGCTGTAGTTCCCTATTCGTTATAAGATCATTAACTATTACTGAGAGCGTTATTAGACCTACTTCATTCTCTTCTGCCCATTTCTTCATATCGTCTAAGCTAACCCTTCCCTTTCTCTTCACATACTCCTTGAACTTATTGAGTAACTCCTCATAAGTACTCATTTCTCTCAGTATATCATTTAGTTCTGGGTGTGTTAAATCTATCCTTTTTAGTCACTTCATCTATTACATCTTCTAACATACTCTTAGCTTTATTAACTATATTATTGAGCTTGCTCTTACCATCAGCTTCAGCATAGATTCTGAATATTGGTTCAGTACCACTAGGCCTTATTAACACCCATGATCTCCTATCATACCATATCTTAACTCCATCAGTATGATCTACTTTCATATCTTTCGTGACTTCCCTTAGTACCTTAAGGACGTTCTCTTTTAGTTCGTTAGGACATGGTACTCTTAACTTCATCTGATAGTACTTTGGTAACTTTGCCATTAGCTTTGAAAGGGGTTCCTCCTCTTTAGCTAAGATATTTAGTATGAGTGCTGTAGTCATCGTGCCATCCCTTACTGGATGATGAGGACCGAAGAAAACACCTCCGTTTTCTTCAACTCCTAACGGTGCCTTTAACTCCAGCATCTTCCGTGAAACGTGTATGCTACCAACTTTCGTATATACAACTCTTCCGCCGTGTCTCCTAGCTACTTCCTCTATTACAACTGACGAGCTAACGGGTGTTACTACCGTTTCTCCTGGATGTTCTCTTAGGTAGTATTTCACTATCAGTGCTCCACTCCTATCTCCCCAATGCACGTTTCCTTTCTCATCTACGAATATTGCTCTATCTCCATCTCCATCATGCGCTACACCAAAATCTGCTCCCGATGAAACCACCGCTGTAGCTAGGCCTTCAAGATTATCAGGTCTTGGTTCGGGTTCTCTTCCAGGGAAATCTCCATCCAAATTGCCATTTATTGTAAGAACTTTACAGTTTAATATTTTTGCTAGTCTTGGTGTTGTGAGAATGCCTACACTATTTGCTGGATCGATTACTATAGTGAATTTCTTCCCCTTTACCACATCTGCATCTACATGTTTAATAACGGCCTTTATGTACTCTTCGATTATTCCTTCATTATTACAATGGTAATGCCTTCCTACGTTCCTCCAGTTAGATAAGGCGAATTTCTCGTGGAAATATATGTCTTCTATTCGTTCTTCCTTACTCCTTTCTATTTCAACTCCATCATGATCAATGACCTTAATACCATTATATTCTGGAGGATTATGGGATGCCGTAATCATAATGCCGAAATCGAATCCTTGTGTTTTTACAGCAAACTGCAATGCTGGTGTAGTTATTAGCCCTATGTCATACACACTACATCCAGTAGCCATAAGTCCACTAGTAATGGCTTGAGCTACTACTTCTCCTGTCTTTCTAATATCTCTACCTAGTAGACATCTTCCTCCTTTAAAAAATGTTCCTACTGCCATTCCTATCCTTACTATATCATCAACGTTTAAGTCCTCACCTAGTATAAATCTTATACCGTTGGTTCCGAAGAGCCTCTTCATGAAATAACGCCTCTTCTCTAGATAGAATGGATTTAGCGAGATAATATTAAAATGCTCCTTTTATAACTCTTATTATGAGGCCTAAGTAATGGAAAGTGACATAGCCAAGCGGATACTTGTTGCAGTTAAGAGAGCATCACATGAGAGAGAGCAAGTCCAGATAGTACTTAAAGGCCAATACCTCGAGGCTTATGAGTTGCTAAAGGATGCGGAAACAGCTGGCTTGACGCCTGCTATTATAGGTCCTCCTGGTGTTGGGAAAACTCTCCTATGTAGATATTATGCCATGATGACTGGTCGTCCGTTCTTCTGGGTGACATTAGATGAGGGAACTAAGCCATCTCATTTAATAGGATCGTTTAATCCAGCTGTAGTCCTTGAAAAGGGCTTTACAATAGATGCATTCGAACCGGGCCCTTTAACCCTAGCTATGGTAACTGGTGGTGTTTTTGTTGCTAATGAACTGAATAGGGCTAGTGAATACGTACAGAATGTCTTCTTAGAACCCCTTGAGGAGAGGTCTTACTATATACCGCATATTGGTAGAATAAAGGCCGATTCGTCATTCTTCTTCATAGCGAGTATGAATCCTGCTGAACTGGCAGGCGTACATAGGATAAGCGAGGCATTAAGAGATAGAATTCAGGTCTGGATCACGCTGACTTATCCTGATAAGGATACTGAACTTGAGATAGTATGCTTACACTGCAGAGAGCATTATATACCGGACGACGTGTTAGAGAAGATATACGCAATAGTTGCCAGAACGCGTAGTCACTCAGCTATAGAAAAGCCAGCTTCCATAAGAGCTACAGTATCAATAGCGAAGTTGGCTGCAGAACACATAAAGCGAGAGGGATCGATAGGTGACAAGGAATTAAGTAGGATAGCTAGGCATGTGTTAATAGGATCTATCAAGACTAGACCTGGTGTAAAAAAGGAAGAAGTTGTAAATTCAATAATTGAAGACGTCCTCAAAGCTAAGGAGGCGATCGGTTGAAAAATGTAACTTTCGATATAGAAGAGTTCTCACTTGAATTCATAAGACGGCTTAGATCTAGATGCGATGTAGAACATTTAAGGCCATCAGTACGCCAGAGCATAGCCTTAACTAAACTGCTTAGAGCTATGCTTAATCGTAAAGGTGTACTTCGAGCAGAAGATTACGTCAAGGCTGCTTTAGCAATAACACCACCTGAACTTAAAGATGTCGCACTAATCGTACTACAGGAGATGTTCGGCTATGCACAGTATAAGTATACTCCCTTCCAACCGATGACGCTTCTCCCACTTTTCCCACCACTATTTAGAAGTAGAGTGCTTCCATCATTTGAATCTCTAGACGAAAAAGCACGACGAATACTATCTAAGGTAATTTCAGGTAATCCAACAGCAATTAAAGATTACGAAAACCTAGCTAAAGAGGATCCTGTTAAGGCCGCAAGGCTCTTCCATAGATTAAGGCTTCTCAATATCCCTTCTAGCGTTAAGAGGGAATATGCTAAAGTACTTTCTGAAAATATATCCACATTATTGCAGTTTAGTGAAGTAGTACGCTTCGTAAAGGTCATACCTTCTGATATGAATAAGATACTTAGAAATGCTTATGAGCGATATAGTCTTAGTCAAGCATATAAGCTAGCAGATAAGGTAGACCGTATACTGAATTCTAACATGCGCGAACTTGTAGTTAAATATTATTGGAACAGATCAAGACGCGAAGGTCGTATGATTCCGCTTGAAGAGGTAGCTCTCTCTCCTGCACCTATAAAGG
>Ga0180301_10004695_pt1 | contig 10541 bp, 9 predicted proteins | sample GuaBasSediGuay16_FD_121797 | JGI IMG/M metagenome (GOLD analysis project Ga0180301, IMG submission 121797) | Subseafloor sediment microbial communities from Guaymas Basin, Gulf of California, Mexico - Guay16, Core 4569-2, 12-15 cm | ecosystem: Environmental > Aquatic > Marine > Hydrothermal... | reverse complement strand
GAGATATCCAATGTTTCATATGAGAAATTAAACAAATACATAACATATATTGAAAAAATAAAAGAAGAATTAGTTAAATGCAGTAAATTGCTTAAAAGAACCAAATGTGTTTATATTAAAACTCCTCTAATAGAAAATTTTGAGAATAATCTAGGAATAAACATAGTTGATATTGTAAGAAGAGCTTGCGGGAATAATTTTCCTGGAGGACTTAGAAGGACTGCTAGAGCTTGTGGTGAAGTAATCAAGAATATTATTGATAGTTACTCTTTCATTTATTCTATATCCGGAAAAGTGATTAATTTTTCGGAAAAATTTATTTTTAACATTAAAAGGGTGTTCTTTGATGTTAAAAAGGCTGATTTGCTTGAAAATGTGGAATTATTCGAAAATTACTACGAGTATTTTACAAATATTATGGAGGAGTTACAAAGTAAAGATATAAGTTTTAATGTTATAGGTAACTTAAAGCTTAGATTAAAAAAGAAGTTGGATGAGTTAGGATGTGATAACCTGAGTAAAGATCTTATTATACGTAGAATTATACTTGCCTATACAGATAATGAGGCACTAAAGAATATAACGAAGTATTATGCAGAGCTCTACTTTAATCTAATGAATTTAATTCAATATCTATGCATAGTTAGTGAATCTCTCTATAGCTTTTCTTTACTATTGCGAGAAGAGAATATTAAAGCTAAAAGTATAATTGAAGATTATCTAAGGAAAAGAAGATATAAAGCCTTTAATAGATTAATCGAAGAGAAATTTATTTCAGGTGAGAAAATCACATTACTAGATGCTCTTGAATTTGCTTCTAGGGTTCTTGGAAATTTCTTTTTCTCTCAGCTTCTTGAAGAGCCTTCACATAAGTTAGTTGTTAGAAGGGAGTCTTAATGACTGCCCGTAACAAATCTTACAGTCGCTCCGGCTCGATTGCTCTTTACTCATTTACTCCATTTAAGGTACTTGAGTCTAGCGAAGTTGTTTATCGACTAATTTTAGTTCCCTTAGCCGGATTTGTTGTCGAGAAATATGTTGGATCAAATTTAAAGTCTAAACGTATTTGTTGGCGTACAAAAGCTACTATTGTTCGTGATAAAGTTTCGATTAATGTTGGTGAACATGTTATCATTAAAAATATTGTATTGCCTACAGAGATATATTCTAAGGTATTTGAGCAAACTTCGAAGGTAAAATATGTATATAAGATGATAGGGAATGGACCCGCGCCTCGATATATTGAGTATAGTTATGAGGCTTTGACAAGACCTAAGGTATGTAGGCACGGTTATGTATTGTTATCAAGTGAAGAGGAGTGTCCTTTGAGAAATGTCTGTAGGAAATATTCTGTAAGGGAGAGAGGTGGCTGCAAGTACTATTGTGGTGTTGATAATACTTATGTTGGTCTTTTTAATGTTTTTCCCGAAGTTAGAACTGTTTTTGAGGTAGATCCAGCGGATATTAAGGATATCTTGGCTTATCCTTTGCCACATGGTTTTGAGCAGCTATTTAGGCTCGGCTTTACTGAGAAGGGTTCAGGATACGTTTTCATAAATAGCGTGTTTTTAGCACCGAAGCAGCGAATATTTTTTAGACCTTACTTTATCTTATATCCTTTGGAAGGTCTTGGTTATCGTATAGAGAATGTTCATGCACTTATCTTTGATTTTGAGAAAAATTCTTTGTATAAGTTGCTTGAGAAGCTTTATTTGATCGAGGATGTAAGGAACTGGCTTGTTTACAAGTTTAGGCTGCTCAGTAATGTTCTTAGAGAAGATTTTTCAGATTTAGTTAATCCGCGTAAGGACTATGGTTTTAGAGTCTTTAGAGAGATGGTTAGGGAGATAGAGGGAGTTGCTAATAGAGGTAGTTTTGGAATTGATGCTATTAGAGAGAATGAAAGAGATTTGTTTATGAAATATTATTCTTATGTGTTTTTACATACATTTGCTCATATAGTTATATCTTTTATAGCTTCTTATATGCAGTGTGATGAAAGTATTCTTCATTACTTTATCGAGCATCCTTTTACAGGTCATAGGGATAAGTATAGAGTTATAGTTTTTGAGGATGCTAGCGGAGGTTACGGATTTTTACAGGAGTTTTCTTTAATGTTAAAAGAAAGCAGTCGTGATGCGTTTAGCGACTTTATAAAATATGTGAGTAATATTTTCCCTAAGCCGTTGCGGTCAAAGAGGTATAGTAGGTACTGTGCAGTGAGTAAGCTTGATTTAAAGAATATCCCTCAGTCCTTAGTAAGTAGTATCAAATATGATATACTAAATAGAGTGAATGATTCTTCATCGAGAGAAGCTGTTGAGTCTATGGCTAGCATTATTTATGATGTTTTAAGTAAATATACTATCATGGGAGTTTATCCTCATGTTTTGGCTATGAGGAGGTATGTTTTAGGGAGATTAGGGAGAGTTTCTGAGAGAGTTAGAGCTTGGATTGATGATATTTTTGCGTTGTATCCTTCTTGTTGGGATTGTTGTCCTCTCTGTGTTATGTTTGAGAAGGGCTGTATTTATCACAGTTATAATCAGCCTTTTACGCTAAGTTCTACTTTAATGAAGCATTTTATAGAAATGTTAAACAGTGTTCATTTAGCTGGCTTGAGTGTTGGTGAGAGGTGTAGAAAAGTCGGAGATATTGTTAATAAAATTATTAGCTATACTAAGTTTTCTTTGAAAATTGCCTCACCCTACTTATCTGTAGGTCCTTTGAGGAATATTGTTGTACCTTTACTTAAAAGAAAAGTCAATGTAGATATCGTTACTTTGCCTGAGGATGAGGCTGGAAACGAGGCTCATAATAAAGCATTGGCATTTTTAAGGAATCTTAGGGGAACTTATTTTAATCTTAGCGTATATTTGGTTAGTTATGCTCTTCACGATAAGTTTATTATTATTGATGACTTGATTTTAATTGATGGTTCATTTAATTTTACCGATCATGGATTGTATAGGAATCTTGAGAGTATTCGTGTTAGTTATAGACGGCTTGATATTGATGACGCTTCGAGAAAGTTTGAGCACTTGAAAGCTGGTAGTAAAAGTCTTTAGATGCTTATTTTCGCTAAGGATTACTAGAGTAGAGAATATAAGGGTCTATTTGATATCAGTTATGATGGAGAATCCTTATCTTAGGTTTGGTTTGAGGTTTAATCCTTTTCCCAGGAGTGAGGCTGAGCAGTATAGGAATGAGCCTGAGAGGCTTAGAGTGTTTCTTTTTGAGGATGAGAAGAGGAAGTTAGAGAAGTTTGCGAAAGAAATTGAGAGTACTTCTGTTAGCTTCGTTGTTGTAGGTCCTTGGGGGACTGGTAAATCCCTGTTCTTACTTTACTTTTATCGATTGTTAAGAGAATATTTCGGTAAAGATAAAGTAGTTCTTTGTTATGTGAAGGCTCCAAGTGATACTTTGAGTCTTTTGCGTGGAATTGCAGAGGAGCTCAGTAAAATAGATAGTAGACTTAAGATTGGAAAAAGAGTTAGTGAAGATGATTTGTTGCGTGGGATTAGAGAGTCTGTTAGGAGGCTTGTTCAGGAAGATAAAGTTGTCTTTATAGCTATTGATCAGTTAGAAGAGACTTATAGGAAGCTTAAGGAGGAGCTTGAGGGTGATGAATTTCGTAGAGAGGTTTCTAGGCTTGCGGAGACTATTCGTGGAAAGCTTTCAGCTATGGAAAGCCGTAAGTACGCTTTAGGTATTTCTGTTATAGAGGTTGAGTGGACTGAGCTTATTGACAGATGGCCTAGTTTAGGAGGTTTAGATGTTATTAGATTGAGAGTGCTTCATATAGATGAAATATCGCCGTTTATAGAGAATTTTCTTAATTCTGCAAGAGATAAAGAGTATATTGAACAGAATCCTGAATTAGCCAAAAGTATTTCTGAAAATCCTTGTTATCCTTTTGCAGAGTCTGTTTTAAATGAAATATATAATTTAAGTGCAGGCATTCAGCGCTATGTGTGCAGTTATGCTAGTAAAGTATTGGATTATGTTGCTACTAAGAATTACATTGAAGTAATTGATACTGATATTCTTTACTTAGCCATAGACCCCATACGGCATATTTGGAGAACTATTAATAAAGAGATTTTACCTTTTCATCCGTGGAGAGTTAAAAGCGTTTTGAGCGAGATTTTAGCGTGGATTGATAAGGATTATGGAGAAAGCTTAGGTATGCTTTATTTAGGGTCTCCGAAAAGAGATATTCACTTAGTTCAAATAGGGGATAAAGTTTTGGCTTTAGCCTCTATTTGTAGATCTACTACTATTAAAGGAGATCTTATTGAAGATACTTTAAAGAAGTGTGGAAGGGAAATAGAAGTCTCTGGAGTGAAAATAAAAATAGATAGAATAGTATTACTGTTTTTCGTGCCATCAAATGTTAGCTTAGGAAAACTGCTTGATTTTAAGGCAAGAGTTATTCTTGCAGGAAAACGTGATTTTATTAAATGGATTAAGATAAATAGAGATTCTGATGAAGAGTGGGGCAGGCTGGCTGCGCTTTATGCGGCGATTAGAGGAATTTTACCGACGTACTTAACTATGCTTGAGGATAAAGCAAAGGAGGCTCAAGAAGTTCTGAAAATTCTTGGTATACTTGAGTAAATATGAGCAGGAGAATGGATGAATCTTTTTATCAGCAGGCTACTATTAACACTTTGATAGATCTTGGACTACAGTTTTTGACTTTTGAATCATTAGGATTTTATGGAGTGACACCCGATGTAATAATTGTTAATGAGTGTTCGTCAAACGAAGTCTTTTGGAAGCATGAAGCACTAGTTCTTGAAATAAAGAAAAGACTTAGTTATGAGTATTTAGGCCAGTTGCTTCGATACAAGAAACTATTTGGTGTAGTATATTTAGTTGTTCCCTCTGAGGAAATTAGTTCTCTTGAAAAATCTCCTGAAGAATTCACTTATAAAAGGGACTTAATACATATGCTTGAGGAGTTAGGCATAGGTCTTATACTTATAAATGTTAAGAAGAGGCACTCAAACAATAATGTAGAGTACTTTGTTAGTTTTGAGAAGAAAATAGATGTTAAGCCTTGTTTTGTTTCAGAGCTTTTGATAAAGCATTTTGCTTACTTATATTCTTTGAAGAAGTTATTAGATATAGTGATAAATGATACTTATATTAGCTTATATAATGCATTTAGAGCTTTTATCAAGAAGCATTGTAGCATTAGAATTTTTAGTCGAAGTGAAATGATTGATGAAGTCTTTAAGAATATTTTCTGTCCTTTAAAGCCTAGCTTAGAATTAAATAGAATCATAGTGGAAGTATCTGAAAATCCACAGAGGTACGTTCTAATAGATCCTGAGAAACTAATAAAACATGATCTAAGAGAATTAGTCAGATATCTTCTTGGCAGGAATCCTTTATCTAATGTTTTAGAAGAAAATGTAAGTGAAATAAATAAGTATACTTTGAAAGAATGTCTTTTTAAGCTGCCGCCTTCTCTTATTCTTTATATTAAGTATACTAAACCGTATATTACTTATGATGAAGTATTGAAAATCCTAAGGAGAAGTATTTTCCCTAGGTTTATTAAGCTTAAAGGGTCTTTAGGCTAAATTTTAATATGAGGTTTGAGAAATACTGGCTGGCTAAATGTTATACTGTGAGGTTCACTATTGCCTGTTTTTGCTATTATTTTGTTTATCCATATTTTGCCATAGTATGTAGGGGTTTCTAGTGCGGCTAAATATTTTTTGAATTCTATCCATGAGAGTTTTCTATAGCCTAGTTTTGTTAATCGTTCATTAACTTTTTCGTATAGTCCCTCGCGATTCCATATTTCCTTATTTCCTATTGGTATTGGATATCCGTAATCTTCGCCACTATATTTTCGGCATAAAGCTACGTATTCTTCTTCAAGTATCTTTAAGAAGACTGGTGTTTCGGGTATTTTAGCTAAAAGGTTTAGCAAGGTGTCTACTGCATTTGGCTTTATTTTATTTTTAGCTACTAGTTGTAAGCTTTGTCTGAATCCTATTCTGAAACTTTTTTCAGATATTCCGAGAATCTCTATTATTTCTTTTAATGGCCTAGTTACTATTATTGGAGCGGTGAATAGCAGGTAGGGGAAGTATGTGAGTAGTGTTTTCTTTTTGCTTATTTTAACTGTTTTCCATATGTTTCTTGAAAGTTTTTCTGCTTTTTTCTTTTCTGTTTGATTGCTGGGGTCAAGTGGGTACTTCCACTTGATTTGTGTTATGATGATGTTTTCGGGAGTTTTTCTGGAACTGCGTTCATATATTAGTAGGAGGTCGTTTTTCTTGGCTTTAAGCCACGCTTTTAAGCTTCTTGTTTCGGGAATACCCCATAAGTGAATTCTATTTGATGAATCTATTAAGTACTCAGGTACATATCCTATTATAGATTTTACTATACGTGATTCTACGCCTAGTACTATGCTTTTTGCTATGTTTTCGGGGGTTCCGCGTGCTATAAAAATGTTCGGTTTATTTGATGACATTTTAGCCTATATAGTGTTAGTTTAAAACCATTTATTTTTATCGTTTGTTGTGGTGCAGCTTTTATACACATATTTAAATTTAACCATATGTAATAAATAGGTGTTATTTCTAGAATATACGGGTATATGAGAAGGCTGCTGCGTTATTTTGGGTTTAAGCCTGTTGTGGGTGAGTGGATTGAGCGGTTTTCTAGTGTAGGTGATGTTGTTTTTGATCCGTTTGGGGGTGCTGGTAGTATTGTTTTTGAGGCGTTGGCTCGTGGGAGGAGGGCTATTTATCTTGATTTGAATCCTTATATTGTTTTTGTTGTGAGGACTTTGGTTAAGGCTTTGAGTGAAGTTGATCCGGGGGAGTTTGTTGAGGCTGCGTGTAAGATTGTTAGTGGGCGTAAGAGGGTTCCTGTTAGGTTGAAGGATTTTAGGCGAACACATATTGATGTTAAGTCGCTTTATAGGGTTAATGGTGTTGAAGTGAAGTATGTTTTGTGGGAGGGGGATAGGCCTGTTGCTGCTAGGACTTTTGATGATAGGTGGGTAAGTGTTCCAGAGGAGTGGGGGCTGTTTCCTTACTGGCCTTATCATAGTTATCCTTGTGGTAGGATATGGTATGGTGATGTTCCGTTTTATACTAAGCGCTGTGTAGACTATGTTTACGAGTTTTTTACTAGACGTAATCTTGTTGCTTTATCGACTTTACTTTACGATATTGAGCATAAGTGTAGGAAGAGTACGTTGCAGGATCTTCTTAAAGTAGCTTTTCTGCTTATTCTTCATAAGTGTAGTAAAATGGCTAGAGTGGAAGGAGGGAGTTGGCCTTATCCTAAGTACTGGATTCCACGTAAGCATATTGAGGCTAATGTTTATTGGGCGTTTATGAATAGTGTTAAGCGCATCGCTAACTTTCTCAAAAAGTTCTCTGAGTATAAAGTGATTTTAGGTGAAGTGGAAGATGTGTTAGCGGGGTCTGCTGACATAGCTGTTCTCGAAGGAGACGCTAAGGAGACGCAACTGCCTGACGAGTGCATAGACTACGTTATAACTGATCCTCCAATGCTAGATGAAATACAGTACCTTGAGTTAAGTTACTTCTATTTATCTTGGATAAGAAAAGAGCCTCCTTTCGAAAAAGAAGTAGTAATTAATCCTAACAGGGGCATTGACGAAAAAACATACTACGATATGCTCGGTAAAGCTATAAGTGAAGTATATCGAGTGCTTAAGGACGGAAAATACTTTACGCTAATAGTACACGATCTACCTGAATTAAAGAAAGAAGTAATTACTAGAAGCGAGCAGATAGGCTTCAAGTTAATTAAGGTAGATAAAGTAAAGAGACTAAGAGGACTAAACTTTAAACACGGAGCACAGTATGAGTGCTACATAACTTTTTGTAAAATATAAAGGGTATTTGTGTAGACTTTGTGTGGTTCTACTGGTAAGTAAGATATCGCTTAAGGTCTTTTATTTCTTTATTCTTGCTACTTCTTCCCAGTACTTTGAAGTAGGCTTAGTAATCCTCGCTTTCTCGTCGTCAAGAAGTTTTATCCAAAGGATTAGTTAGTAGAAACAATAACATGCTGCCTCTTCTCTAAACAAATTTTAAGTAAACGATAAGACAACTTAAACTTCTCCTCAGCAGGCTGAAAAGGATCAGTCAACGCAGACAACCGAAAAGCAGGAAGCCTAACACCACTTTTACGTACTCTATCAAGAAACTTCCCGAAAAGCCTAGGATAATTAACCAGAACAGTTACACGATCCGAGTAGAAAGGCAAGTAGCGCGTATAGCAGTAAACACAGCCATGACTACACCCCATAAAAGGATCAAGCCGCAAAACAGAATAACAATAAACACTCATAGCAACACTAGGATTAATAACAAGCCTACCATCAATAGAGCCCAACTTCTCCACAGCAATATTACCTCTTACCTCCTCATTAATAAAACAATCTAGTGGATAGATTCTTTTTCACAGAATATTGTATCTTAAAAAATATTACTTTCATAATTACTTCTATATAATCTTGAAATGTGATATAAAGCAAATAATATAACTTAATATAGTAACAAGGTTATCATTTAATGATATACCCTATAGCCCCCTATTCGTAGGGTTTATAAACCCCCTCAGCAAATAATATCCTGTGAGATACATGAAAAGAAAAAAGAAAATTAAAAGCTTAGAAGAAACTTGTGTAAATTATGCTCTCTCAGCTTTACGGGGTGCTGTAAACATGTACTACTACTATAGAAGTAAAGGATATTCTGAGGATAAATGCATTTCAATAGCTACTAAGTATATGTGGGGTGTCATAAGTTCTTCAGGAGTTATAACTAATGAGAAAATGCGAAAAAGATTCATTTATGCACTTAGGGTAATAGAAGCGCTAATACCGGCAATAATAGAGACTCTTGATAGAATACCACTAACTGCACAAATAGAAGGGGAGAATGAACCCTAAAATAGAGGCATATTTATATTTTTTAAATAGGAGTCACAATTTAAATATGAATACGTTTAAAAATGAACATGAGTTAACTCAATGGCTGATTAAAGCTATAAAGAATTGTAATTTGTCTTTTGTTAAGGAAATTTTTTCAGGCGCCATGATACCTAAGAAGCCCTACGAGGATATGCTTGTAAAGTATTTTGGGGCTCATGCTCCAATGATTATGGCTAAGCCTGATATTGTGTTAATTATTGATGATTATAGAAAGGTTATTGACGAATGGCTTTTAGTAGCTATTGAGCTTAAATATTTTAAAAGAAGTAAGGATGGACGTTGGAGAGGAGCATATAGAAATATTGGTCAAGCTCTTAGATATCATATATATGGTTTTGATTCTGCTGTTCTTTGGCATGTTTTTGAAGAGAATATTAGTAGTGATTTTGCAAGAACATACAGTAACGTGATTTCAGAAATAATTGAGAGACTTAAATTGCCTATAATTTATTTTTCAACAAAAATAATTAATGAAACTCAAGTTTATTTTCATGTATTCAAGCCCTTAGAGCTAGGTGGTTTATCGGATGTACGTTACATTATTAGATGGATGATTAATTGTTGCAGGGATATTAGGAATTCTCTTTTGCCATATGATAAAGAAATAGTCGAAAGGAGAAGAGTTTTAAAAGGTGTTTTAAGAGTGCCTTGATACCAGGTCATAGAGGTATTTTTTCAGCTATTTCTCTTAGGCTCTGGGCTCTACTTTCTATTTCTTTTGCTTTTCTTTTTAATTCGCTTGCGTCTTTTTCTAGTAGTTCGGCTTTCTTTCTCAGTAGGTCTTTTATGGCGGCTTTTGTTAGTTCATTTTCTCTTTTTAATTTGTCTTTAAGAATGTTTAGAAATATTGTGGGTGGGATTTCCTCGAGTGGAGGTAGTATTAAGTCTAATACGTCTTCCCATGACTCTGGTTCTTCGGACTCCTCGATAGCGTACTCTATGTAACAAGTCAGGATTTCAGAGTACGGGGTGTCTTCTATACTGATTTCTTCTCTGTTATGTTCGCTGATTTCTTTATAGATTTTAGTAAGTATCTCTAGTGCGGGAATCAGTAGAGCTGCTGTTTTATCTTCTTTCCTCAGACGTTCGAACAATGTTTCACGGTTTAATCCTTCGGGATATCCGAATTCTTCGAAGCATTTGTATATGTAGTACCAGCCTCTTGGTGTTAGAATATATTCTGTATTTACTCTTTCTATAATGCCTAAGTCTGATAGTTGGGAGAGAATCCTTGATGCGTAGGTAATAGAAGTACTATGTTTTAGTTTCAGCTTTGATTTTAGTTCTTTAGCTAGTTCAGTAACTCTTACTTTCTCGTTGGAAATTATATAGTTTAGTGCTATGCAAAATCTTTTATTTAAGCTAACTACTCGGCTAGTCATATGTAAATATATTCTCTTTGAGCTAAAAATTCTTCTCTTTAGTTAAACTAAAAGACTATATGAGTTAACTTTTGATTCTTTTAGTCAAAAGTTGCTCAACATAAGATTTATATACATTTGACTTAATATCTACATAGATTATGACTAAAATAGTC
>Ga0180301_10004693_pt1 | contig 10542 bp, 6 predicted proteins | sample GuaBasSediGuay16_FD_121797 | JGI IMG/M metagenome (GOLD analysis project Ga0180301, IMG submission 121797) | Subseafloor sediment microbial communities from Guaymas Basin, Gulf of California, Mexico - Guay16, Core 4569-2, 12-15 cm | ecosystem: Environmental > Aquatic > Marine > Hydrothermal... | reverse complement strand
TGCTGCTTCCTTGCTTCTTGCAGCAAGTTTGCCCACTTCCGCTGCAACCACGGCAAATCCCTTACCGTGTTCTCCGGCACGAGCAGCCTCTATGGAGGCATTGAGAGAGAGCATATTCGTCTGTCTTGCTATCTCCTCTATAATTGTGATTTTCTCTGCTATCAGTTTCATGGCATCCACGGTTTGCTTAACGGCATTTCCGCTTTGCTCGGCATCCTGGGCCGCCTTTGCGGATATGCTGTTTGTCTCCTGCGCATTATCTGCATTCTGATTGATGTTGGCACTCATCTGCTCCATGGATGAGGATACCTCTTCTGTAGATGAGGCCTGTTCGGTAGAGCCCTGGGAGAGCTGCTGGGAGCTGTTGCTTATCTGCTGGCTTCCTGCATTAACATTTACTATAGCCGCAGTTACCTCCTCTACAGCCCTTCTCAAGTTCTCTACCATATTCTTCATGGCAGAGAGGAGCTGGCCTGGCTCGTCTTTTCCCCTCTCCCGGACATCCACAGTCAAATCCCCTTCTGCAATACGGTTGGATACCTGTACGCATTCTGTTAAAGGGTTCTTAATCATCCGGGTGATGATAAAGGCGATAAGAACCGCGGCGAGAACTCCGATTATGCATACAATCAGTATAAGACGGATGGTCTGCGTGATTACCGAATCGAAAAGTTCATCTGCTTCATGCTCTTCTTCTTCAAGAGATTCACTTATTTTAGCTATAGGAGCGAGTGTGCTATCCCTCAAATCATCGATTATTCCATTAAGTTCTCTTATTCTCTGTTCATCATCCATTGCCTCCCGTGCTTCCGCCTCCAGGGACTGGTTTATTTTATTGAGGGCTTCGAGGGCTGAATTTCGAGCCTGATCTATCTGCCCATCAAGTGCTGCTATTCTTGTCATATCCAACGAACCCCCTCCCGAAAGAAGCGGAAGCATCTGGTTCTCGAATGTGGAAATGTACAAGTTAAAATGAGTTTCGAACTCTTCCGCCAGCCTGCTCTCTTCATCGGTATCAACAAGTTCAGCAAGCTTCTCTATATCTTCTGTGGAGTTTTGCTTTATTCTCTCGAAATCGGCCATGGTCTCTTCAATATTACGGTTTATTATTGCATCCGCCATTACTGTGTATATCTCACCGATTCTTATCTGTATTTCCTTGATGTCCATGGAGTCATAGGCCCGCTTTTCAACCGAATTGCCTTTCATGAGTATAGGCAAAAGTTTCTCTTCGAAGAGTCTTAAATATTCTCTGTAACCGGCTTCAAACTCCTTACCCCACTCTTTCTCTTCCTCCGTTTCTACAAGCTCGTGTACAGTTTTTATTACCGTTTCTGCCTGCTCATTGAGTAACTCAATCTCTTTTATAGTCTCCTCAATATTCCTGTTTATGATTGCATCACCAATAACCGAATAAACCCCCTCCACATTAAGCCTTGCCAGCTCAAGGGTAATTGCATCATCCGCCCTTCGAGCTGCTTCATCCTGCAATTTTGTATCAAAACATTCAGCACTCTCTTAAAACGAGTATCTTTTATTTCTCTTATTAGCAATTTTTATGCCAATAGAGAAAAATCATTTATTTACTTGTATAAAAAGAATTAAATATAAATGCAGAAAAGCAAAAGCTTATCAGGCATATAAACTTTTGTTGATGTTATAAGAGAATTTTAAACTTTTATTGATTTTATTGGATAATACTAAAGAATAATCGCTAAAACCACGAATGCCGGCTTAAAAGGTTGGTGAGGTGTAATCTTTATTATCCCTTCTGCATCTTAAACAAATCCTTCATCCAGAATGGTTTTCAGAGAACACACCGATACCTTATCTGCTATAGGATAAGAGTCCTCAACCGGTGCGACTATCCATGCTCGATCTGCTGAAATATCTTCCAGTGCTTGCCAGAATCCACGTCCTGGCCTTGGAGCTGTGGCAGCCTTACATTCAATGGCTATAGTTTGCCTATAATCGGTACAAACCAGATCGACCTCATTTCCTGAAGCTGTTCTATAGAAAGAATAATCCCATTCGGGATAGGTGCAGAGTATGTTTTCGATGCAGTAGCCCTCCCAGGATAATCCGAAGGAGGGGTGCCCCAGGAGATCATCGAAACTCTTCATATTAAGAAGAGCATGAAAGACTCCACTGTCACGGATATAGACCTTTGGAGACTTTATTATTCTCTTTTTAACATTTCTGGTAAAGGGTGGCAGAGTTCGTATAAGATATGTATTTTCAAAGATATCGAGATATGAGCGGGCAGTGTGATAGCTCACTCCGATGGATTCACCGATTCGTGAAGCGTTAAAAACCTGACCATGTAAGTGGGCGATCATCATGATAAAACGCTGGAGGTTTTTGCTCGAAATACCAATACCAAGTAGAGCGAAATCCCGCTCGATTAATGTTCTTACAAAGACTTCACGCCAGTGGAAGCTATTAACATCATTTTCTGCCAAATAACTTTTTGGATACCCTCCTCTCATCCAGTGCTTCTTTATTTCGTAGCAATTTTCCTCTAATAGTTCTTTGGCAATAAATGGTGTAAGTTCTACATAGCTGATACGACCTGCCAGACTTTCAGCACTCTGCTGAAGGAGATTACCGTTGGCTGAACCGAGAATGATAAGCTGTCCGGGTCGTTTCCGTTCATCTATTATCGCTCGTAGGACGGGAAAAAGGTCTGGGCGATTCTGAACCTCATCAAGACAAACCAAATCTTGTTGATGATGCTTGAAAAAAAGTTCCGGATCGTCAAGTTTACGCAGGTCTGAAGGACGCTCCAGGTCTAAATGGGAAAAATGGGGATTCTCCGATCCAATCATTTGCGCCAGGGTAGTTTTGCCACATTGGCGTGGTCCAAGCACAGCTACGGCTGGAAAAAGATTCAGGTCTTGTTTTACTTGTTTAAGAGCCATTCTATTAATTAATCTTTGCATATTAGAATAATAACTTCTAATATGCAAAGAAACAAGCATCTCCGCGGAACTGACAACCCAGACAGATCAGCTCGAAGAGGCGGTTTTGTTCTTTAAGGCGGACAGAAAAATAGCGGAAACAGAAAAATTAACAGACGTAAATTTCTCTCCGCCCCTCACAAAACTTCTACCACCAGAAAGCTCAATAGTTCTCAGAAAGAAGAGACCGGAATTACCCTTGCAATTGTAGGCTGGGCTGGGTTACCAACCAGGACATCTATGCTTTCAAAGGCTTTAACGGTCTTTAAAGAATAGATCTGGCTAAAGCAGGAGAAATTGACTTTTCTCCACGATTCTTACTAAACTCTAAAAAGCAGGAACGATATTCGATGAAGCAGGAAGAGCAAAACAGAATTCTGACTCAAGCTTTGCGTGTCTTAACCGAGAAGTGTCCGCGCTTAAGGAAAATGTGTTATTGGGCTGGTACATCCGCCATCGCCCTCGAAGTGCTTCACCATCGGCAGTCGTTTGATCTGGATTTCCATACTTATCGAGCTCTGACAGACGTAAGGCCGGTTCTGGCAGAAATACAAAAGACTTTTCCCGGCAGATTCGAGCTCCTGAGCGCACCCGATGAGTTTGGCTCTGGATTCAAAGGCATTTTTATCCTTTCGGATAAAGCAAAAGTCACTGTGGAGGTTTTATCCAATTTTCAGGATGTCGAGCAGAGCGAGCTCACTGATTCTAAAATTGCACCTGGAATGAGAAGAATAACCCCGCGTAGATACCTGGCCGATAAAATCCAATGTATTACCGAAAAATCGGAAGCTCGGGATCTTGTAGATCTGAATGCGTTGCTTCAGAAATTTCCGGAATTGGCTTCAGTAGCAAAAGAGATCATTGCCGGCCAAGATGCTCTGATTCTCATAGAGAGACTGCTTTCCTGGAGCGATCAAACCATTCAAGATGATTTATTGGTTTATACTGATGTTGATCCTCGGGATGCAATGGAAGCCCGTGATTTTCTATTGGAATGGCTTAAAAAAGGTAAAGATCGGTGAAAAGAACCTATCACTTTGTAAAGAGCACAGCCAGCATAAAATATACAACTCCTGCCGGCGAAAAGGTGGAAATACCTCTATTTCCAGGAATCCTGAAACACCTCTCCGTTACCGAATTACACGATGTATTGAATACCTCGACTGCGATTCAGAAATACACTTCAGAAGCGCTAAAGAGCGCCCCTTGGCCTGTGTTGAAACAGTTTCCAAAGAGCTGGCTTAAGACTTGCCTCGACAATACAAAACTTCGTTCTAGTATTCGGCCGGGTCGTCTCCGGGCCCTGGAGTTTCTTCTCTCCTGAGAGATAATACCTCTTCAAACATTGGAACAGTGCTTCCAATATAAAAAGAAAATTTTCAACTCTACATAACCAGCGCAGCGTAGCCTTAAACCAAATAAAAAATTTTTATTAAATTAACGCTACTCGGTGTCGTAATACCAAAAGGTGGCGTGTAATCTGCCCTTTTACTCAAACTCACCAAAGTACAGGCTGTAAACAAGGAAGATCTCGTTTTTTGTCATCTTGATTCCCTCTTCTTTGAGAAGTGAGCGTGCTTCTTTCTGTGTTAAAGCAGGATTCGCCTTTTTAAGCTCGATCAGCCTGTTAATCCCTTCCGTGTTAAGTTCGCGCACCGTACCGAAGAGCCCCCTGTTGTTAATAACGATGATGGCGTTTCGGACCAGGAGGAACTCTCTTAGGAGCTCTTCATAGTCTGCCTTAAGGGACTCATGATTTTCCTCTAACTGCTCGTGGTCTTGTTTTAGAAGCTCGTAGTTTGTTTTGAGCTGTTCGTGCCTCTCTTCCAGGTTCTGGTGATTTGTCTTTAGGGTTTCATGCCTCTCTTCAAGATCCAGGTGATCGTCTTTAAGAGTAAGGTAGTCTTTCTCCTGTTGCTCATCACGCTTTTGCTGTTGTGTTTTAAACTGCAGATATTCCTCCTGCAGAGCCTGGTGGTATTCTGTGTGTTTCTCTATAAGAGAGTCGTAGTACTCCTTGAGTTTCTTGATCTCGGATTTAAGCTCCTCCGACAAACCGTCTATTTCACCGGACAATCTATCAGAAAACTCGAGCGCTTTCTGAGAAAGCTCCCGGGAGACACTACTTATCTTTGCATTGAGCTCTGCATTTAATGCATCAATTAGATTCTCTATTCCTTTTAGCTTTTCCAGTAGATATTCCGGGTCGTGGGTCTGGATATACAATACGGGATTTTGAACCGCAGAGAAAAGTTTTTCACAGAGCTGCTCTTCTGTAAAGTATTGTCCGCTTATACGTATGAAAAGATTGCTTACAAACATCCTGAAATCGTACTCTACGAAATCCCTGTAGTAGTAAAACTGCATTCCCGAGGGAAGATACTCTGCAAAATTAACTCCATTATAGATGAACTCTGAAGGGAAAACCATGATCTCTAATTGATCGCCGGTAAAAACAATTCTCAAGGAGGCAATTTTTAGATATTCCCAGGAATAAAAGGTATCTTTAATTCGAACAAGAATGTCCGCTTGAGGCTCGGTCAGAGTTTGATCGGTTATGAACTCGAACGTATTTCCAGCACTATCCCTGGCTGTAGTGACCGTTCTTCCGTCATCGGTTTTTGTGGATATAACTTCTATTCCCCTCTTTCCGAGATCAGCACTGGATAATGTAGCGAGAGAAACGATTGGTAAAACACATAGAAGCAGAAATACCTTTTTCATACAATTCATCTCCTACTTAACCTGAACGAGAATTTTATCGAACGGTTCAATCGGCCGGTTTTCGTCTCGAAGAGCTATTAGCGAAGCAGTTATTCCCTTCTCCGAGACATTAAACTCAATAGTACCTATGAAATCATCGTCCTTTCTGAATACATACCCGAGATCGTCTGTCTTTACAACGAGGTTACGATCGATATATACGATTATGTTATCCGGTTTCCTTGGATCAAGAATATATCCGTTTTCTCTGCTCTTTTTTACGAGAGAGTTTAGTGAATGTTCAAACTGATTGATTGTCATGGATTTATCTTCTATAACATTGGCCATTTCGGCCCACAGCTTCTCGTATTCCCTTACAATGAACCACGATCTTAGTCTTAGCTGTTCCAGTGCTGGAGAAACCGAGTTTTTAAAGGGTATCTGCTGAAGCCTCTCCAATATGGCTTCCGAATCGAGTGTATAGCTTCTTAACCTTTCAAACTCTTCGCTGTTAAGGATGTTTTCCCGCTGTAATACAGTGTGATATTCATTCAGGGAAGGTGGTTCAGTAATTTCTTCGCCCGCATTCTGAGCAAGTATTCTTTTTATGGCGGGAGAGTCGAAAATAGGATTATACAGCAGTATCAACCGTTCTATTTCGTTTTTGTGGCTTTCTTTAAGTGCTGCTATTTCGTTTTTATGAGTCTCCTTAAGTCGTGCAATCTCGTTGGCATGATTGGCTCTTAGCTGTCTTACAAAAGAATCGTGGTATGTTTTTAGGGAGTTTATCTCTTCATTCATCTGGTTTTCAAGTTCGGCTATTCTTCCTTCGTAATAATTAACCGTCTCCTGAATCTCCAGTTCGAACTTCATTCTCTGATTGTTAAGAATCTCCTCCTGTTCCCGTGCCTTCTCGAGAAGACGGGTATCGTATTCATCGATCTTCTCCTGGGCGGCTTCTATTTCTCTTTCGGTTTGCTCAATCTGCTCGTTGTATCTATCTTGAATTTCACCAATGGAGTTTTCCCGCCGCTGCCTGATCAATGCGAGTCGTCTGTTTTTCTCTGCAGCAGAGAGACCCTCCGTATTGTTGATAAGGGCTATCTCCCTGTCTGCACTCGTTCGGGCATCCTCGATCTCCCGCTCCATCTTCGCTTTAAGATCTTCGAGTTTTCGCAATGCCATATTTTTTTCGTTCTCGTAACGTTTTGCTTTATCCAGAACATCCTTCAGGTTAATATCCGCAAAATCGGCTATACCTACCGGAACTCTCTTCGCCTCTGCCTGGATATAAAGGGTGAGCACAACCGACATGGCGATGAAAATGGTTGTAAACAGTAGAACAGAGAGCCACACCACAGGGGACTTATTCTTTTTTGTTTTGGCAAACTCCTCTGCAAGGTTGTATCCTCTGTAGGGAGTAAGTTGCCTCTCATCATCGCGAAGGAAAAATTTTTTGCTTTGAGCAACCAGATCTCGTATTTGTTCTTCGTTTATTTGGTCTTCATTGTCCATATTCCGGTCCATCCTTTTGGAGCACTGGTAGTCCTTGTTCTCTCCCGGAAAACCTCGGCAATAGGAAGAGCACAGTTTTTAAACCGGCTATTTGCCTCTGCCCACCTCCCCCGGTAATAGTTGTTTAGCCCCTCAGCGAACAGCTCAATATCTTTTTGCAGCTCTCTGTCCATGTTTTCTCTTTTAATAGGCCAGAACACTTTCTTCCCCTCTGTTTTTCCCTTTACCTGAACCATATCGATTTCTAGAAAATGATAGTCATCGTAGTCCTTCTCTATTTCTGCTTTAACATATTCCGAACAAATGACAGGCACCTTGTAGATGCGTGTTAAACCCTCAAGTCTTGCAGCAGAGTTTACATTATCTCCTATGACCGTGTTGGTCATCCTCCTGGTTGAACCGATGTTTCCGTAAAACACCTCTCCACCGTCGAGGCCTACCCCAACCTCGATGAGTACCGCCCGATAAATCTTCTCCTCCTCTGCAGTGAGCCCCCCCCTCTGTTTTACAATTTCTTCTTTGCGCTTGTTCATTTGCATCCGCAAAGAGGCTGCAACCTCCTGGATCTGGTAGGCTGTGCGGACGGCCATATAGGATTTATTCTTTCGAAATCCGTCCATGGTTCCGAACACTACAAGCAGAGCGTCTCCGATGATAGAGCCGACAATCCCGCCGTTATCCTGCACATGCCGAATTGCACGTTCGTAATGCATATTTAAAAGGTTTATAATGTCGGTACCCAGGGTTTCGGTCATAAAGGTAAAGCCCTTTATATCTGAGAAAAGAATTGTAAGTTCTTTAGGATTACCTTCGAGTCGTATAATACGCTCCTTGTAGGCACGCTGAGCCACATCCTCGGCTACAAACTTTATGAAAATATTCATAAGATTGCTTATAGTACTGGAAAGGGCGTTAAAGGACATACCGAGAAAGGTTATGTCATCATTGGGAGCCTTTGAAAGGTCTATAAGTTCGATACTCTGTTTCTCCTGCATCGCCATGATATTGGATGTAATAACATTCACAAAGCGTAGAATGTATCTAATGAGGAAAATCCCAATTCCCGCACAAAGCAACGTTACTATGATGATGATTATTGAGATGTTCTTAAAAATATTCCAGGATTCCTGGTAGAACTCGTTTAACTCCTCTGCACGGACAAGGAAAACTCCCCATTCGGGGTTGAACTTATAGATACCAAAAAACTCATCTCCGTTATGTTTAAAGAGGATAGAGCCTTCGGGCGAACCCCCTTCGTAAGCCTCCTGCATCTCTTCCAGAGCTTCCATGTCCTGGAAGGAGTCCATCTCGATTGTTTTTGAAGAGGAGAACAGGATATCCCCATCGGGAAATACACCGAAAGCAAGAGACTTTTCTCCTTTGAGAGGCAAACTGGCATTTTCTTTTATGGCTTTTATTGAGCCTTCAAGATCCTGATTGAAGAAGTAGATCTCGTGCTGATTTACACAAAAGGTGTAGAGCTCCTTAAGCTCCTTTACCAGAAGTTGGTTCATCAGCTTGATAAGCTCGCCGCGGTTGAGCATTAGATTGATAAAATTGGAAGCAAAATTGGATAAAAGAAGAAAAATCATGAAGATAGTAATGATTTTAAGAACCAGAGGAACTACACGAACACCGGAAATCTTTTTCCCGAAGATACGTTCAAGGGCGTTTTTCATTTTATCTTTTTAATATCGACATTCCAGTTATACAGACCCGTCGAGGGCCTACATCTTTCTAAAACCGAATTGAGCTGCAGATAGAGCGTAGCGACGACTGTCAGCTCCAATTCAGGTTTAGAAGGCTGCGCAGAGTGTCAAGCTTCGATGATAATTATATCTTAATAAATAAAAAATGCAAGGAAAATGCTCCTTCGAATGAGAAAAAATTAAATAAAAGAAAAATTTTTTATAAATTTTTTTATTGACCTAGTACACATTGAAAAAAAATTATTATAGTATAAATAAATATTCCTATTTAACCAAAGGAGGACCAAGATGAAAGTTCTAACCGGGAAGAGAATAGTGCTGATAGTACTTGTTATCGGCATGTTGTTCTCAGCTTCCCAACTCTGGTCAGGCGGAAAGAAAGAAGCCGCAACAGTGGCTCCAGTAAAGTTCGGTGGTCTTGTACCTCTCACTGGTGCTCTTTCCGAGTTCGGAGAGGGGTTCAGAAAGGCGGGAGACCTGGCAGTAAAGCAATTCACAGAAGCAGGTTTCCCTATAGAAATTAAATACGGAGACACCGAAACTTCCGCTATCCCCGGAGTTGAGGCGGCCCGTTCTCTGGTGGATGTGGAGAGAGTAAAGGCTCTCATCGGAGCCGCTGCAAGTGGTGTAACACTACCCATAGCAGAGTCTGTGGCAATACCAAAGCAGGTACCACAGATTTCCAATGCTTCTACTTCTCCTCTTATAACCGTACTTCCTGCAGATGAAGGCAAAGACTTCCTGTTCCGCACATGTCCTTCCGATGCTCTTCAGGGTATTATCCTGGGCAAACTTGCTGCAGATGAGGGCTATAAAAAGGCGGCAGTTTTATGGGTCAACAACGCCTACGGTCAGGGTCTTATGGAAAGGTTTAAAGAAGCCTTTGAAGCAAGAGGAGGACAGGTTGTAGCTTCGGTTCCCCACGATGAGAAACCGGCTCCCACTTATGTATCAGAGCTAAGGCAGATTATGCAGGCAGAACCGGATGTTATGCTTGCACTCGCCTACCCGGGGCAGGCTACTGTATACCTTAAAGAGTTTTTCGAGGCCGGTTACAACAAAACAACCGATCTGCTCTTCTGTGATGGCACGAAATCCGTGGAGATGCCCATGGCTCTTGGTGCAGAGAATCTGGCTGGTTTCTACGGGACCGCTCCCGGTACCGTAGCCGGAAACACCCTTAAACAGTTTGAGGCGGATTACAAGGCCGAATACGGTGAGCTGCCCCCACTGCCGTTTATGTCTAACTTCTACGATGCAGTAGTTGTGGCGGGACTTGCAGCTGCTGCAGCACAGGCCAGGGGTCTGGATATTACCCCTGTAAACGTGCGAGACATGCTGCGCGTGGTTGCCAATCCACCGGGAGAAGAAATCGGTGCTGGTGTAGAGGAGTTTAAAAAGGCCATTCAACTCCTCAAAGATGGGAAGGACATAAACTATGAAGGCGCTGCGGGTTCCGTTGATTTCGATGATAACGGCGATGTTGTAACACCCATCGAAATCTGGCAGTATGTAGAGTCAGATCCTTTTATCAAAACAGTGAGGATGGAAACAGAGATTCCTGCAAAATAGAACATCCTCCGATAGATAATTTTTCTATTTAACAGAAACGTCGGGCCGGCCGCTGTCCTTTGATGGTGGTCGGTCAATTATTT
>Ga0180301_10004692_pt1 | contig 10543 bp, 10 predicted proteins | sample GuaBasSediGuay16_FD_121797 | JGI IMG/M metagenome (GOLD analysis project Ga0180301, IMG submission 121797) | Subseafloor sediment microbial communities from Guaymas Basin, Gulf of California, Mexico - Guay16, Core 4569-2, 12-15 cm | ecosystem: Environmental > Aquatic > Marine > Hydrothermal... | reverse complement strand
ACTCCTCGCCGACTTGGTGCTCGACAACCATCAGATAGTACTGGTTGAGGGAGGAGCGGGCGGCAAGGGGAATAAGCACTTCGCCACTTCCACGCACAGGACTCCCAGGTTTGCCCAGGAAGGCCAGAAGGGAGTAGAGAAAAGACTCAAATTAGAGCTCAAGCTCATCGCTGATATAGGTATTATCGGGTTACCGAATGCGGGTAAATCCACCCTCCTCTCTCGTCTCTCCAGTGCGCATCCCAAGATAGCGAAATACCCCTTTACCACCACCACGCCTAATCTCGGAGCAATGATGCTCGACGAAGATCAATCCCTCATCCTCGCAGACATACCGGGCCTCATAGAGGGTGCGAGCAGCGGAAGGGGTTTAGGACACAAATTTCTGCAGCATATTGAGCGGACCAACATCCTGTTACACGTGCTGGATATCCATCGCTTCCGCCGTAGAGATATACTCAGGGATTTCTCCACGGTACAGAAGGAGTTGAGGGTCTATCACCCCTCCCTCATCAACAAGGATCAGGTCATCGCGCTCAATAAAATAGACATTGCCTCCGTTAAGGGCAGGGCCATAGAGGAAACATGCCACGTCTTTCGCGATCGGGGGTATGTGTGCCAGGCGATTTCCGCCCTTACCGGAGAAGGCATTGACGAGCTCAAGGAATTGCTGAGGGAAAAGGCCTTATAGGGCACGGACCTCAATTGGTGTAGCCATGAAATTAGGTATTTTGGGAGGTACCTTTAATCCGATCCACTTAGGCCACCTAAGGGTTGCCGAGGAGATAGGTGAGGATTTGGCGCTCGACAAGGTATACCTCATACCATCTGGAATGCCGCCCCATAAGCCGCAGGCCCCAATTGCCGATTTCTCTCATCGCCTCGAGATGGTGAGGCTGGCAAGCGCGATCTCGCCGCTGCTCGAGATATGGGACATCGAGGGCATACGAGGTGGGTTCTCCTATTCCATTGAAACGCTCCAGTCTTTTCACACTTCCTTCGGTCCCAATCTTGAGCTCTTCTTCATTATCGGCACGGATGCTTTCTTGAAGATAAAAACATGGAAGGAATATCGAAACCTCTTCAGGTACGCATCATTTGTGGTTATTAACCGACCGGGGTACACAACAAAGAGGCTTATGGCCTTTCTCGACACCCTCAATGTCGGTTTCAAATGGAACTCAAAAGAGAAATATTTCCTCCATCCCTCGGGTACGGTGTTGTTGAGGAGGGATATTACACTGATGGATATCTCGGCGAGCAAAATCAGGGAAAAGGTACGGAAGGGGAAATCTATACGCTTCTTGGTTCCGGAGGCGGTAAGGAACTACATAGAAAAGGAAGGTGTATATAAAACTTAATGAACCCACTGGATAAGGCCCGTATCTGCGTGAATATAATCCTCGAAAGGAAGGCCTCTGACCTCGTTCTTTTTGAGGTCGGGAAGCTCACCTCCATCAGTGATTACTTCCTCATTGCGAGCGGTAAATCCAGCAGGCAGGTGCAGGCCATCGCCCAGCATCTCCAAAGGAGAATGAAAGATGAGGGATTCACCCTCTTCGGTTTAGAGGGCGAAAAGGATGGCCATTGGGTGCTATTAGACTATGGGGATCTCGTGGTTCATCTCTTTTACGAGCCGGTACGAGAATTCTACGATCTGGAGGGTTTGTGGATAGAAGCCCCGAGGGTGGAGGTGGAGACCAACGATGGTAAACTGTAGAGGTAAACACCTGCTTATCGTTGCTGCATTGGTGCTCGCAGTGAATTTGTCATCTGCGGGCCCCCTCGGCGCATACTTAACCGCGGAGGAGGAAACCGAGCTCGGCGAGCAGTTTCTTGCAAGCATCAAGTCCCAGTATGAACTGGTGGATTATCCCTACCTCAACCAGTATATCAATGACCTCGGTACCCATATCGGTCGTCATATAGAGGTGCCGTATTTCTCCCTCAACTTTTACGTGGTAAACGAGCACATCATCAATGCCTTTGCCGCCCCAGGAGGCCACGTATTCATCTTTTCAGACCTCGTCATCATGCTCGATGACATCGATGAGTTGGCGTGCATACTGGCACATGAGCTCGGTCACGTGAGTGCCCGGCATCTAGCAGCACGGATAGAACGATCGAAGAGGATCGGTATGGCCACCATGGCCGGCGTTTTGGCAGGGATTCTCGTCGGGGGCAAGGCAGCGGAGCCTTTGGTGACCGGATCCCTCGCCGCAGGCGTTCAAGCTGAGCTCGGGTACAGCCGTGAGGATGAGAGGCAGGCAGATCAGATAGGCTTTCGGCTCGCCGACACGTCAGGTTTTGATCCTAGCGGCATGGTAACGGTCCTCAAGAAGATCCAGAGGGAACACTGGTATGGGGGAAACGGGATCCCCCCTTATCTGCAAACCCATCCAGGGGCGCCGGAGAGAATGGCCAATATAGAGGCGATGTTGCAGGGATACGGGAAGAAACCCGATCACGATAGGACAAAACAACTGCGCTCCCGATTTCCGCTCTTCCAGATCATGGTAACAGCACTCTGCATGGAAGAAGAGGACGCTACACGGGAGTTCACCAAAAGGCTTCACAGGGAGCCAAAATCCGCCCTTGCCCTTTATGGACTTGGGCTCGTCCATCAACGAGCGGGGAGGATCTCAGAGGCCATCGATTACTTTCACCGATCATTACGGGAGAATCCCGACTCCATCGAGGTGATGTTCTCCATGGGAGATGCCTATCTCACAAAAGGGCAATACGAAGAGTCGCTGTCCATCTTAGAGAAAGCCCTCACCCTGGCCCCGCGAGATAAGGAGATCTTGTATCTCTACGCCCTATCGCTCCAAAATCAAGAACGCTATAATGGGGCGGCCAAGATATATGAACGGCTCACCTTTCTTCCACCAGTGAAAGACAGGGTCTACTATAACCTCGGCCTTACCTACGGGCGTCAGGGTAAACTGGCGCTTGCGCACTATAACTTGGGGATCTATTTCGCCAAACTCAGGAAGACAACGCAGGCCCTCTTTCATTTCAAAAAGGCGGAGCAGCTCGCAGCCGAGAAACCCGCGCTGAAGGAAAAAATACGAAACGCCTTAAAGGATCTTAAGTAATCCTCGTTTTCCCATGTTCCTCCCCCATGTTCCTCCCGGAATCCATCGACTTGTAACCAGTGGCATTCTTCATAGCTCAAGATTTTACTATATATTTCGAATTTTCTTATTGATTCAGGATGATATTCGAACAGGCCCGCCCGCCTCGCCTGAGCGAGAGTGATGGCGGGCAGGCCAAAGGCATAGGGCGCAAGCGATTTTCGTCATGATTTAATCCAATAGTTACTTATTTGTTTGAGGCGGAGCTTCGCTAAAAGGTAATATTGACAACGGTGCACCAATGTCGTAAGGATACACCATTGCTTTGGTGATTAACCTAATGAGAAGGAGAAGATGATATGGCATTAATGACACCGGAACAGTTCGAGGAAAGCCTAAAGGAGGTTAAGCCACGGGTATTTATGAACGGTAAAAGGGTTGAAAATATCCTTACCAATCGAAACACAAGGACCGTGGTAGAGGCAAATAAGGCAAGCTATGCATGGGCCCTAGATCCACAATACAAGGATATTATGGCGTGTTACTCGCCGCTCATAAACGATACGGTGAACCGGTATACCCATGTGAGCACCAGCACTGATGAGCTTGTTAAAAAGGCCGAGGCGGGCACCTTTACCGCTGAGATGCTGGGAACGTGCATTTACCGGTGTGTGGGATACGACTCCTTTCACTCACTTTATGCCAATACCTGGGAGATGGATCAAGAGTTGGGCACCGAGTATCATCCCCGGTTTCTCGAATATCTCAAGATGGTGCAAGAGAATGACCTATCCGTTGGCGGAGCACTGACCGAGGCAAGGGGAAGCCGAATGGAATAAACGCTTGAATGGCCGGATCCGTATCTCTCGGTAAAGATTGTTGATAAAAATAAGGATGGGATCGTGGTGAAGGGGGCAAAGATAAACATAAGCGGGGCATTCGGAAGCCACTATATCAATGTATTACCCCAGGCAGCGCATTATAAGGGGGAGGAGGACTACGCCGTTGCCTTTGCCACACCGGTTGACGCCGAGGGCATCACCTATATCTGCCAATATACCCCCTATTCCGCGGAACGAGACCAGGTGGATGACATGGAAGAGCTCGGCAACCCCCTGTACGGACAGAGGGAAACCTCTATGGTCGTTTTTGACAACGTGTTTGTTCCATGGGATAGGGTATTTCACTGTGGGGAGTATCAATACTCCGTTAAGTTCGTCACTAGATTTGCCAAGACCCACCGAATGACCTGCGGCGGCACCTGCAAGGTAGGATTTATGAACCAGATCATCGGGGCATGCAAACTCATTCAGGAATACAAGGGCTTGGACAAGGCCACCCACATCAATGACCAGTTGATGGAGATGGTGGCCCTGAGGGAAACCTGCAGGGCCTGCGGTATGGCAGCAGCGCAGAGAGGTGCTGAGGAACCGAAAGGATCAGGTGTGTATCTGCCGGATGAGCTTATGGGCAATGTATCGAAGTTAAATGTAGCCAATGCATTCTGGAGGATCATGGCGCTTGCGGGAGATATCGGCGCGGGGCTGGTGGTTACCCTTCCATCGCTAAAGGAGCTAAAAAATCCCGAAGTGAAAGACTACGTGAATGAATATCTCGGCTTTGGTTCGGACAGCTCAGCTGAAAATATTATGAAGGTTACGAAGCTTTTGCAGAACTGGACAGCGGGGCTTCATGGAGTGGGTACATGGCATGGTGCCGGTCCTATCATGGCCCAGAAGATCATGCTCCAGCGGGTCATCGACTACGAGCATGAGAAAAACCTGGTCAGGCAAACGCTCAATCTCAAGGAAGAGAAAAAGGGCAAGCAGTAGAGAGTTCTCTGCCTTCCGCAACAAAACAGGATTCTAACCGTCAGCAGAGTGGTTCTTGCAATGGAAGAATACACCGGAAGACAACGCGTTTCCGCTGCCTTCAAGAAGACGTTCACCACGCAGGAGATCCATATCGATAGGATCCCCGCATACCCTATTATGGGGCAGTGTAATGCCCAGCTCATTGGCGCCACCATACGGGAGTTTTTGCTGGATCCCAAGGTGTTCGTGAAGGCACAGGTTGCGGCGTACGAACGATACAGACCGGACATCATCGTCATGCAGGGCGATCTGTTGATGGAGCCCGAGGCCATGGGAAATGAGCTAAAATTTCCGGAAAACAGCATGTGCATCTCCACCAAATATGCATTGGAGAATAAGGGAAAATTGAGCAGCCTCACGCTCCCCGATCCCACAAGGGATGGGCGCATGCCCGTCTATTTAGAGGTAATAACCGAGACCAAGAAGCTGATCACCGATTCAGTGGTATCAGGGGTGCTCGCAGGGCCCTGGACCATCGCTATTGGCCTCAGAGGCGCCACCGAACTCATCAGGGACACGCAAAAGGATCCCGATTACGTCCATGAACTGATGGAGTTCTGCACCCAGATGTCCATTCGGTTCGGCGAGGCCTTCTACCCCCTCAAGGCCGGGCTCAGCTACTCCGAGGCTCCTGCCTCATGCAGCCTCATATCCCCCAGGCTCTACCGCACCTTCATATTCTCCCACCATAAACGTATCGTGGATCACTTTAAGGAGAAGAAGGTAGGGGTGGGCCTTCATATCTGTGGATATACTGATCCCATCCTGGAGGATATGGTAAAAACCGGGGTAACCAACATCAGTATCGATGCACCTACGGATCTGGCAAAGGCGGTAGAGGTAACAAAAGGCAGGGCGGTGCTCATCGGAAACGTGAGTACCAATCTCTTCTTCACCGGAACCAAGGAGGAGATGGGAAATGCCATGCGAGGCTGTATTGATATCGCGTCCAAGGGCAGCGGCTTTATCCTGGCCTCCGGATGCGAGGTGCCGGGGATTGCTCCACCAGAGAAGGTGGACTGGTTTATGGAACTGGCAAATGCTTATTGTAACAGAAACTGAGCGGTTCCAGGTTCAAGGCTCAAAGGTTCTAATCTGTCTCTTTGCAACAACTCACCTCTCAGAAGACCTTTTCTGATCTTTATTCAAGCCAGATAGATGCTCCTCGTAAGACGAAGGAGCCTACTTGAGACGTGACTCATAAGAGCTTCTTTGTGCCTAAGACTCGAAGGCAATCAAGACCTCTTTTGGAAGCGCCAGACCCATCTCGATCTCAGCACATTTAAGAATAGCCAAAGGTATAGGGCAGCTGGCATGGCACCCTGCTTTTTCGGAACATGCGAAAATGATATTTTCCCGAGGGGGGACAAAAATATCTTTCAAGCCCAGAGTATGCAGCATTTCATTCAGCTCCATCACTTGAAGACACTCGCTTTTTATATAGACGTGCACTTTTTTGCTATTCTCCCTTTTCACCTCAACTTCGGCTTTAAAGCCGCAAATACCTGGCTCTACAACCACTTTACACATGAGGTAAGGCTTCATCTATACAGTTTATTTGTTTCTTCTGATGGAGTCTCCCAACCGCCACAATCCCCGTGAGATGAGGAAACTCATCGGTCATATGGGGGATCTGCATGGCCTCCATGAACTGCTGCTGGAAATCCTTCTCCACGGTGAGCTCGATATACTCCACGTTGCGCGAAATCCAGCGCGCCTCCTCCCGCTTGCCCCTGTTGAGGAGCGCCGCTCGGGCCCCATCGCCTGCGGCATTACCTACGGAGGTGATTTTCTCTATCTCGCAATCGGGAAATAACCCCATGATCAACGCCTTCTCCCGATCCACGTGGGTGCCAAAGGCCCCGGCGATCTTCACCACATCCACGCTTTCGATCCCCAGTCGCCGCATCATCAGCTTGCAGCCGCTGTAGAGCGCGCCCTTGGCAAGCTGGATCTGGCGGACGTCCTTCTGGGTTATCACGATGTCTTTGCCAATGCTCGTCTCCGCTGCCCAGGCGATGACGAACTCGGGCTGGTTATCCTCGTCGTTTCTTCGAAACCGATTGGATTGCTGCTGAGGATTGAATCGCCCGCTTTTCAGCACCACGCCCGATCGGTAAAGCTCAGCCAGTACATCGAAGATACCTGATCCGCAGATCCCCTTTGCACCCATCTCCTCCGGCTTCGAATAGCTCCTCCAGGCATCCCTGCCGATTACCTTGTAGTCCACCTCCAGGGTGTCGGGTTCGATCCTGATGCGCTCGATCGCACCGGGCGCAGCGCGCATGCCGAAGGTGATCTGAGCACCCTCAAAGGCGGGACCGGTGGCGCAGGATGAGGAGATGAGCTTGTCCTTGTTGCCCAGCACCAACTCGCCGTTGGTGCCGATATCGATGATGAGCTGCATCTCGTCTGCCTTGTAGGGCTCCTCTGCGATGAGCACCCCCACGTTATCGGCCCCTACAAAGCCCGCCTCATTTGGCAGCACGTGCACGTAGGCTGACTCGTTGATTCCGATACCCATGTCCCTCGCCTTGATATCAACGCTTCGGTGGATCACGGGGGGGAAGGGAGCCACGCCCATATACTCTGGGTTGAGCTTGAGCAGGATGTGGTGCATGGCCGTGTTTCCCACGATGGTCATATCCATGATATCAGTGGGCGTAAGGCAGGGGTAATCTCCGTCAGCCTTGCTCTCCGTGGCCTCTCCGTCTTCGTTTGCCTTTGCCTGGTGGGGTTCTGCGGCCCGATGGGTGGCCTTACAGGCCTGCGCAATCAGACCGTTGATCCCCTCGATAATGTCATCGTGCATCTTGGTAAGGCCGTCATCGTGCATCATGTGGTAGGTGATGCGGCTCATTACATCCTCGCCGTACTTGCACTGGGGATTCATCATGGACACCGTGTCGACCACCTCCATGGTGGCGAGGTTGCAGAGATAGGCGGCCACCGTGGTGGTTCCCACATCAACCGCCAGGCCGTAGGAATCCGTATGCTCTCCAGCTAGGATCTGGATGATCTCCTTGTCCATCCACACGGCCGCGGTGACCTTCCCCCCTGCCTCGCGCAGCCTATCCGAGAGGGATTTCAGGCACGGATAATCTATAGTAAGGTCATTGAGGCCGTGTCCTTCGCTGAGCTGCTCGAGGAGGCGCTCCAGATCACCGGTGGGCCGGTCAAAGGTGGGCTCCTGCACCTCTACGCAGTAGTACTTCACCGCGGGATCCCACTCGATGGGGATATCCCTGGCCGCCTTGCTCACCACCTGCTTGCCTGCCCTGGATTCCTCGGGCACGAAGACAAGCAGATCGCCCTGAATTTCGGCACAGCATCCCAGGCGGTAGCCCGCCTCCCGCTGCTCGGGGCTGATGAACTTCTCCTCCTCTTGCTGCCACTCGCTCACGTGGTCTCTGCTCGAGCGGATGCCGAACTTCTCGAAGTACCCCTCCTCGATTCGTATCTTGCACTTGCCGCAGACCCTCTTCTCACCACACAGGGTCTCGATATCCACTCCGAGTTGTCGGGAGGCCTCGATGATGCTTATGCCCTTTTGAACCTCCCCTCTCCTGCCCGATGGCTGAAAGATGACCCGTGCCTTTTCGCTCATTTCGTACCGCCCTGCATCTCCCGCAGCCTGCTCACCATCTTGATCGCCTCCTGCACGGCATTGCCCGCGGAATCCGCATACCCGTCAGCCCCGAAGAGTTCCGTGACATCCTTGGTCACCGGGGCCCCGCCCAGCATGATGGCCACGTGGGGGTTCCTTGCCTTGATCATCTCCACCACCTTCTTCATGCCCATCATGGTGGTGGTCATCATGGCAGAGAGGGCCACGATATCGGAGTCGGTCTTCATCTGCTCCTCCACGAATTGCTCTAGGGGCACATCCCTGCCCAGATCGTGGACGGTGAAGCCAGCCACCTCGAACATCATCTTGATGATGTTCTTGCCGATATCGTGGACATCGCCCTGCACCGTGCCGATCACCACCTGGCCCTTGGCGCTCGTGCCCACCTCCTCAGGCTTGATGTGGGGCTTTAAGATATCGAGGCCCGCGTAGAGGGCATCGGCGCACAGCAGCAGCTCGGGCACGAAGTACTCGTGGGTGTCGTAGAGCTCGCCCACGATCTCCATGCCGGCAGCAAGCCCGTTCATGATGGCATCGTAGGCGCTCAAACCCTCCTCGATCACCTTCTGGGCGGTCTCACGGGCCGCATCCTCATCCATGTTCACCACCGCGTCGCTGAGGGCCTTATTAAACTCATCCCTCAGGTCTCCTTGTGCCATAGCTCATTACTCCTTCCTATTGGTTAGCTTACGAACCGCTCTCTCGCCGCTATCCTTCCCACCGCGGGTGAGGGCTTCTCTCCGTAGTCCCGTACCGTGCGAACAAAGGCCTCCACGTTCTCCTTTCTCGCCTCGGGCCAGATATCGCACCCGGGCCAGACCGCATCTACCCCCTCATCGATGCACTTTTTGATGACCCCCTCCACCTGGGAGGCATCCATCTCGACCAGGGTTTCGTAGGGATTGAAGTTGCCCAGGATCAGGACTGAATCGCCCAGTTTCTTTCTGGATTCGACCACATCGTTCTTCTGATCCACGCTCAGGGCATCGGCGCCGGTCTCGCTCATCATCTCGATGATCATGTCGGTGGCACCGCAGATATGGAGGATGGTGGGGGAGTAAAGCGAGGAGAAGATCTTTGTGAGGTTCTCCATAACAAAGGTCCGCCACATCCGCGGGGAGATGATATCGGTGCCCGAGCCCATCTCCCGGATACTCAGGTAGTCCACCCCCAGGTCCTGGTAGTGTCGTGCCACCTCTATGACGAGCTCGGTCATCTGTGAGAGAAAGCCCTCGAGCTTCTCTTTATGCTTCTTCGCCCCCTTCAGGAGCACATCGAGCTCCACGAGCTGCCCCGCCATGGTAAAGGGACCCAGCACCCAGGTTCCCAGGGCGAGCCTCCCCTCAGAGCTGGCCTTTAGCATCCTGATGGCCTCATCCACCACGGGCATCCTGGCTTTCGTCATAAAGTCAGGATCTATCTCTACCTCATCGAGGGTTTGCCATTTGGAAGGGACCGTGGGGTAGAGGACCTCCTCTGCCTGCTCATAGAGGCTTGCCCCCCTTCCCAGGGCCTCTGGTACGGTGCACATGTCGTAGGGGACGACAGCGGCATCAAAGCCGAAGAGCTCTGCCGTGGTCATGGCAGAGCCGGCCATGTACGCCGCTGAGGTGTGGACCTGGGGGAACCGGATGCCCATCTTCCTAATGGCATCCATGGTCACCATACCCTGGCCGCTGAAAACGGGCATGGTATCGATGGGCTCCCTGGTGAAGAGCTTGGCTATCCGCTCCTTTGGTGTCATGGTTATCATAGCTGATACACTCCTTTTCTCATTCCATTGGTGTTACGCACCTACCGAGGTGCTCCGGATCACTATGGTCAGTCGGCCAGCCAGCTTGAGCGAGATAGTGAGCGCCCTGCACTTATATCCCTTTGAGCTGTTCTACAAAATCTGAAAAGAGTTTGCGTAAGGGATGGCTCTCCACGGCAGGGAGCGTCTTTGTCTCCCCAAAGCATAGGGT
>Ga0180301_10004691_pt1 | contig 10543 bp, 9 predicted proteins | sample GuaBasSediGuay16_FD_121797 | JGI IMG/M metagenome (GOLD analysis project Ga0180301, IMG submission 121797) | Subseafloor sediment microbial communities from Guaymas Basin, Gulf of California, Mexico - Guay16, Core 4569-2, 12-15 cm | ecosystem: Environmental > Aquatic > Marine > Hydrothermal... | reverse complement strand
GTCATAAATAGATAAACCTCGTTGAAAACCTCTTATCCATATTGTACGGAAGATATAATCTGAATTTGATAAGATTTTAGATTCTAAACCTCGTTTAGTACCGATAAAAAGAATTTCGATTGATCCTATATTTTTAAATCTGGATTTCAGCTCTTCAATTAGAGCTATAGCAGGGAATAGATGGCCACCTGTGCCGCCACCAGTAAAAAGTACTTTTAGTGAAGATTCTTTATTCATTATCTATGACCAGTAAAAAGGTTGTCTGTCTAATTGAGATTGCTTTGAAATGTTTAAGATAATGCCAGTGCATGCCAGATTATATATCATGGATGAGCCTCCGTAGCTGAAGTAGGGAAGGGGAAGACCTGTAACTGGAAAAATTCCACATACTACTCCAATATTAATAATAACATATAGGAACATGCTTGTAGAGAGTCCGATTCCCAGCAGGTTTCCAAAAATGTCCGGTGCTTTAAGAGAAATTTGGATTCCTCTGAGAAAGATTAATAGAAAAAGTACTAAAAGTATAGTAACACCTATGAAACCTAATTCCTCACCTGCAACTGAAAACACGAAGTCGGTATGAGGATCAGGTAAGAAAAGGTTTTTCTCTACACTATCAGCAAGACCTCGTCCCCAGAAGCCCCCGTTTCCCAATGATATTAGTGATTGATGGATTTGATAACTGGCTCCCTGAAGGTCTTTGTCCGGACTAAATAGAGTTAAAACTCTATTTAGTTTATAGGGAGAACTAATAATCGCAATAACGGATGTTACGGTAATTAAACCAAGTAGGTAAGAAAGATGAAGTAGTTTTGTTCCACCAACTATTAATAGAGTTATTCCTAATACCGCAATTACAGCTCCTGTACTGAAATCCGGTTCAATAATAACGAGTATTACAGTAATAAACATTACGGCTGCAGGAGGAAGAAATCCATTTTTAAAATCATGTACTTCTTTTTGGTGTCTGTCAAGAAATGATGAGAGATAGATAATGGTAGCAAATTTGGCAAATTCTGAAGGCTGAGCATTAAACGGCCCTACAGGCAGCCAACGGGCAGTTGAATGAGCATTAGAAACTTTATGGTAAATCAGAGAGATTGCTAAAAGGATTATTCCCAATAATGCTATCCAGAAAGCAATTGATTTAAGCCGCTCGTAGTTTACTATCAGGAAAAATGTCCCAATAATTATTCCTGTGATAATTCTTATTAAATGCCTCCGCATGTAAAAACCTGGATCATTAAATCTGGCTGCTGCGAGAGCGGAGCTCGCACTGTACTGAATTACAAATCCTATACCGAGCAAGAGTATCGTCAAAATTAAGTATGGTTGATCTATTGTCTTGTTATACCTGCTGGTCATTTGATTTTTCCTTTAACAAGAGATAGAACTGTTTCTTTGAACACCTTTCCTCGATGCTCAAAGTTGTCAAACATATCAAAGCTGGCACAGGCTGGTGAAAGGAGGACAATTTCACCCGGATTAGAAAGCTTGTTCGCCGATATTGTAGCCTCTTCAAGTGAACGAGCATAATGTAAAGGGATAATTCCATTAAGCACTTTGCGAATTTTTATAGCTGATTCACCTATTAGTATTGCTTCCTTAGCGTGACTTTTAATAGCCGGGATCAACAAGGAGAAATCTAAGTCTTTATCCTTTCCTCCCAGGATGATAATTACCGGTTTTTGGAAACTTTTTAAAGCATATATAACGGAATCAACATTAGTAGCTTTGGAGTCATTGTAATAATCCACATCATTAATAGAAATTATATATTCGAGACGGTGTTCAATTCCTTTAAAACGTTTTAAAACATTTCTAAGGTGATCAATGTTTATTTTGAATTTGATCGCAACGGTAAGTGCAGCCAGTATATTATAAAGATTATGTTCTCCAAGTAATAAAAGTTCAGAGCGATCTATTATTTTTTGCCCATCATAAAGATAAATTGAATTTGCATCAGTATTGACAATATTTTGAGAATCAGAATAAATACTGAAGGGGATATTTTGGCAGTTATCTGGTAGGTTCTGTAAAATCAGTGTATCATCACTGTTATAGATAAATAAATCATCTTTTTTCTGGTTTTTTGCTATTTTCATCTTTGCAGCAAAATATGATTGAATATCATCGTATCTATCCATGTGGTCTCTGGAAATATTTAGTATAATAGATGCTTTGGGACGGAAATGGACAATTCGCTCCAGCTGGAAACTACTGACTTCTATAATAAATATTTTATTTTTAATAGATAATTCTTCTGTTTCAATGATTAACTTGCTAAATGGTATTCCTATGTTACCGCCGCAGTATGGTTCATATTGAGTATTTTTAAACATTTCATATATAAGAGTGGTAGTAGTGGTTTTTCCATTGGAACCGGTTACGGCGATTATTTCGGAAGGCTTAGAGAACCAATACGCCATTTCCAGTTCGCTGACTATCGGGATTCCTGAAGATTCGAGTTTTGTTACGACAGGTGTAGTGTTTGGAATGCCTGGACTGATAATAACAAGCTCTGCATTATTAACTTTAGAAGTGTGTCCTCCTAATTCTACTTCTATTCCGCTTGCTTCTAATTTTGATAATGTTTTTTTTGAAAAAGCAATGTTTGCGTTATCAGATAACAAAACTTTTGCGCCTTTATTTGCCAGAAGGAGGGAGGCACTAATTCCACTGCAGCCTGCACCGAGGACAGTTACCCGTCTATTTTCAAGATTTTTTGGAATGCTATTCGGATTGATCATAATATTTTGAAACTGCTTAAGCCTAATAGTGTTAATAAAATTCCAATTATCCAGAAACGAACTACAATTTTGCTTTCATCCCAGCCCTTTATTTCAAAGTGATGATGTAGAGGTGCCATTAGAAAAATTCTTTTTCCTGTGCCGGTTCTCTTTTTTGTCCACTTAAAATATCCAATTTGTATTAAGACAGATGCAGCTTCAGCAACAAATACTCCTCCTAAAAGTATGAATAGAAGTTCTTTTTTTAATAAAATAGCCAGAGTACCGAGTGCACCACCCATTGCTAAAGAACCTGTATCACCCATAAATACCTGAGCAGGTTTACTATTATACCACAAGAAACCAAGCATTGCTCCTGCAAAAGATAGACAGTAGACAGTAAGTTCACCAGAACCTGAAAGATATATGGTATTAAGGTAATCACTAAAATCAATACGACCCGTTACATATCCAATTACAGCAAAAGCCAATGCTATAATTCCCATAAGTCCAGCCGCCAATCCATCCAGACCATCAGTGAGATTTACTGCATTTGTTGTACCTGTTATGACTAAAATGACAAACGGGATATAAAACCATCCGAGATTTAGTTCGATATTTTTTAAAAAAGGAATAGAAGTTGAAGAATGAAGACCGGCAAATTCAGGTGAAAAGAAGATATACGATCCTATAATTAAACCAAGAGTAATTTGACCAGCCAGCTTATATCTTGCAATGAGCCCTTTTTTGTATTTTTTCACAACTTTTAAATAATCATCAAGAAAGCCGATTCCACCCATCCAAATAGTTGTGATTAACATTATGATGATATAAATGTTAGTTAAATCAGCCCATAGAACTACTGGTATTAGAACAGAAAAAAGGATGATAATACCGCCCATAGTGGGAGTTCCTTTTTTAGATAGATGTGTTTTGGGACCATTTTCACGGATTATTTCACCAATCTGATGTTTTTTCAGAAGTCTTATAATCCATGGCCCAACAATAAAACTAATTATAAGAGCAGTAATGGCTGCCATTGCAGACCTAAAAGTAATATATTGGAAAAGATTAAAACCGGAAAAAGTATTTCTTAATGGATATATAATGTGGTAAAACAAGACGCAACTCCTTTGCGATTGAAAATTGCATATTTTATAATTGATTTTCCGTGCGATTTGCAGTATTCAATTTCTATTTTCACTCCTGGCATTTTTATAGTGTAATTTGAGATACTATACCATTTTTTATCAATTTCTCTGGGATAATAATACATCAGTTCTTGATCTCTTCAATTATTTCTTCCATGTGAGTTCCGTGAGAACCTTTAATTAAAAGAAGATCAGTGCTATTTATTTTATTCTTTAGGGCTTTAATAAGTTCAATTTTGTCAGTGAAATGATATGCGTTTCTCATTCCTCGATGTTTTGCTTCTTTTATAGCTGCTATTGACAGTGGCCCAAAAGCATAAAAGATATTAATTCCTAATTCAGCAACAGATTTGCCGACTTTAGCATGTGCTTCTTCTGTAGATTCCCCTAACTCGAGCATATCTCCGAAAACAAAAATACGCCTGCCTTTAACTTTCATTATTGATAATGTATGTAATGCGGCAATAGTTGAGTCAGGATTAGCGTTATATGTATCATCTATAATTTTGCATGGAATTTGATCGGAAATAACAAAACGCTGATCAACTGCGGTAAAATTTCTAAGGGTTTCTATAATTTCTAATTCTGGAATTCCGTAATATAATCCAACAGATGTAGCTGCTAAAGCATTAAGGGCAGGGACTTTTCCAGGAATTTTAAGCTGAATTTTGAAGTTATTATTGATTTCTAATAGGGGTAATCCTTTATCATTGTATGATAAGATTTTACCAATGATATCTGCTTCAGATGAATTGAAGCTATAGGTAACTATATTGTCGGGTGTTGTCATTTTTTTAATAAATGGATCATCTACATTTAAAAATGAAACGCCGTTTTTAGGGAGAGATATGAACAGTTCTTCTTTTGCTTTTGCCACACCCTCTTGAGAACCAAAGAATTCAATGTGTCCGTATCCGATGTTAGTTATAAGACCTGCAGATGGTTTTGCTAATTCACATAGATATTTAATCTCACCAAAGTGATTAGCGCCCATCTCAATGAGACTAAAATTGTGATATTTATTAAGTTTTAAAAGTGTTAGTGGTAAGCCAAGCTGATTGTTCAAATTCCCAGTTGTTGAATGAAGATTGAATTTTGTTTTGAGAATTGCTTCTGCCATTGCACGGGTTGTAGTTTTTCCATTTGTTCCGGTAATTGCGAGAATCGGTAGGCTAAAACGTTTGCGCCATTCAGCAGCCATCATCTGAAGTGTTTTTTCGGGTGACCTGACTATCCAGAGTGGAATAGAGTTTATATCGCTTTCTTTAGCCCATTTTTCAGAAACTAAACACAGGGCTGCTCCTTTATTATATGCGTCTTTAACAAAGAGATGACCGTCAATATTACCACCCTTTAAAGCGACAAAAAGGTTACCTTTTTCTACTTTTCTACTGTCTATGCAAACATCTGTTATATTTGCATTAAAATTGACAAGTTTTCCATACTTAAGGTTTCTTATGAAATTGGCATTAATAGAATTTGCCATCTAAATATCCTCAACAATTTGGACTTCATTAAAAGGGTGTCGTTTTCCATTTATTTCCTGATATGTCTCATGTCCTTTTCCCAAAAGAGCAATTATGTCATTTTTAGAGGAATTATTTAATGTCCATATTATAGCCTTTTTTCGACCATTAATGATTCTGTATGGCATACTTTTGGAAAAACCTTTTATTGCTTCGTGAATAATTTGTTTTGGATCTTCAAATCTGGGATTATCATCCGTAACAACTGCAAAATCAGCAAGTGACTCAACAGCTTTTGCCATCTTTGGGCGTTTTTCTTTATCACGATTGCCACCACATCCGAAAAGTGCAATTAATTTTCCATCTTTTGGGACAATCTCTTTGAGTGTTTCAAGTACATTTTTAATTGCGTCTGGCGTATGAGCATAGTCGATAAAAATGCGTGGATATCCAGGTTTGGATATTTCTTGAAGGCGACCTGGGATAAATTCTATTTGTGAAAGTGCTTGAGATATCGTTTCAGGTTTTATTCCAAAATTGATAGCCACTGCTGCAGCCGCTAGAATATTTTTTAAATTGAATTCTCCAGAAAGAGGACAATCTACTTTGATTTTGCCCTCAGGTGATAGGATAATTCCCTTTATTCCACTGATATACGAGGCTTTAGAATTCCATATAAAATCAGCATTTTGGCTTATAGAAAAAGTTGAAACAGGTGCCGTTGCAACATTGATAAATTTATATGAGTAAGGGTCGTCAATATTACATACTAAAAACCCTTTCATTATGACTTTTTTGAATAGTTCAGTTTTTACTTCGGCATAATTTTCCATTGTTATGTGGAAGTCTAAATGATCTTGAGAGAGATTCATAAAAACTCCGCCAGAAAATGTTATATCTTCAACCCTTCTGAGTGCTAAAGCGTGTGATGAAACTTCCATAACAACGGTTGAAATTGAATTTTTAACCATTTTATATAGGATTTGCTGAAGTCTAAGACTCTCTGGAGTCGTTAAATATCCGGAGAAGTTTTTGTCTCCTATACTGTATCCGAGAGTTCCAATAGTACCCCGTGGAATGTTTGCAGATTTTAAGATTTGATTTAAGAGATAAACAACAGTGGTTTTTCCGTTGGTACCTGTTATCCCGACTATTTTCATTTTTTTAGAGGGATGATCATAGTAGTTGGCAGAAATGTGAGAAAGTGCAATCCTAGTGTCGGGAACTTTTATTTGTGGAATTTTTATGTCAGGCAAGAAATTTTCTACAACAGCAGCAGAGGCGCCATTTGTTATTGCTTGAGATATATACTTATGTCCGTCCTCCTTCTGCCCTCGAATTGCAAAGAATAGAGAATCAGGTTCAATATTTTTAGAATTGAATGAAAGTGAACTGATACTTTCCGGTAAATTACCGTGTAACCGAAAAGTGATACCTTTTAATACTTCTTGCGTAGATTTAATCAATTGGTGCCCCTTGAGGTTTAAGCTTAAGATAACATTGAGTATTTGATGTAATAAGAGAACCTCTACTCGGAGTTTGTGAAACAACTACTCCTGAACCTTTGATATCTACACTCAATCCCATACGTTGTAAAATGCCGATTGCTTCACTTGTGGTTTTACCATATAGATCAGGCATCCTGGAGGTATATTGAACTGAAGAAAGAAGAGATTTAGATTCTACCAATCTACTTTTCTTAGGTGTTTTTATTCTTGTTTTATCTATTTTAGTGTTATAGGCAAATTTTGTAATCGGTTTTTGGATGTTATCTTCTTTTAGAAAAATTTCATCTGACTGATTAACTATTCTTGTAAATATCTTTTTAACTACTGGAGCTGAAACTGCACCGCCTGTGTGCATTGTTCCTTTCGGATTATCAATGACAATGACACATAATAACTTTGGATTATCAACAGGGAAGAATCCGACAAAAGTTGCGACGTAATCGGTCTGGCTATAACCATTTTTTGTTACTTTTTGAGCCGTTCCTGTTTTCCCGGCTATTGCCATTCCATGAACGTCTGCTCTATATCCTGTACCGCTCTGTACTGTTAAACGAAGCAGCTCCCGCATTGTTGCCATTGTTTCTTCAGAAGCCACCCGTCTAATGAACTTGGTTTTTCCTTTATATAAAACAATGCCTTCTTTAGTTTGTATGGATTTTACAATTTGAGGTTTAAGTAGAAATCCACCATTGGCTATTGCTGAATAGGCATAAGCTAACTGAAGTGCAGTACAACATAATCCATGTCCAATGGCAACCTGAGCAAGCATTAAATCATTCCATTCTTTTAGGGGATGAACAATGCCATTTGCTTCTCCAGGAAATTGGATATCTGTTTTTACACCGAATCCATACTTTCTAACATATTTAAAAACGTAATCTTTTCCGATTTTCTCAGCTACTTTGATTGTTCCCACATTGCTGCTATTTTTAATCACTTCTGAAAAAGAAAGGGTTTTGTATCTTTTGTGATCCCGTATAATAGTCTTTCCGATTTTAATAAACCCTTTTTCACAATGTATGCTATCTTTTGGATGTATTTGTTTTTCCTCAAGTGCAGCCGTTGCTGTTACTATCTTAAACGTAGAACCGGGTTCGAAAATATCAGACGTTACACTATTATTTCGTGAGGAAGCAGGGTAATTAAATGGTTTATTAGGATTAAAAGAAGGAGCAGATGCCATTGCAAGTATTTCGCCTGTTTCCGGGTTTATGATAATTCCCATCGCTTTATCAGCATTATGCTTATGAAATGCTAAATTCAACTCTTCATGCAGAATTGTTTGATATTCATGGTCAATTGTGAGTGTGACATCATTTCCATCAATTGTTTTCTTAAATGGAAGATCGGGTCGAGTATTTAATCTTCCCCATCCATCTTTCTGTATTATTTTCCAACCGGGATTCCCTGAAAGGTAAGGATCAAATTCTAGTTCAAGACCACTTATTCCACGATTATCTACGTCTGTAAAACCTATCAACTGACCACCTATTTCTCCAAATGGATACTGGCGGTGTATAGTCCTATCTATTGTTAGTCCAGGATAGTTTTTGTCTAGTAAAGCTTGTGTTTTATCTTGAGGGATATTTCGTTCCAACCAGATAAAAGTTCTGTTTGATTGAAGCGCTTTTAAATATTTTTCAGTCCTATTACCGAGAGAGGAACTAAGTGCTTTCGCTAATGATAATTTGTTTTTGACAAGTTTTGGACGAGCTGAAAGTGAGATTTGTACTACATCAAGAGTTAGTGGTTTTTTATTCCTGTCGAAGATTGTTCCACGCAAAGGTGCAATCACTTTTTTATAATCTGCTTGTCTTTTGCATTTTGCCTGATATTTTTGACAACTGATAACCTGGATGGAAAATAGCCTCAGTATTATAAGAACCCAGACGAGTGAAAGAAATCCTGTCAAAACAAATACTTTCTTTCTGATTGATTTTGCTGCGTTTGGCATTTAGTTAATTTTTATGGAATTTGGGTCAATAATTACTATAAGTGTTTCGGGGGCGGGAACCACCATATCTAACTGGGCTGAAGCAATCTTTTTAATTCGGTCTGATCGAGAGAGTTTATCTAATTCTACTGAAGCAATTCTATTTTGAGCTGCAAGTTTTGCTTCTTTACGTTGCAATTCTTCAATTTCTCGAAACATCATATTTGTATGATTATAAATCCAAATATAGAACACCATTAATCCAATAAGAGAAAGGAAAAGGGTAAATAAAATTGCACTGTTTTTTCTTTTTTTTGAGATTCTTCTGTTTTTTCCCCTCTTCATTTATCCTCTCTGATTTTTTTTGATGCTCTGAGTTTTGCTCCACGAGCTCTTGAATTGCTATTAATTTCTTCTTTTGATGGTATAATTGGTCGTTTTGTTAAAATTTCAAGTTGTGCTTTATGGTTACATTGGCAGATAGGGAAATCCGGTGGGCAGATACAATTTGTGGACTCGCGTTTCATAAATTGTTTTACAATTCTGTCCTCTATAGAGTGATAGGAAATGACAACTAAACGTCCGTCTTCGTCTAAAATTTCTATAGATTGAGAGAGAGCTTTTTTTAAGGACTCAATTTCATTATTGACGTGAATGCGAATTGCTTGAAATATTCTGCTCAAGATTTTTACCGGGAATGGAGAGGAGATTGTATTAGTAATAATATTTGCTAGTTGTCTTGTTGTTTTTATTTGTTGAATTTTTCTTTCTTTATCTATGGCTTTTGCTATTAGATTCGAGTGTTTTTCCTCGCCGTACTCCTTAAAAATTCGTTTAAGTGTGGATACAGACGCTGAGTTGACAAATGTTTCTGCACTTTCGGTTGTTTCAGGAGAAAATCGCATATCCAAAGGCCCATTGTGAGAAAAGGAAAACCCACGATTTGGATTGTCTAATGCGAAAGATGATAAACCCAAATCCATAAAAATTCCATTTACTCGTGTATATCCGATTCTATAACAGATGCGCATTAGATTTGCAAAATTGGAATTAACGAATATGGATTTTTGTTGTATTTGAATATTTTTTTTACAATAGTTAATTGCGGAATAATCCGCATCAATACCTACGAGAACTGCATTTGGTTTTAGACTTTTAGCAATGGCTTTAAAGTGTCCGCCTGTTCCAAGAGTGCAATCTACATAAACCCCAACTTTTGTGTTTATTAGGTATTTAAGAGTTTTTTCAAGGAGTACAGGTTTATGTATAGAAGTCATGAAATTAAATTCCTGTCCAATTACAATATCTCACCGAGATCCTCAAAGTAATCATCATCAAGTTTAATTTGAGATTCCTCATGTGTATCAAGTGTTTCAGGATCCCAAAATTCTATACAATTTAATGTCCCGATAATAACCACATCTTTTTTAATTTTAGCATAGTTAAGCAATTGCTGTGGTAGGAGAATTCTGCCCTGTTTATCGCATTTTAACCTTACTGAGGCACGACTGAAAGCTCTTATAAAAGCCCTGTTTTTTTTCTTGAATTGGGAAAGTTTTAGGAGTTTTTCTGCTAAAATATCCCATTCTATGAAAGGATAAGCAACAAGACAAGGATCAGAGCCTTTTGTAACCACAAAAGCATAATCCGAATTGTCAGTAAGCCAGCGACGATATTTAGCTGGAATACTGAGTCTTCCTTTTTCGTCAAGTAGGTGTTTTGATTCGCCAGAGAAGGAGTTAATCATACATTT
>Ga0180301_10004690_pt1 | contig 10543 bp, 13 predicted proteins | sample GuaBasSediGuay16_FD_121797 | JGI IMG/M metagenome (GOLD analysis project Ga0180301, IMG submission 121797) | Subseafloor sediment microbial communities from Guaymas Basin, Gulf of California, Mexico - Guay16, Core 4569-2, 12-15 cm | ecosystem: Environmental > Aquatic > Marine > Hydrothermal... | reverse complement strand
GAATTAAAGAAGCGAGACCTCAAGATCGGCGGCTTAATCAGTCAGGAAATCAGAAGGGATGGGACCCGCGTAGGATTTAAAATAATCGATTTAGACAGTGGAAGAGAAGGATGGCTTGCCCACGTGAGACAGCCCGTCGGCCCAAAGGTCGGCAAATATAGAGTATGCATGAAAGATTTGGAATCGATCGGTGTTGATGCAATCCTAAGAGCGCTCAGAGAAGCCGATATAGTTGTGATAGATGAGATAGGGCCAATGGAGCTTTTCTCTAAGCTCTTCAAAAAAGCAGTTGTCGAGGCGTTGAACAGCGGAAAGATGATTCTCGGAACTATTCACTATAGGATTAAGACTTCGTTCATCGCTGAGATTAAAGAAAGAGAAGACGTTGCGATAATCGAAGTAACACGAGAAAACAGAGAGGATCTCCCAGAAGATATTACACGTGAAATCCTAAGACTCCATAAGAAACGAGTCGAAGAATAAAAATAAAGAAAAGAGAATGATTCTTCGATTCTGCCAATGGCCTCCCCTCCAACAATCAGCATTCCGTAAAGAATCGGTCTATCCAGAGAAATCTTCAGGAATAGACCCGGCGAAACCCTATTAAGCATGCATTCAACCTTGAGTTCCAAGATCGGAGAGATGTCTAGGTGCTTATAGCCGGAGTTGATGACGCGGGAAGAGGCGCCGTTATAGGACCCCTCGTAATAGCGGGAATTCTGGTCGACGAGAAAGGCTTGAAGAGGATTGAGACCCTTGGGGTTAGAGACTCAAAGACAATCACGCCTAAAAGAAGAGAATACCTAGCCGCTGAGATTCTCAAGTTAGTCAAGGGCCATCATATAGTGAAGCTGTCACCAAGAGAGATCGATCATGTCGTTGAAACCGGGAAAAAACTTCACCGTCTGAATAGGCTTGAAGCTAAAGCTATGGCTCAGGTCATATCGCATCTCAAGCCGGATATAGCTTATATTGACGCCTCGGACGTCTTGCCGGAGAGGTTCAGCCGCCACATCATTGAAGAGTTACCCTTCAAGGTGAAAATCGTCTCTGAACACAAAGCCGACAAGACTTACCCAGTGGTCTCCGCTGCTTCAATCATAGCTAAGGTGGAACGTGACCGAGCGATCAGTGATCTCCGCAGGGAATACGGCGAATTCGGTTCAGGCTATGCGTCGGACGGCCGAACCATAAAATTTCTTGAGGAATGGATGAAGACGCATAAGAATTATCCAGATTTCGTTCGTAGGTCTTGGGCACCTGCGAAAAGAATCGAAGCTGCATACAGCAAGTTTCAGAAAAGACTTTAAGGGGAGTCTTCTCACCTTTTCGGCATTTTAATATTTTGAAGGATTCTGTTAGCTACTTTTCCTATGGAGAAGGATTAGGTTACTTCTTTAAATCTTTAATCTTTATATTCGCAATAGTGTAACGATAAAAAACAGTTAAACGTTGCTTATAGGAGGAATCTTCGCTGTGAATGTGATTCTCATAGTCTCGGATACCTTCAGATATGATCATCTAGGATGCTATGGGAATGAATGGATAAGAACTCCGAACTTGGATTCCTTCGCAGAGAAGGCAATCGTTTTCGACCGAGCCTATACAGCTTCATTCCCAACTGTTCCACATCGCCACGACCTCTACACGGGAAGATACACATTCGTATATTCAGAATGGGCGCCTCTGCCGAGAAACGAGCTAGTCCTAGCTCAGATTCTCCGTCAATCCGGATGCGTAACGCAGCTAATCGTCGACACTCCGCATATACTGAAGGACGGATATAATTATGACCGAGGGTTCGACGGATGGTTATGGATAAGGGGACAAGAAGGAGACAGATACATGACCTCCCCACGGGAGGTTAAACTGCCATGCAACCCAAGCAAACTTAGATACGGAGCGAGAACGGTAACCCAATATCTACGAAACGTTTCGCTGCGCCAGCGGGAAAGCGACTATTTCGTCGCTCAAACTATGACAGCAGCGATTAAATGGCTCGAACTGAATTATGACCAACATGAAAAGTTCTTCCTACATGTCGATACATTCGACCCTCATGAGCCTTGGGACCCCCCAAGATGGTACGTAGACATGTATGACCCGGAATATGAAGGCGAAGAAGTCACATACCCCGTCTATGGACCATGCGACTACCTATCTGAGGAGGAGCTGAATCACTGTCGAGCTCTATACGCCGGTGAGGTTACCCTCGTCGACCGGTGGATCGGCATGCTTCTTGAAAAGATAGAAGATCTGGGGCTTCTTGAAGACACAGCGATCATCTTCACAAGCGATCATGGATTTTACCACGGGGAGCATGGGCTTATTGGAAAATCGATTATACAACCTATGGCTGCTGGAAGCTCCGCACTGTATGAGGAGGTAGCTCACATTCCGTTAATCATCTATCATCCTGACATGAAAGGAGGCAGACGCTGCGGAGCTCTTGTTCAACCCCAAGATATAACAGCTACGATTCTCGAAATATTAGAGGCGAAAACTCCAGTGGTGATGCATGGAAGATCATTACTTCCGCTTCTACGAGGGGAGGAAGTTCCATGGCGCGACTTTGCGGTTACTTCTCCCAGCATAATTCACGGGCCCGTTGCAGGTCAAAGAATAACCGTGACAACCCATGATTGGGCCTTTATATATGCAGGTCAAGTGGAGGATGCGTTAAGGGATAACCCTGGAAGAAAGGCTAATTTCGAGAGGCTTGAAAAGGTTGCTGGAAAGATCAAGAATGAGCTGTATAATCTACGTAAGGATCCCAGAGAAGAAAAGAATGTCTTCGAAGAAGAGAGAGAAGTAGCCGAAGAATTGCACAGAAAACTTGTAGATTTTCTCCGCGAAGTGGGAACGGAAGAACAACACCTAAAGTATTGGATAAAAATATAGTGAACTGCTTGAGTAACCCTTCCTTTTCTAATTTAGAAAGGGCGTCATATCCAAGCTGAATCATACCAAGGCAGATCTGGTCGACGAATCCGGTATCGCGGAAGAACCCCTCCAGCATCTGACAAGATACGCTTGTACATCTTCTCGCATATCTCCGGCTTCTCTTGAGCTATATTTTCACGCTGCTCTGGATCTTCCCTCAGATCATGCAGTCTAGCATCACCGCCTTCCAGATTAGCTATGTAGGCATACTCCTCATCGCGGCACCAAACATACCCGCCGTAAATCGAGGTGATGTACTCCCTTCTCTCTTCCCTTTCTCCCGTCACCCATTCCCAAACGTTCCTCCCCTCCATCTTAACTGGAGATTGAAGCCCGGCGAGAGCCAACAACGTCGGAGCAACATCATGCGTGCTTACATAGGCATCACATGTTGTTCCCGCATATTCCTTGTCTGGATGATAAATCATGTACACCAAATCCGTTAATTCAGGGTACAGACATAAAGGAGGAACCTTATGCAGAATGCCGTGATCCATTATGGGATGCCCGTGATCCGACATGATCATTATTATGCTGTTCTCCCAGAAACCGAGCTCCTTAACTTTGTCCAAGAGCTTCCCTACATACTTGTCGACGAGGGTGACCTCACCGGCGTATAGAGCTCTGGTGTACTCTAGTTCTCCCTCTCGGAACTTGTAGGGGCCGCCGTGAGTATTTATAATCCGTCTTCCCTCGTAATTTTCAGTATCGAAATACATGTCAAGTATAGGCTTCGGAGCGCACCACGGCTCATGAGGGTCAAATTCATCTACGACCAGCAGAAAATTCTCAGCGTCCCTGTTCCTCTCAAGCCAGTCGACTGCTTTTCCAAAGGTTCTAGCTGGGAACCAGTCTTCCTCCCCTCTCCAGTCTTGCATATTCGCTAAGCAGCGGTCAAGACCGTGCCCCACGCAGCCATAGGCGAGGTCGCACGGCAGGTTCTTAGGGTCCTCTATGTCTCCCTTGATGGGAGTTCTATAACGATCATGCTCTTGTCCCCGTATCCATTCCCAATGCGTGAAGCCACGGTGAAAATTCATTGAAGGCTTGAACATGTGATAGGTTGAGCAGAAAAGGGCGGTTAGATACTTTTCATGCCTAAATATCTCAGACATTGTTACTTGATCTTCGGGGATCGGTTCCCATCCCGGAATCTTTACATTATCTCCTTTTCTTGGAATGTATCCCTTGTTTGGAAATGTTCGCATACCTGTATACATTGCTCTTCTAACGGGAATTGTGGGAAGGGCTTCTGGAAAGGCTCTGGTGAAGACCACGCTTTCCTTTGCGAATTCATCCAAGTTCGGCGTGTGAATCCAATCGCTTCCATAGCATCCTACGTGGTCCTTTCTCAAACTGTCAAGCATGATGACGATTACGTTCACTTTACCCTGTCTCTCCTCATTCACAGCCATATTCGTCTTTACTGTTAAAGTAGGCTTCCAATTATTTTTCTCTTTTTTGCTAAGAAACCAGTTTATAGAAGTGATTAAAAATGAGCTAACTGTTGACTTAAGTGGTTTATCTCTTCGGCTTCAGGTATTCCATTCTTCGTTTTATCTTTTCAAGTTCCGCTTCGTATCCTCTTATCTTCTTTTCAACTTCCTGCCTCTTTTGTTCTACGGCTTTCCTTTGATTGGAGACAACGTTTAATCTCATCTGAAGCCTATCGTATTTATACATGTCTCGGCATCGTCGAATCTCATCGTAGATCTTGTTTTCCTCTTCCATGATGGAAGAATATTTCTCGTCGATCTTCTTTTTTTGCTCTCTGAGCTCATCTAATGATTTTTCAATTCTTTTCTGTTGCTGCCTAAGTTCTGCAATGACATACATTGAAGACATATCTCAAAATAAATCGCGAAAAATAATATAAATGTGCCGCTTCCCGTTGGCCTATTCTCCAACATAGGTAAACTTAACGTCACTTTTATGCGGCGTTTCTAGCAAACAACATCTCAGTCAACCCGGCGATTAGAGAGAAAAACAGATCTATTTCTTAAACACCAATCCTCTTTGTTCTGGAACCACATTCGGCGGCGGAATCTCCCCCTTCAGAACGGCGATTATGTTCCTCGCATTGCAGAGAGCCATAGAGATCCTCGCCTCTTTCGTTAAAGAAGCGATATGGGGAGTTAAGATCACATTATCAAGACTAAGCAATGGATCATCAAGCGGAACCGGTTCCTTTTCAAAGACGTCCAGTCCCGCTCCGGCTATAGCCTTCTCCGTCAAGACCTTAGTCAGGGCTTTCTGATCAATGACCGCTCCCCTCGCAGTGTTTATAAGATATGCCGTCTTCTTCATCAGCCGAAGATGTTTTTCTTTAATCAATCCACGAGTCTGCGGAGTTAAAGAAAGATTTATTGAGACGAAATCAGATTCCTTCATAACCTCCTCTAAGCTTTTACGCTCTGCTCCTAGCTCCTTCTCCGCTCTTTCATTACGACGGATATCATGATAGATAACTTTCATACCGAACCCTTTCACGCATCTCTTAGCCACTTCATATCCAATTCGTCCTAACCCGATGATCCCAGCAGTCTTCCCTTTGAGATCTACGCCGTAACCAGGATAACCGGAAGCTCCCTTCGCCCAGCCTTCCCTTACATACCTGTCAGCTTGAACTATCTTCCTATTACAGGCCAAAATCAGAGCCAACGTCATATCCGCAACGGCATCTGAGAGGACGCCTGGAGTATGGACGAGATAAACTTTATGTCTCGTCAATGCTTCTACGTCGCAGTCGTCATATCCAACGCCGTATCGAGCGACAACCTTCAGCTTGGGAGCCTTTTGAAGGAGATCCTCGCCGACCCCGTAGCCCACCATTCCTTCGGCTTCTGCAAGTTGCTCATTAAATCTTTCCTCCGAGATAAATTCCACTTCCGCTACGGACCTTAACATCTCTATAGCTTTCCCAAAGATTACGGGATCTTTCCATTTCGGAAGTAGCAAAACTTTTGGTTTCATAAACTTCACCTACTCGTGCAGATCGAATCGCGTCTCATCTTTTTTATCAGATGCACATTCATCAAGGCATGAAATATAAAACCTTTTGGTTAACAGAGAACCTTCAAATCAATCTAAGCGTTAGATATCAGCTCACAGAAAGAGGGTGAGCTCCTCAACATTTATCTAGAAGTTTTTCTTTCCTAAAGAAGAATATGGAGGTCAAGTTATGCCTGCTATTGAGGTCGGTAGAATCTGCATCAAGACTTGTGGACGTGAAGCTGGAAAACGATGCGTCATCGTCGATTTGATTGACAAAAGCTTCGTCTTGGTAACAGGACCAAAGTCCGTTACGGGGGTTAGGCGGCGACGAGCAAACATCAATCATCTAAGCCCAACAGAAGAGAAGATCAACATAAAGCGAGGAGCATCCGACGAAGAGGTGCTTCAAGCCTTGGGGTTAGCTGAGAAAGGAAAGAAAAGCAAAGAAAGCGCAGAGACAAAAGAGACAGCATAGCCGGAAACAGACAGGCTTTTAACTTTTCAATCTAACTCTTCTCCTAAGAGGAATACTAGATGCCGAGAATACCCGCCCCTTGGACCGTGAAAAGAAAGATTCTGGTCAAATCCGAATCGGAGACCGATCCCAGCTTCGGATATAAACCTGAGGAAAGACCGTACCCCGATCTTGTCAGATTCGGCGTGATAAACCTAGATAAGCCTCCTGGGCCTTCAAGCCATGAGGTAGCCGCCTGGGTGAGACGCATTTTAGGCGTTAAACATGCCGGGCACGGCGGGACCCTAGAGGCATAAAAGCCAGGGATATCCCAAAGTGACCGGTGTTCTACCCGTCGCCTTAGAAGACGCCACCAAGACGATTCAAGTCCTGCTTGAAGCTGGGAAGGAATACGTCTGTTTGATGAAGCTCCATTCCGATGTGCCTGAAGACCGTGTAAGAGAGGTTTTAGCCGAGTTTCAAGGGAAGATCTATCAACGGCCTCCTGCAAGGGCATCCGTAAAGAGAAGAGTTAGGATTCGCAAGGTCTACTACTTAGATGTGCTTGAAATCGAGGGCAGAAACGTCCTTTTCAGAATAGGATGCCAAGCAGGCACTTATATAAGGAAGATATGCCACGATGTTGGAGAAGTCTTAGGATGCGGCGCACACATGCAGGAGCTCCGCCGCACCCGATCCGGTCCCTTCACTGAGGATGAAAAAAGCGTCACCCTGCATGACGTTGTTTATCTTCACAGCAAATGGCAAGAGACCGGAGAATTGGAATATCTCCGAAGATTCATCCTTCCCATGGAGAAGACCTTGGAGATCACGCCTAAAATCTACGTGCGGGATTCAGCCGTTGACGCTCTATGCCACGGGGCTCACCTCACTGCCCCCGGAGTCGTCTCACTAGAGGCTGGAATAACAAACGGATCTACAGTCGCCCTATTCACGCTTAAAGGCGAAGCCATCTCCCTAGCGACCGCGACGGCGAGCACAAAAGAGATCCTAGAGATGAATCACGGCATAGTAGCAAGAAACAACCGAGTTCTGATGCCGAGGGGAACCTATCCCAGAATGTGGCGTTCAAAAACCAGTTCCACATGAAGAATTATTCAGTCAGTTGGTGAAAGATTAAAAAGGAACCAGAATCTAAAAGATTCGAATAGAAAAAAGGAAAGCCGGGGTCTCCTAGAGCCTCATAGAAAAGGCGGGAAACCAGGTAGGGAGCAGATCCCGCTGAGAAGCGGAGCTTAAGCCTGGAGACCAGATAGACAAACAGCCTGTGGCCCCCTCGGGCCGCGTGGGTTCGAATCCCACCCCCGGCGCCATATTAGAATGCTTTTTTAGGCAATTTTTTGGCTTATTTTTTGCTTTTATTTGTATTTTTTCTTGCTTGTTTTTTTGCTTGGGTTTTCTATTTTACTTTAAGGTTTATATTTGTCGTTTGCCTTCTATTTTGGTTGAGTGCCGATAATGGTTAATCTGGACCGTTCCAGAAGCCTCGTGCTGGGCGTTCTGAGCGACTTTAAGCCTAAAAGTGCACGTGAGATCGCTAGGACCACCGGATTGGGCATAACTGGGAGGCAGTGGCCGAATGGTTCATAGACAAATTCACAACTGGCGCTAAGTTTTGGACACAGAATCACCGTGCCAAGGGGATAGATCCAAGACGCATAACGTTGCACTTAATCAAGGGTGTGGGTGGAAGGAGAAACAGCGCTGAGGTTGATAGGGTCTGGGAAGTAACACCCGGCATATTCGCCCCACCAATAACGTACGTGCTATCTTGTAAATGGGGCCTTGTTACTAAGAAGCATGTGGATGACTTTCTGGAAGTCCTGAGATGGAGCAAGGAGTTCGGTGTAGACACTCCGGATGGGCGGGAGATTAAGCAGGGAGTTGTAGGCGTATTTGCTGCAAGCGCGTTCAACCCGAAAGAAACAGTCCAGCTGAAGGATGGATCCAGAATAAGTCTGGCACAATACGCTGCTAGGATGAGGCTTCAGCTCTTAAGGGCAAGCGACTTCAACCAGAAGCTTCATGAGAAAGGTTGCCCGAGAACGGTCACCGTCCAGAAAATTTGCAAGAGAGCGAGAAACGAAGACGAAGTCAGAGAGATTTTAGAGAAGATCTGGAATCGGCCAGATAAAGCTGAAGAATTTCTAAAGGAACTTTTAGAAAGGAATAAGGAACTATACGCATTTGAAAGAATGCTTGAAGAACCAAAATAAGGTCCTAACATCGTTCATAGCAGGGTTAGTGAGTGAGATATTTTTCTTTGGAATTCAGGCGCGTAGATGGGGATGCGCATATTCCTGAGACTCCCAAAGAATGCTTTTTCTCTACCCAGATAGAGCATATCCTTACAAACCCCTTTAAAAGTAAAGAATATTAACGTTACATTACAGAATTATCTCGAGAAATTCTTAAGGGAGGTTTCTCGAGAGCTATGTCAAAGCCTCCTTTTGAAGAAATTTGGAGAAGAATTCTGAGACATGAGGGGGAGACGTTCTACACAAAGACTCGATTACCTTTTACGTATAGAATTGAAGGCAATGCGCTTATTCCGGATAGAACAGAATATCCATTACATAAATCCAATTTTGAAAAAGCCTACCTGTTAGTTCCAATAGGTGGCCCAGGCGAAATTAACCAAATTGTAAGAGGCCCCGCTTACGTATGGGCTATCCTACATGATCCTCGAATATCAGAAGGGAATTGGTAAACTTTCTATGGGGGCGAAAAATAAACGAGTATAAGAGCTAAAAGAGGGAAAGCTGGAGAACTGCTTGTAGCTAATGAGCTGCTTAGACAGGGCTTTGATATTTATCTGCCTTTAGTGGACACGGGAATCGACATAATCTGTCTTGTAGATCGAAAGCCAGTATTCATTCAGGTAAAGGAAAGCCGAGAATACACGATAAAGAGGGGAAAGAGGTACTGGCAAAGGATAAGTGAAAAATCCTTGATTAAGAATAAAGCCAACAACATGTTCTATGTTTTCGTCCTAAAATCGGAAAGAGAGGTAAATTATCTGATTTTACCATCGGAGTTCATATACAACATCAGGAATAAATTAGATAAAAAAGCCAGCCTATTTTGGTTATACCTCGACATTGAGGAAGAGAAAGTCGTAGAAGGGAGGAAGAGCCATGAAGACCTAACAAAGTACTTAAACAATTTTGACCAGATTAAAGATGCTTAAGAAAAGTTAGAGTGAAGTTCCTCCTCTTCTACATGTGAGAGTGATAACGTGGATGAAAAAGGAAAGAAGCAAGATGAGGTTGCCCATAATAAGGAACGTTATAATTAATATTTCTATCCGCTCAGCAAGTGTATAGGGAAAGAAATCAACGCTATTTACAAGCCTTGCATTTCCCTTTAATTACGCCCCCGATTTTGATTTTATCGATGATATTTAAGCGCAAAGATTCTTTAATTGATACGCGTCCTCTTTCCAGGATTTCAGCATCTTTAAGAAATTTCTTTGTTCTATTTACAATCTCTTCAGATGTGCAGTATTTTTTAATTATCGTTAAAGCCTCTCTACAATCTTCTTCACTACCTACAACTAGGCCTGAGCCGTCCCATTCAAGCTTCCACCTTTCACCATTTCGCTTAATTTCCTCGATTTCAAGTTCTCCTTCAGGATATCCACTCGAAATTTTGGATAATAATTTGACTACTATCCGTCGATAATAGGCGAAACTAGGTTCCGTTTGGGCTTCGGGCAACCCTAAATCTCGTTTAAGATCCTCGCATAAAGATTGAATAAACCTTTCCATTTTATCATTATGTTCCAATATCTGTTCTTCGAGAGATTTCAGCAGTCGATACTGTTTTTGATAACCCGTTCTCAAATGCTCTTCAGCAAACGGAAAAGCCGAGAGATCACCTTTTGGTGTGGGCAAACTAACAATAGAAGCGTCTTCTGGTAGGTTCTTAGGGTTTAAGACATCGGGTAGGAACAATTTACTTTTTAACCAAGCCTCGAATACCTTCGCTAACCTATCGCTATGAGGTCTCAATATGTTGACTCTTTTTGAAAGGAGATACTGACTGATTGATATTGAGATGGCTGCTATGGAAATGAAAGGCGAGAGAAGTTGTATGAATTCAAACATATTTGTGATTAATCTTTAGTTC
>Ga0180301_10004689_pt1 | contig 10543 bp, 11 predicted proteins | sample GuaBasSediGuay16_FD_121797 | JGI IMG/M metagenome (GOLD analysis project Ga0180301, IMG submission 121797) | Subseafloor sediment microbial communities from Guaymas Basin, Gulf of California, Mexico - Guay16, Core 4569-2, 12-15 cm | ecosystem: Environmental > Aquatic > Marine > Hydrothermal... | reverse complement strand
TCTCCTTTAAAGAGGGAGAAAGTGTGGATTCAGAGGAGGCTGCGGAGAACATACGCATAGAGTACAATAAAGATGGAGAAATGGTTGGATTGGAGATCTCGGAGATAAGCAAATATCTTGCAAATCCATCGCTGATTGGAAGGTGTAATTGCAAGACGAACTGAAAGCAGAACTCACAGAAGATTACCTTGAACAACCAGCGATAAACTAGCTTAAAGAGCTTGGCTATTATAAAAAAGTAGCTGATTGGAACAGAAAAGGATTCTAAGCGTGTGAAGCATAATGACGACTAACAAAAAATTATTAGGACAAGTTTACTTATTTTTACCAATAATAATTCAATAATAGAGACATTTTATAGTTTATAGTTTAAGGAGGTTTGTGGGTTGGGTCTTTTTGTTGTTCCTGGTTTCCTTGTGAATATTAAGAGGAGTGTGTTGGATGGTGTGCATGTTAGTGAGTTGGATGTTCGGGATTCTCTGCTTAGGGAGGAGATTTCTAGGGTTTATGGTGGTGGAGTTGTTAGGTTATGGGGCTTGAGGAGGAGGCTTGCCCGGCGGTGGGCGCAGGTGAATGTAGGGGACTACCTGCTTTTCTATAATGCTGGAAGGTTTGTTTGTGTTGGTAGGGTTGGTTTTAAGTATCCTTTTGTGGATGAAGCTGGACAGGTGGATGTTGGTGGATGTTTGGCTGAGAGTGTTTGGGGTAGGGATGTTGATGGCGAGACTTGGCCTTATCTGATTTTTCTGGTGGATGTTAGGATTATTGATCTTTCCTTAGATGGGTTTAACGGGTTGACAGGTTATCATTTGACGTCTGTGCCGGGTTTTACTAGGATGAGGGATGAAAGGGTGGAAGGGGTTGTTGAGTGGTTGCAGAGGGAGGTTTATGCTGGCCCTCCTGCCCGGCCTGAGCCTAGGTCCTTGGAAGAGATCCAGCATGATGATGTTGTTGATATGGGTTTTTGCGCTTGGGGAGCTGATTGGGTATAAGCCAAGGCGGAGGTGGAGGCATGAGGGCTATGAGTTCGATGTGGTATGGTTTAGGCCGCCGAGGATAGGGCCGAAGTTCGTGTTTGAGGTTCACTTGAGGGGGAGTTTGGAGGCTGCCTTGCTGAGGCTTAAGCATGCTTACGACCTGTGGGAGTCCGTTCTGTTTCTTGTTTCGACGGAAGACCAGCTTAGAGTTGCCGAGTCAAGGTTTCTCGGCGAGCTTCACGAGCTCAGGGGGTAAAGTCACCCTGCTACGTATCGAAGAAGTGAAGGAGTTCTACGAGTTTAAGGGAAGGTTTGAATGGCTTGAAAGAAAATTCGGACTAAAACCCTCCTAGATTATTGTGATCATCGTTAAAACCCGATGAGGCTTCACTTACCAGACGACGTCAACCCGGAAATAATTCAGCTCTCCGGCATCAAAATAATTCACCTACTAGATAAGACCATAGAAAGACGCAATCTGTTAAAGGTGGTTGAAGGAGCCACGAAAAAGTTCTATGAGCTGGAAGTAGGCGAGGCAGTAATATCAGCCGACCAGTCGTCGGAAGGCAGATACAAACCAGTCACCGTGAAAATTAAGCCACGAGTAACGAAGCATGGCGCCCCAACAAAAACCACGGCAAATTAACAGTGAAAGTGGCTGAAGAGATATAAACACGAGTTTTGCTTTGGCATAATTAGGATCTCAGTTTACGTTCAAACCTTGCTCGCTCCTAGAAGTTAATGTATCGTCGGCTGCTAGAAGCACTCTTTAAGCAAAACTCATAAAGGTTCACGTGGCAGGTATTTTGGTTAGAGGGTGTTGGAATGTGTCTTTCCGGGAGGCGGCTTGGAAGGATAAGTTGTTGGCGTTGCCTAAAATCATTCGGGGGGTTGAGGGAGGGGCACGGCTACGTCATGGTGTCCCGTACGTCTGCGTGTCGCATATTGCAAAGCAGTTTTTCTGTGAGAAGAAAGTTGAAATGATGCACGTTTACGGGAAAGTTGAAACCGAGGTCATGCAGGAAGGGGAACAAATTCACAAGCAAATTATGAAAATGGAGAGGATGTCAGTTCAGCGGTTGATCGAGGAGATAGAGAGTAAACGGGCTGTCTTCGCCTCCTTCCCCGTCTTCGCCGAGGTCGAAGGTCTGCCCGTCGCCGGCATCCCGGACTCCATAGGGATCACACGGGGGGAGTGGTTCGCTTCCTACTCGAAATAAAGACTTTTGAGAAAGGCAGCTTCCGCCTTTACCGAGACCATGCGGTTCAAGCTAAGCTTTACGCCCTCCTCCTAGACGAAATGGGCTTCAACTGCTTAAAAACACTCCTATACGTCGTAGGAGTAAACAGAAAAGCAAGAGACAAAGCCGACAAAACTAAACTCAATGAACTCCTTTGCCTGCTAACAGTCATCCTTGAGAAGAGAGGAGGAGTCATCCACGCGAAACGCGAAGTCGTCAGAAGGGTTGCGGAAAAAATCGACGACAAAAACCTCGCAGGGTTAGTCGCTTCTGGCAACCTCTCAATCTTCTGGTTCCCCTACGACCGGAACGACGCACTAAAAGATCTAGCATGGGCCAAAGACTACTGGCTCGAACGCAGAGAGCCACAACCAACAAAAAACCCCAACAAGTGCAAGACGTGCGAGTACGCTCAAAACTGCCACAAACAACAATGACATGAACATGTAAACCAGACACAACCTAACCCACCTTTACGATAGTAGCCTGCTTCCGTTTAAGCAGTTACCAGCACCCCTCTAGGATTGCCGGGTTTGTGCTAGGTTTTTGAGGAGGAAACGAGGGTTTCAGTAAATTAGTAAAGTTTTTAGGTGGATTTTCGAGGCGGTTGTTCTTGAAGGGGTTAACTGTTGAGGTCGGAGAGAACCCTGTATGATCCTGTAAAAAGCTCTATTCGAGCCGCAAGGTTGCTTTGTGGTCTGTGATGAGCCGGGTTCAAGCGCTTTCTCCATTAAGGTGGAGGGATGGAAGGTGAAGGGTGGTGGATGTTGCCGCCATTAGGTGGAAGAACGGTGACGTTTGGAGTGTTAGGGGTCGAGTGTAAGTCTGGCGATAACTGGGGGGCTATACTCGAAGCCTTACCGCAAGCTTTAACCTATAGGTTTATTTTCGACGAGGTCTACATCGCCACCAGCAAGTTCAACAACTTAGACCGTGTAAAGCCTTCTCAAATCCCTAGGCATAGGGTACATAGAGGTTGATAGTGGCAAGGCAAGTGTAGTCATTCCTTCACCACGCGTCAACGTTACCCCCCAAGAGGCGAACCTCAACGTTAAGAGGAAGGCTAAGGTCATCCTCACCCTTGTAAGCCTCTATGGAAAGGATAGAATCCGCATCGGCAGAGCCAACAGACCATACGAAGTCTGGGCCTCAAGCAATAAGGAAAAAGCATACAATTACTTTATGCACCTCCATCCGAAAAATGAAGCGAATAACATATATATGAAGACGAGCTGCACTTAGGAGTCAACATAGAATCAAAAAAGATGCTTGAAGAGCTTCTTAAACCAGTGGGCGCCCGGAAGCTTCACGGTAAACTCTCTCAACTACCACTAGACTACCATTTGATCTTATAGAATTAAGAGAAGATAGGGGGAGAGCAAGCTAATATTGAAGAAGCAGGTCGGCAGCATAACAATAAAAGATGTAGAATTTGCATTCGAAAAGATTAAGGAGATAGGCTATAAAGCATGTCTTCAGGTAGCGAAAATGATTCCCGCAAAAGGACTGGATAAAAATCTGAAAAAGATATGAAAATCCTATTCCGTGAAGTCCAAGGAGAGCTGCAGTCAACCTTCAACCTTATCCAAAAAACCGTAAAACCGAAAAAAAAAATCCCCACCAAAAACACCGATAAAAAGTTAAGTTAGTAGGGAATTATTCGCCCTTTACGAAGTTTCCCTAGAAGAGCTTTCCCCACTAATTAGACGACTTAAAGGCTTAACAGTTTAAAATTTCAATATGTGTTCCCCCTAGAGTTGCTTTCGATTTGAGACGCTTGGGCACTGCCAGTTTCATATAGTCCGTGTGGTGAGGCATAAACCGTAACCTGTCCATGCATTCAAGCCTTCTGCTCAGGCTCCCCGTCTAAGAGCAGATAACCTTCCTCCTGACGAACCTTGCCAACACCCATATACTCTCTGTAATAAGGTAGGTTTAAAGATAAAGTTTTAACGCCTTCTTTATATTGAAATCCGTAAGCTTTCAGCATCTCTAAGAAATATGGAAGTGCTGTCTCGATGAGGAGCAGTAGACGAAAGGCACCAAGAGAAATAACTAGCATGGTAGCTTATAAGTGTCTCTTGCTAAAAAACTAAGTGGGATTGTGGAAGTGACGGCCCTTTGAGCGTGTTGAGATGGTTAAACGATACCTCACTTTGCTTCTTGGAGTAGTTGATCGCCCATTGCCCTCGCTCCTCCACTTTTGAAAAGGAACTTTTCATACTTTCTTTCTAGGGTAACCCGAAAGCTCAGAAGTTCATCGGCTTTCTGAAACGTTATGAAAGATCCATACTCTGATACGGTCAATAAGCTTGTATGAAACCACCTACACCACGTTAACACCTTTTAAGATGGAAGACAATAAAATACCTCCTTAACTTGGGAGGGCAGAAAGGTGTTTGAACAATCGGCGCAGGAAAACTTAAGGTGATGAATACTTCAAAGGCTTTCTTGCAACCCCCCTCAAATGATCAGGGAGCTCTATGATAAGCTGAGCAAGAAGGAACTCCTAATACTAATCTACCTAGTATATCCAGAATATAGGAAAAGGTTTCGACGTATCTGAAGGCTGCTAAAACCAAGTAAAAAAGGAAGGAATAACGCGGAAGCTTCTTGAAAAAGGGCTTAATCACGGAGAAAAGATACAGAGAGATGGCGGAAGGTAGCGAAAATTAGCGTGGTGAAGCTCGATTCTTTTCACACTTGCTTCTCCGAAGATAATTAAAAAGCTGAAATGTCTCTCTAAACTTACGACTTATAGAGAATTTGACTTTGTTCTAGTGAAATAGTTAGAGTTGGAATCCCGGAAAAAATGGTTTAAAATCTTTTTCCGTTCTGGTGTATCTTAGATTCGGTGTCGACGAATCGAAAAAGAACCGTTGAATTATATCTCAGGAGGAAGTAATAATGAGTTGCGGGAGTACCTAGTTACGCTCAGCTTACTCATAGTCTCTCCATAATTTGGGCTCCCTTCACGTTCCTTTTCCCTTCCTAAATGTCGAACCTCTTATATAGCACCCGAATCGGCTACATCGAATTAAGCATATTTCGTAGTGAATATAAGGAGAGTTTACTCTTCCAGTATTTCTTCTAGTTTCCTTATTTCTTCTTTTGGTATCCTGTTTCGGTGTAATGAAAAGATTTTCCTGAGAAAAGGCCTAGCTTTCCAAGAGTAAGTAATTTGATCATTCGATAAAATCGCATGCACAACTCTTTCTATCTCTTCATCATTAAGAATAGAAGCGAGATTCGCTATAATTTCTGCATTCCAACCTGCTACCGTAAAGCTGTTACTTGCTTCATATTCGGCTAGAATGATATTAATTAAGTTTCTTTCATTTCTAACTAGTTGTTCTATATGAGATAACTTAGTAAGTTCAGCTATGATAGAAAGCAATTTTTCCTTTATCTCTGTTGCATGCGATGGGATTACTGAAGTTCTATAAAGTATTATTTTAAAAAGTTCGCCTTGAAGAGTTATATTTGTTTCTCTTTGTAGTGCAGCTTTTAAAAAAACAAATAATCCTTCATGAGTAGCCACTTCCGTCTGTTTTAAGAGGACGATTCTGTTCATAATTGATTCAAATATCTGCTTCTTAGTTGTTTCATTAAAATTGCTGAATTCTATGACTTGTTGATTTAGAAGAGAATGATCTGAAGAAAGAGTTATAAGCAAATCGATAAACTTGGGTATACTAAGTTCTTTAAGTTCTTTCTTAAATAGCGTTTTGATGAGAGCTTTCGTATTATTGAACACGGCTTCAGCCTCTGTGATACTCAGCATAGTTCTATGAGGATCATGTAGTAGTTTAGCTCTAATGTGCCTATACGATCGTGCTATAGATAAGAGGATGTTGGGAACCTCTATTTTCCTTTTTTTCATAATGTTAAGTAGCTTATCTGCTATTTTTTGAAAATCCTCTTCTTCATAAGGTTCACCTAGTTCATCTAGCTTTTTCTTTATAGCTACTTCTTGAGCAGACAGCGATACCACCGCTATTAACCAATTGTAATCTAAGCCTATATCTTTTAAAAGGTCTAACAACTCCTTTATTTTTTCTTCTACAGTAATCATCTCAAATCCCTTCATTGCTAATATATTACTAATAAAAAATTTAACTCTAGTAGAGTTAAATTTTTATATTCTATGATCTTTGAAGTCGAGTTCCTCAAAGGGATTAGGTAAGTAGGTGCCTAAAATTAAGATGTAACATTTTTTAGATGCCTATCTTGCGCTTTCAATTGTTTTGCAAAGTTTATCTTTTCTCTTATGTATACCAAGAATCGCGTTATAGGGCTTCTGTGCTTTATGCCTGTTACCTCTTATCGATTGTAAGTTTGTTTTAACAAGGGCGGATAATGTTATTGTTACCGTAGTTGAGTGTTGTAACTTCAAGAGATGGAAATGTGGGGTTTACGTAAGTTGGTTGTTCTTTCAGTTTTTAGAAGAAGTGCTTACGTTTCATTTTTATTTGAAGAGTCGGTGACGGGCTTATGTATGGTGGTGGGAAGGTAACAAATGGGTGGTTGTTGCTGGGAGGGTGTACATTGCTTGAACTGTAGTGTGTCTGATATTTCGGCTAGATTAGAAGTTTGGGGTGTGATGAGTGAGGATATGAGTTTAAGGACAAAATGGAGTTGGAGCTTCGGAGTCATAGGTTGAGTGTATAAAAGTAAAAGTATGGTTTGAGTGCTGAAGAGTAACTGGAAGAAAATAGAACCCTACATTAGAAGAATTTGGAAGGATGTTGACGAAATTTGGTAAGGAGCCTATAAACTTGGCTTTCAGCAAGGAAACAAATGTTAGGTGAGGAGGGAACTGATGGTGACGTGGCATGCTGAACGTTACATCTACGTCGACTGAAAAACCTGCATTATGGCAAAGGTAACGGTATCGATTGAAGGGGGCAGGAAGGTGATAGGTAGACAGTAGCGAAGTAAAGGCCTACTCCGGAAATGGAAAGTGGAATACGAGAAAGAGGACGTATTGAACGATTTTAGTGAATGCATAAAGGTGAGAAGAAGGGTAACGAAGCTGACAGCTGAAGCGTATTACTCAGTTAATATGAAGCGAGTCAAACAGTAGCGCTTCAGTGGTTTCCTGATCTCCCAACAAAATCATGTCTAGCAAGAAACTGTTCGGGATGAAGATAGGGCCTTTGCTTTAGACAACTTTAAAAACACGTTAATTAAAGGAAAAGAACAAGAACTTAAAGAATAAGTTAATTACAATTTATGAAAGACTGAGTTCTAGGAGGAAAGGTAAACATTGATTAAGAGCATAAAAATAGAGAACTTCAAGTGCATAAGGGATTTAGAGCTTCGATTAGCTCCTCTCACGATTTTCATTGGACATAATGGCTCGGGAAAAACAAGCATTTTGGAAGCAATAGCTTTAATGTCACAAGCTGTTAGAGTTGGAGGCGGGTTTTTGACAAACGCATTAAGGGGAAACTTGGTGTGGATAGAAGATGTAGATGCGATCTTCCATGAAAGAGACACTAAAAACTGGTTGTCTCTGGGTTTTGAGATCGAATTGGATAAAGAAGAGTCTTTAGATGTAAAGAAAGAGGTGTTAAGGGATTTAGAGAGAGTTAGTGGGAGGGCTGGAGCTTTCCTGAGTCAGTTAAGGGAAAAGGAGATTAAAACTGTTAAGTACGTCTACAGCGTGAGGCTAACCCCATCTGAGCAGTATGGACACCTTTACGAGTTGAACGGAGTCCGGATTAAGTGCTTCCATGACGGCTCGAAGCTTGAATCCTCCCCTAAATACATATCGTTGAGATCTGTCAATGAATTTTTGCCTGTCCTCTACTTAGACGACATTTCTCTTAAGTTTTCGGAGAGATTGCGGGAAATTACTAGGAGAAGATTCGAGAAGGTTTATTATTTCTCATCTCGGAGAGACGTTGTGAATTGGTATAAGCAGTCAGAGAGGAAGAAGCCGAGCTATGTGGGTAGAGAAGGTGAGTACACGTTGGATATTTTAAGTATGCTTATGAAGCCGGAGAATGATGACAAAAGGTGGCCATATGAGCTGATTTGCAAGGAATTTGGAGTGGAGCGGGTATGGGCTGGACTTGAGAGCGATTCCATCCTCACTTCAAACTATAGGGATCCTTGGCTAAAAAGTGCTCACAAACTACCCTCTCTCGGCCATGGCTCTAGACAACTGGTCCCAGTAATAGCTCAGTTAGCCTTTAGTGAAAAGGGGAGCATCATCCTTATAGATGAGCCAGAGATAAGCTTACACCCAGCTTACCAAGTAAAGCTTCCGACGCTGTTCGGGAATGGAGTTATGGAGGGAAAACAAATACTGATAACGACGCACAGTTCCTATTTCCCTCTTTCTCTTCATAGGCTTTTCGACGGAACGCTTAAGATAGCGGGGCAAACTACAATAGGAGAAAAAGAGAGATTAATAAAACTTAACGTAGAAGACGTCAAGGTCTACCACGTTAGTAGAAGCCAAAAAGGTTATACTAACGTCCACAAATTGGAGTTAGACGAAGACGGGTTAAAGGAAGGGATTCCCTCATTCATCGAGGTCGAATTAGAACTCTTATCAAAGTTTATAAAGGAAGAATAGCCCATGGCAGACATAGTCTTGGATGCCAATGCCCTCCGACTCCTTTTATGCATGAAATACGTAGAAAAAGTGAAAGAAAGGTGTTGCCACATTTATATCAGCAAGAAGTGGAAAAAAGTGTACAAAGGTATAAGGGATCTACATATAGGGTTTCAAACACTTCTATTTAGCATTAAGAATTTGAGGAAAAAGAACAAATTACATGAAGTCTCGACAACAATTAATCTACCACCTAACATTGACAGGGAGTTGAAAAGAAAGGGGGCGAGCGAAGACGATTTTGAAATTTCTCAAATTGCTTACAGTAGGTCAAGGAAGAGCGGACACAAAGTATTTCTGGTCTCTGATGATCATCACATTACGCAACTATACATAATATTTCAGCAACATGGAGTAGTTATAGAAAAAATGAGTGACGAATTAAAGAGATTAGGAGTTAAATGTTTAGGTTTGTCACACAGTAGAAGAATTCCTCATACCTAGGTGGCCTCTTCCAAGTTTTTTAATAATTAATAATTATCATTATTTATTATTTATTTTATTATCATTTTCATTACTTCTTTTTTGCTAGTCCTGCTTAACTTTTTGATGCATTGCCCAGATAGTTTTTAACTGGCGAAGTCTAGAAGGCTTAGGCTTCGTATTCTTCGAACTAGATATGGGGTCAATTCGCTTGGAACTTCTCTCACGTAGGAACTGAATATGCCGGTGCGTCTCCCGTCGCTTCTTCAGATTGGATTAAACCTATCGTTTCCGCTATATTTTTAAGTCCCGCCGCTTCCTCGCTTAAAAATTGTATCTAAAAGTTTTAAAGATGATTAATGGTTCCCGCTCTTCCGCCGGAGGCGGTAGCAACCACAAGTTGTGAACTCTGAAGAGTGTAATGCTTCTCGTTGTGGTGTTGCCTTCCACTCCTCCCTATATGCCTGTTCTTGTTAGAAGGGCATAAGGGTAGTTTTTACTCCTTGCAGAGCCCAGTTCCTTGATTAACAGTTTAGTACTTAGGCTATTGAGGGGTAGGCAATTTAGTATGTCTTAAGGCGTGTATTTTTACTAGGGTTATTTTCTATGTTATGCTCTGAAGCGTCGTGTTTAGTTCGTGTACGAGTTCGTTAAGGTTTTTTCCTCCTTTCATGTCTCTCATCAGGTTTACTGTGGCTATGTGAAGTTTTGCGTCATCAAACCTGCATGTGCATAGTATCCCAGGAGGGGTGTCAAGTTTTTCGTTCCATGGGTATAGTAGGACTACATGATTGCAGCTGGACTTTTTCGCATAGGCGTACGCTTGGTATATGTCGCCTTGCGAAGCTCCGTAGTGTTTCTCGTTTTTGTCGAGAAGCTTGTACTTTGTGTCTATTAGTAGCTTGGTTTTCCCGTTTTCGGTTAAGGTGATGTCAGGGACGAGGGCGAATGCCTTCGGCTCCTCGACCAGCCATCCTTTTCTCATTTGTAGGTGGACGTTGCAGCTGGCGAAGCTTGTGTCTTTTAAGACCTTGTGCCTGTTTCTCCTTACGAGTTCTCCTATAAACTTTTCGAAGAGAATGTTCATGTTAAAGACTAGTGAGAACGTTTTAAACCGTAAGCTTTGGAGTTCGAGGGACATGTTTTCGAGGAAAAGCCTGCAGAGGTCTAGTATTGGCTGGTATTCTGCGTTTAGCCGGGTGATGTTTACCCTTTTTACGTCCTCCACGCTCACGGGCACCAGGTCTACCCCGTCTAGGACGCTCAGTATTCTC
>Ga0180301_10004688_pt1 | contig 10548 bp, 10 predicted proteins | sample GuaBasSediGuay16_FD_121797 | JGI IMG/M metagenome (GOLD analysis project Ga0180301, IMG submission 121797) | Subseafloor sediment microbial communities from Guaymas Basin, Gulf of California, Mexico - Guay16, Core 4569-2, 12-15 cm | ecosystem: Environmental > Aquatic > Marine > Hydrothermal... | reverse complement strand
CTGCTACCGTTGAGCTCGCCACAACGGCGGTGTTCATCGCGTTTACTCTGGGTGTTGGCCTCGGGGTCCTAGTCTCCCTGAAACCCTATGCCTTTCAGAACCGATTCATTATGGCGGGATCCCTTTTCAATATCTCCATGCCCACCTTTCTCACCGGAATCTTGCTCATCATGGTGTTTGCGGTGTACCTCAAGATCCTCCCTCCCTTCGGCCGAGGTGAAACCGTAACGATCGGTTTCTGGCGCACCGGATTGCTGACGCTCAGCGGGATTACGCACCTAATTCTTCCCGCCTTTACCCTGGGCCTGTACCAGCTTGCGGTGCTTCTTCGTCTGACCAGGGCGGGCATGAGAGAAGTCCTCACCGAGGAGTATATCAAAACTGCATGGGCAAAAGGTCTCCCGCCGATGAGGGTAATCTTCAAGCATGCCTTGAGAAACGCTCTGATACCCGTGGTAACCATGACCGGCTTGCAGTTCGGAGAACTGATCGCCTTTTCCATCGTAACGGAAACGATCTTCCAGTGGCCCGGTATGGGAAATCTCCTTCTGACATCCATATATGAATCCGATCAGCCGGTGATCGTCACCTACATCATGCTTGCTGCGCTCGTCATTCTAAGCCTTAATATCATCGTAGACATTCTCTATGCCTTTCTGAACCCCAAGATTCGATATGAGTAAACAATTGTTCAAATCAAGGCTGTTTCATGACTTCATTCGTGACCCCTCTGCCCTGGTGGGAAGCGTTATCCTCGTAGTATCTATCGTTGCTGCCCTTTGTGCCCCTTTGATTGCCCCGCAAAACCCCTATGACCTGGAGAAGGTGAGCCTGGAGTTCTTTCTTACTCCTCCGATATGGATGGAAGGCGGCGTGCATCCCTTTATTCTGGGGACCGATGATCAGGGGAGGGGTATACTGAGCACCATACTCTATGGATGCAGGACCTCCTTGATTGTAGGATTCGGAGTGCTCCTGATCGCAGGCTCCTTTGGTGTTGCCACGGGGCTGTTGGCCGGATACTACGGCGGAAAGCTGGATATCGTGATCATGCGCCTGGCAGATACCTTCTTTTCATTCTCCACCACCCTTATGGCCATGCTCATGTTGGGACTATTCAAACAGCGAAGTTTGATGGTGGTTATTATCGCCATCTGTATCGCTGACTGGGTTCGGTATTCACGAACCATGCGCGGCAGCGTTTTAGAGGTGAAAGAGGAGGTCTACATCATGGCTGCGAAAGCCACGGGGGCGGGAGATCTCAGGCTTCTCCTAAGGCACCTGATGCCCAATGCAATCCCTCCCATCTTTGTAGTCATGGCCGTGGATTTGGCAGTAGTTATCATGCTTGAGGCAACCTTGAGCTTCCTGGGTGTGGGCGTTCCCCTCACCGAGCCCTCCCTCGGCATGATGATCTCTATCGGCAAGGATTATATCTATGCGGGGATGTGGTGGATGGTAGTCTTTCCAGGACTCGCTCTAGTCCTGCTGGTGCTAGGGATCAATCTCTTTGCCGACTGGCTCAGAGAAGAACTCAATCCGAAGATCGTAAAAGAACACTAGATGCCATTCGGAAGCCCGCTTACATCTCGGCAAGACAGGGGCAAACCCTTAACCGGCATCTTTTCCGAGAGGACGGAACATGAACAAATGTATCCCCTTACTGGTAGCAGCCATATGGGCGGGAATCCTGCTATGTATTGGGGTTCAGAGCTATGCCGCCTCATCGATATCGGTGGCAATTGACGAACCTCCGCACACCATGGACCCTCATGGCTCAAGGGCCACTTCAAACCTTTCTATTATGGCAAACCTCTTTGATGGGCTCATGCAACGTAAGGGCCCTGCCGGGATCCTAAATCCTGCACTGGCGGTAAAACAGCAGCACCCAGATCCCTTAACCTGGGTGTTTTATCTGAGAAAAGGGGTCAAGTTCCATAACGGCAGCCCCTTCGATGCAGAGGATGTGAAGTTCTCCCTTGAGCGTTTATCCGACCCTAGGTTTTCTGATTTTACTACCCTTGTGAAAGATATCGATTCCTCTGAGATCATCGATAATTACACGATTGTCATTAAAACCAAGCAACCTGTCCCGTGGTTCATACATGATTGCCATCAGCTCTTCATCATGGACAAGGAATCCACCGAGGCCAGAAAGCCTGGCGATGTCACGGTCAAACCCATCGGCACCGGCGCCTATAAACTGGATGAGTGGGTCAAGGGATCCCATGTCAAGATGGTAGCCAATGAAGACTATTGGGAGGGTGCCCCCCAGATCAAGAACGTTGGAATTCGTCCTATCGGGGGATCGTCAATCCGTTTCGACGCGCTCCTCTCCGGCCAGGTCGACATGATCACCGGCGTTCCCGTGGAGCTATTCGACAATGTCGTTCAGAACCCAAAGCTGGACGTGATCAGCCGTCCGGCCCGAAGATCTATCTTTCTGGCCTTGGGCAACAAGCAGGGGACCCCCTGGGCGGATATCCGAGTTCGAAAGGCTATATACATGGCCATCAACGAGGACGAGATAATAGAGAAGATCATGGGCGGACACGCCTCACCCGCTGCTCAGGTTCCGGATCCTCCTACCATCGGCTATAATCCCGATCTTAGGAGGCTCCCCTACAATCCCGAGATGGCAAAGCAGCTCCTTAAGGAGGCGGGCTATGACAAAGGGTTTGAGATTACCCTTTCGGGCCCCAAGGATCTTTATTACCATGATGAGAAAATCATCGAAGCGATTGCGAGGTATCTGAACAAAGTGGGAATCAGGGCCAAAACAGAGGTAAAATCCATGTCAGTGCTCCTGCCGAAGATATTTCAAGGCCAACTTGAATTTTATCTCATCGGATGGTTTGACCGAGCATTTGATTTGGGCCGGACATACCGTAAGCTCATTCATACAAGAGACAGGGAAAAAAGCCTTGGCAGCCTGAACGGTACCAACTTCAGTGCGCTCGCCATAGATGCCTTTATCGAGTACACCTTAAGCGTGGTGGATCAAGACTACCGGGAAAAACTCCTTCAAGATCTGAACAAAATGGCCATGATAGATAAAATAGCCTTGATCCCCCTGCATTATCAACATGACCTCTATGCGATACAAAAGGGAAGGGCAATGAGCTTTCAACCACGTCCCGATGGGTGGATCGTGTGTAAAGAGATTTTCAAGCGGTAATTCTTTCTGCATGGACACTGAAAAAAGTATCTGCTATGTACCGAATTTGCTCGCATTACTCGATTCTTATTGAGGGAGCCTATCTTCGGTAGATATTGCGTGCATGAAATGAAAACAAAGGAAACACAGCGCATCTGGGTAAAGGATATCAAGGAAAACGACCTCATTGAAGGGGCCTTTCTGGTGAAAAGCAAGGTCACCGGCCAAACAAGACAGGGAAGCCCTTTTCTCACCCTTACCCTTGCCGATAAGACGGGGAAAGTTGATGCCAAGGTGTGGGAGAACGTGGAGGGAATATCATCCCTTTTCAAGGAGGGAGATATTGTTGAGATAACCGGGCAGGTCAACACGTACAGAAACCAGATGCAGATCCAGATACAGCAACTGAAACGAAATGAATCTGCCCTTGATCCCGCCGTGTTTCTCGAGACCACCCCCAAGGACACCTCACAGATGCTTTCAGAGCTCAAGGACCTGGCCGCCAGGATCAAAAACCGGCACCTCAGGGCCCTTGTTGACTCCTTTTTGGCGGATCACGGCTTTATCTCGCAATTCAAGAAGGCCCCGGCCGCCAAGGTCTTTCACCACAGTTATCTGGGCGGGCTCCTGGAACATACCCTCTCCGTGACGCAGTTGGCGGTCATGGCCGCTGAGCACTACCCTGATCTGGACGGCGATCTCCTCTTGACCGGGGCCATCCTTCACGATATAGGCAAAATCGATGAACTAAGCTTTGAACGCACCATAGACTACTCCGATCAGGGAAGGCTCCTGGGGCACATCGTGTTGGGGGTTATGATGCTGGAGAAAAAAGTAAACCCCATCAAGGACTTCCCCCCTGAGCTGGCCATGCGCCTTAAGCACCTGATCCTGAGCCATCACGGGGAGTTCGACTTCGGATCCCCGAAGAGGCCTAAATTCCTCGAGGCCTTTGCGCTGCATCTTATAGATGACCTCGATGCCAAGATCAACGGATTGGGCAGGCTTCTCAAAGAAGACAGGAAGGAGGGGTCATGGACCTCATTCAACTCTCTATTCCAGCGATACCTCTACAAGGGGAACTCCTCTGCCGACACTATCGGGAAACAAGAAGTCAAAGAGGAACCAGGAGAGCAGGGACAGCGGCACCTCTTTGATGTGGATTACTAGCGTACCTTCGCCAATCGAACCATCTTGCTTCCAGCCACAAGAACAAGGCCCGAGAGAAAGAACCCATAGAGACCGGCTGGAAGCCCAAAGAGACTCCACCCCATGAGCTTTCCGATCAAGGCCAATCCACCCCCCACCGCCATGGCCGCAATCGCACCCTCTTTGTTAAGCCCCAGGGAACCCTTGTAGAACCCCAAGAGGATGGGAAAGATAAGTCCCGAGGTATACACGGTATAGCCGAGCAGAAGCGATGAGATAACCCCCTTGAGGGACAAGGCGATGATGAGGGAAATGACGCCGATAAGCACGATAAATACCCGGGAGAACAAGAGGAGCGTTCCCTCCGGCAGCTCCCTGCGAACAAGGGGGCGTACTATGTCAAAGGAGAGGATCGTGCTGGTGGTTAAAAGACAGGTATCCGCCGAGGACATCATCGCGGAAAGAAGCGCCGCAATGATGAGGCCATTGAGCCCTATGGGAAAAAGCCGGTGGATCATGGTGGGAAAAGCCGCCTCAGGATTGATCCCCGGAAATAATACCCCCGCTGCCATCCCCAGTATGGTAATGATAAAGGCAAAGGGAACCAGGGTCAGGGCCACGGTCATGGTGGCACCCTTTGCTACCCGCTTATCCTTGGCGCAGAATATCCTCGAGTATATGTCGGGGCCTACCAGGTAGGTAGAACCAACCAGAAAGAGGTAGGTGACGAGTGTAGTCCACGGAAACCGTGAGCTCACCGGAAAGGAGAAGTGATCCGGCCCGAGCACCTCAATCATTGCACCAAGGCCTCCTACCTTGTGAAGACAAAGGGGGATGGAGACCACGATTGCCACGATAATGATCACGCTCTGGACTGTGTCCGTTCGGACCACCGAGTGCTGTCCTCCGAGCAGCGTATAGGTAATAAACACGAGGGCCGTTATCACCATCAACAGGGATGGGGATGTCTCCAGGATGGTTTCAAGGATCTTGCCCGCTGCCACGATCTGGCCTGCAACAATCCCCATCCAGGCAATGACTATGAGCACCGACGCGGAAACCTTTGCCTCAGGCCCGTACTGGATATCAAGAATCTCCGGCAAGGTATAGAGCGAGTAGGCCCGTACCCTTTCCGCCAGGAACAGCGCCAGGGCGAAAAGACCAATGGCGCCCACCAGAAGCCACCAGGACCCTACCAGGCCCATGCTGTATCCAAGGCCCGCCATTCCCACGGTGGAGGATCCCCCGATTACCGTGGCGAACAGGGAACCTGCGATCAGGATGAGCGGAGAGGCCCTGTCCGCAACGAAAAAACTGTTAATCCCCTTCACGATCCGAAAGGAACGGCTGCCGATAACTATCAAACCCGCGAAGTAGGCGAACACAATGGCAATATCCATGGTCTCCCCTTATCAGGAACAAGCTTGGATCACCCTATTTTTTTTCCCGTACAATGTCAACCAATTCGATGCATATCCTTGGGGAATAATCACGGTTGAAATCGATACGAAACAAACATCTTATGCTCGGGCGTTCTTCCTTTTTTCAATCCCCCGAAAAATATCATACAATACTTGATCATTTTCTCCCCCGGTGCTATAGATAGGAAGCGTTTTTTAACGCACAAGTCGCCTTTCTTTTACAGCACAAGGTGAACAGCAGAGCGATTCCGGTATCTAAATCCACGTCGCCCCGTAAGCCTCTGTGATGAAGGAGATCTCGCATGAATACAATTAAGATTGCTATTGCTGGCATTGGCAACTGTGCGAGCTCACTCCTACAGGGCATTGAGTACTACAAACACCGGGAGAGCAAGGATGCGATAGGGTTAATGCATTGGGACATTGGGGACTACAAACCCTACGATATAGAAATAGCGGCCGCCTTTGATATTGATAAGAGGAAGGTAGGAAAGGATATCTCCGAGGCAATCTTCGGGCTGCCGAACTGCACCACCATATTCTGTGAATCTGTTCCGAAAACAGGCGTTACCGTAGCGATGGGTCCTATATTGGATGGTTTCTCGGAACACATGCGAGACTACGAGGATCAATATACCTTTATGCTGTCCGATGAAAGAGAACCATCCAAAGAAGAATGTATCGACATATTGAAAAAATCAGGCGCCCATATCCTCTTGAACTACGTCCCGGTGGGATCTGAGCGCGCCGCAAAATTCTATGCCGAGTGTGCACTTGTGGCCGGAATAGGATTCATAAATAACATGCCCGTATTTATTGCCAGTGATCCGGAGTGGGCTACGAGATTCGAGGAACAAGGCGTGCCGATTATCGGTGACGACATCAAATCACAACTAGGTGCAACGATAGTACACCGAGTATTAACGAACTTGTTCAAAAAACGAGGAGTGAAACTGGAGCGGACATATCAGCTTAACACGGGTGGAAATACCGATTTCTTGAATATGCTTAATAGAAACAGGCTTCTGTCCAAGAGGGAATCCAAGACCGAAGCCGTCCAATCACAGCTTTTTGAAAAACGACTCAAAAAGGAGAACATCCATATAGGCCCGAGCGACTGGGTTGCATGGCAAAAGGACAATAAGGTCTGCTTTATCAGAATGGAGGGGAAACTTTTCGGGGATGTTCCGATGAACCTCGAGCTTCGCCTCTCCGTGGAAGACTCTCCCAACTCCGGCGGTGTGGTCATTGATGCGATACGCTGCTGCAAAATCGCCCTTGATAGGGGAAAAGGGGGTATCCTTTATTCACCTTCTGCGTACTTCATGAAACATCCTCCAAAACAGTTCACAGATGACGAGGCCTTTGGCCTTACAGAAGACTTTATTCAGGGAAAAAGGCAAGATTAGGACAAGGAGAGAAACAATGGACTGGGGCATTGAAAACAGGCTTTCCCGATTAATCAGGGAAGATGGCCGCTGTCAATTTCTGCCCATAGATCACGGATATTTCCAGGGCCCTACCACCTGTCTGGAAAACCCGTCAAAGACCATCGATGGACTGCTTCCTTATGCAGACGGGCTTTTTGTTACCAGGGGCGTGTTGCGATCTTCCGTGCCCTCCCACTGCCAGACCCCGATTATCCTCAGGGTCTCCGGGGGCACCAGCATCATCGGTGGAGACCTCTCCAATGAAGGTCTCACCACATCGATCGATGAAATTCTCAGGCTCAATGCCGCTTCCGTTGGGATGTCTATCTTTGTCGGCTCCGACTATGAACATCAGACCCTGACGAACCTGGCCCGGCTGGTGGATGAGTGCGAGCGCTACGGCATACCGGTCATGGCGGTGACCGCAGTGGGAAAGGAGCTTGAGAAGCGAACGGCGAGGTACCTGGCCTTGAGTTGCCGAATCGCCGCGGAGTTGGGCGCACGGATCGTAAAAACCTACTATTGCGATGAGGATTTTGACACGGTCGTGGCGGGATGTCCCGTGCCCGTAGTGATCGCGGGAGGCCCCAAGTGCGAGACGGAGCTTGAGGTATTCGAGTTCGTGTATGACGGCATACAAAAGGGTGCGATAGGGGTGAATCTGGGCAGAAACGTCTGGCAAAATCCGCATCCCGTGCCCATGATGAGGGCACTGAACGCCGTTATCCATAATAACGCAACGCCGCCCGAGGCATTCGAGCTCTTCGAGGAGCTATCCAAAGGTCAGTAAGCAGTGAAAAACACCATGAAATGCGCGATGTACTACCATAACAGGGATATACGGCTGGAGGAGATCCCCGTGCCCGGCATAGGAGAAGACGAGCTTCTCGTGAAGATGCACGCATGCGGTATCTGCGGCAGCGATGTGCTGGAGTGGTATAGGGTGAACAAGGCCCCCCTGGTGCTCGGCCATGAGATGACCGGAGAGATAGCTGAAGCGGGAAGCAACGTGAGCGCGTATCACGAGGGTGAGCGGGTCTTCGTGAGCCACCATGTTCCCTGCAACACCTGCCGGTATTGCCTTGCCGGACACTATACCGTATGTGATACCTTGCGGAGCACGAATTTCGATCCCGGCGGGTTTGCCGAATATATCCGGGTGCCGGCACTCAACGTTGACCGGGGCGTGTTTCTCCTGCCGGATGATGTATCCTATGAGCAAGGCACCTTCATCGAGCCATTGGCCTGCGTTCTGAGGGGACAAAAAATTGCTCACCTGAAACCAGGACAATCGGTTTTCATACTGGGGGCTGGCATCTCGGGGCTGCTACACCTCAAGGTGGCAAAGGCCCTGGGCGCAGGAGCAGTATTTGTAGCGGACATCCTCCAAGAGCGTCTTGCCTTCGCCGAGCAGTTCGGAGCAACAGGGGCGTTTCCCAGCGATACCGATGTTCCCGAACAGCTGAAAGAAGCGAACCATGGTCATCTGGCGGATCTGGTAATCGTAGCAGCAGGCGCCGTAGAGGCACTTAACATGGCATGGAAAACCGTTGACAGGGGCGGGACTATTCTCATCTTCGCTCCCCCTGAGCCGGGCATTGATATCCCCCTGCCGCTCTTTGACATCTGGCACGACGGAATCACGATCACCACCACCTATGCCGGTTCTCCTCTAGACATCACAGAGGCGATGGAGTTGATCAGATCAAAGAACGTGGCAGTAGAGGATATGATCACCCACCGGCTCCCCCTTGCCAGGGCATCGGAGGGATTCGCCCTTGTGGAAAAGGCCCGGGATTCCTTAAAGGTGATTATCGAGCCTTGACCCATCTTCATTGACCTCCGTACTAACGCTGACACAGCCGCATGGTTTCTGTCCCCCGCTGCTCTTGAGGGAGAAACAAAGTGTAAGGCCGTCATCCATACCCTGTTTAAAAGGGATATACGCAAATTACCATACTCTGATTCAAATGAAAAAAAATAAGTAGCTAAATAGAATAAAGATATGGTACTTTATTCAAAATGCTGATTATACTAGTAGTCAACATGTTCCAAATTGCCGGTGCATCCTAATACATGATGGTCTTCGCCTGATGAGCTCTACAGCCTCATTTCGCATGTACGAAGAGTTGAACGATTATATGCCTCCTGAGAGGAGAAAAGTAACCTTCAGTGTGACCTTTAACGATCCTGCTACGATTAGAGACGCAATCTGTTCACTTGGCGTTCCACCTGAGGAAGTTGATCTTGTTCTTGTCAACGGCGAATCAGTTCCTTTCAACCATATCATCAATGATGAAGATATGATCAGCGTTTACCCTATTTTTGAGTCCCTGGATATCAGCAATGTCACACGACTCAGGGATAAGCCACTTATTAAGTTTGCAAAAGGCTTCAAAAACCCAAATCCTAAAAGGAGTTAACAATGGCAAGAAAAAGGATTGACGAATCAATAAGGAAAAAGGTCCTTGCGGCCCATGCACGAGGGCTCCCAATGAGGAAGATCGCCAAGGAAGAAAAGGTGAGTCTTTCAAGTGTCAGCAGGATAGTCAAGGAGCAAGGTCCACGGGTGGCCAAAAAAGCAACAGGAACAAAAATGAGCGATGCAGAGAAGCGAAAAAAGATTGCGGAGCTGGAGAAGAAGATACTCGACATTGAGGCTAAATACAGTTAATGGATAGGGCAGCAAAGGATCCAACCATCTTCATTCACGGGCAAGAGAGTAGCAGCCAGGGCACGAAGGGGCTCTTCTTTAAAGAGCACTTTCCGGAAATGATTATCCCTGATTTCGCCGGTCCCCTTGAAACAAGGATGTCAAAACTGAATGAAATCCTGTCGGCCAAAAGGGGGATAATCATGATAGGCTCTTCATTAGGCGGGCTCATGGCTGCTCTCTATGCATTTCAAAACCAGGACAAGATTACAAAGCTGATCCTCCTCGCCCCGGCCCTGAACCTTCCTGAGTTCACCCCGTATCTCAGGGAGAAATTAGCGCTCCCGGTATATGTGTTTCATGGAAAAAATGATAAGCTTATTCCCATGGAGCGGATTCAGGAGATCGCGAAAACCGTTTTCGCCAATCTTGCCTTTACCCTGCTTGACGACGACCACCGGCTGTCCAGGAAATTTACCTCAATCGACTGGCATGAACTCATAGCCGATCAATGATATGGATTATTGGAGTAGTGGAGTAGTGGAGTGCTGGAGTATTGATGTTGTATTTTTTCATCACTCCATTTCTCCAGTACTCCCTTTCACCATTTCCCACTCTCTCCGTTTTTCCGTGCCTTGCCTATTCTTCCAGCTCGATGTTCCAATAGAGATAGTCCCTCCATGATTGGGGCATTACCTTGAGGCCCAGAGTGATCTTTAGCGCAGGCAGCCACTCCGG
>Ga0180301_10004687_pt1 | contig 10551 bp, 15 predicted proteins | sample GuaBasSediGuay16_FD_121797 | JGI IMG/M metagenome (GOLD analysis project Ga0180301, IMG submission 121797) | Subseafloor sediment microbial communities from Guaymas Basin, Gulf of California, Mexico - Guay16, Core 4569-2, 12-15 cm | ecosystem: Environmental > Aquatic > Marine > Hydrothermal... | reverse complement strand
TTTCCAGAGGTACTTTGTTTCTCTCGAAGATTTTTAGCTCTTCTACAATTTCCTTTACTTTTAGCATAATAATGCATGATTTTAAGTATCTATAGTTTTATACTAATGTGGACATGTCCTTTAACGTGGACATATACACTTAACACAACCCATTCAGTGGGCAGGTCTATATCAAACATAAATTTTAAATAATTATCCATTAAAATTTTCCTATGGAAGAAAAAAAGAAGGAGTATTATTACGGTGAAGAAGTAAAGGCGAAGAAAAAGAAGATGTACTATTATGAAGAGGGAGAGGCTAAAGCAGAAAAGAAGGAATAGCCATTTTTCTTGGATCAAACCCTAGAATTTCATCAACGTTTACGGGTAAGCAAATCCTTGAAACCAGTCCGTTTAGTGAATATGGTAGTCTTATCAATCTCATTTCACCATTTGTAACCCATTCATCAATTGCATAAGACGAATACTTCTTTGCCAACTCTCCTCTCTCTTCTTTGTCCAATATTGTGGCTTTTTTATCATGGACGTGTATATGAAGTCCTCTACCTGAAAAAATGATTTTTATACCTTTAAATTCGTTTTCAAGTTCCTCATACAACTTAGCGGTTAATTTTCTAACTTTTTTAAACTCAATCATGCAAAAACTCAAGCCCTCACCCCTCCTCATTTTATCTTCGATACTTCCGTGATACGGGCAATCAACATTTTCTGGGTCTATGTCAAATGCCAACTCTTGGCCGAGAAAATTCTTACAATCCCAACAATCTCTATAACCCTTCTTGCATCTCTGACACAACCTTATATCTTTATACACGTTTCTGTCGTAGTAAACCCCCTCAGGTAGATATTGCAAGATGTACTCTAAAACATCATCAAGCCCTTTGTGTTCATCGATAATCACAGCTTTGTTTTTTATATCCTTATACTCTGGTAGAAAAATGTTAGAATGTCTTCCAACTATGACCGCAAATGCCGTGTTAAGGATGCTCCTATGCTTCAACCATTTCAAAACCTCGTTAACGTCAAACTCTTCTTGGTAAAACCTCTTCCTTTCCTCCAACTTTGAAGGTCTCATGCCATTGGGAAATCTGTACTTGAAGTTGTAATTGAGCCTCATCGAAAACCCCCTTAGATTAAAACCTTAAATACGTTGTTGGTTTATTTTATCAGATGCTGAGGTACGACATCGATAGGGTGCTGGAGAAGATAGGGGGGGCTAAAAAAATTGGATTGCAACTGCCTAATGGATTGAGATTCAAAAGTATTGAAATAGCTAAGATTTTCGAAGATAAGGGTTTTGATGTTTTTGTGTCTGGAGAGAGCTGCTACGGTGCATGTGACATAGATTTAGAGTTGCTTAAAGAAGTGGACTACCTATTGCATTTCTGCCATACGCCCATAGTGGAGATGGAGGGTGTTGTGTACGTTCCCTGTTTCTACGATCTCGAATTGGATGTTGAGGAAATTGCAAAACTAAAAATAAAGGAAAAAAGAATTGCATTAATATCTACTGCACAATACACTCCAAAGCTCAAGGAATTGAAGGAGATAATGGAAAGTTTTGGGCATGATGTTGAATTGAGGAAGGGTGTAGGCAGGGTTAAACTTGAAGGGCAAGTTCTAGGTTGCAATTACAGTGTTTTGAAGAATACCAAAGCTGATGCTGTTTTGTTTGTAGGAGACGGCTTATTTCATGCTGTTGGAGCGTCAATATATTCTAAAAAGAAGGTTTACACCTACAGCCCGATAACGAGGGAGTTTAGAGTTGTGAGTAATGAGGATTTTATAAAAAAGAGGTACTTGAAAATCTCAGGAGTGTTGGATAAACACAAGGCTGCAATTATAGTTTCAACAAAATCAGGACAGAAAAGGCTAAGTTTGGCTTTAAAGTTAAAGAAATTAGCTAAGGAGAGAGGTAAAGATGTAGATATTCTTGTGTTAAATGAAGTTTCTCCACAAAAGCTTGAAAACTTCCCTTATGAATTCTATGTAAATACGGCTTGCCCAAGGATAACCTACGATGATGCCAATTTGTTCAAAAAAACAATTTTGACACCCCAAGAATTTGAAATAGCTTTGGGTCTGAGGGATTGGGAAGATTACATGATTGATGAGATATTGTGAGTTTAACTCAAACCTTTTTAATCATCCTTATCCATTTTCCCCAACTGCCTTTTTCCACAAATCCGTTTTTTTGGTAAAATCTCTTTGCAAGTTCGTTTGTTTCTCCAACCCAGAGTTCGATCAAAAACCTGTTTTTACTCTTTGCGTATTCAATGGCAGTAGTGAGTAATTCCTTGCCAATCCCCCTTCCTCTCCACTCGGGATGTACAAAGAGCTCGTGAATCTCTCCAACTCGTGTGTCATCAAAAAAGCTTATCCAGTTGGTGTCGCATGCAACAAACCCTACAGGCATCTCAATCTCAGCGATAAAAAAACCATCTTTGTCTCTGCTCATCAGCCACCTGAAGTAGTGCTTAATATCTCTGTTTCTTGTGTAAGCATAATCCTCCAAACCTTGATACGAGATCTTGTACAAATTTACAAAAGTATCTAAATCGTCTCTATTCACACTTCTAATCCCAATTTTCATTCTTTCAAAAGTTGACATAGCATCTTTTAAGTTTTAGGTAATTAGCCAATTCTCCTTAAAGCACTCTCAATAGCTTTAACTAAACTATCTCTCGGTTTTATCGTTATTACTGGGACATCAACCATCTTTTCAACAATACTGCTTATTATCGGAGCACAAACTATCGCCTTCGCCCCCTCTTTCTCAGCCCTAACAGCAGAGATTAACGCATCTTCAATGTTCGTGGATGGATAAAATCTTATTCTATCTGTTTTAAAGTCAATTTCCTCCAACACATGTCTTGCAGCGATAACAGCAACAAAACTGTCTTTTTCCTCGTAAAATACTTGCAATATAGCCCTTAATGTATTTAGATTTGGTTTTCTCTGCCTTTTCATAATCTTGTAGAGTGTTGTATACGGCACGTTTGCCCTCCTCGACAATTCAGCCACGGAAATGTTTTGGCTTTGCAGCACTCTTTTAAGCTCATCAACAAATTCTTCATCTCCACGAATCAACGCGATTACCAATTTTAGCAAATTCATGTTTACAATTGGAAATTTAAAAATAAAATCTTTTCCATTTGGAACTATACAGTTTACAGAAAGGTTAAAGTTAAATAGGCGTTTGTGAATATATTGTATGAGGGGTTTAAAAATATTTTATTTAATTATGATAGTTTTACTGGTAGCATTGACAAGCTGTGCGCAACCAAAACAAAATGTCGTTCACGTTATCAAGATGCCACCTCCAGACATGGTTGAGCAGCTCAAGTTAAAACAAATTGATGGCTTTGTAGCTTGGGAACCATTTCCAAGCAAAGCTTTTGTCAATGGGTATGGAAAATTGCTGTTAAACTCAAGTCAAATCTGGAAAAATCATCCATGCTGTGTTGTGGCTGTCAGGGATGGATTGGATAACAACGTTGTCAAAGCTATCGTTTTTGCACACGTCAAAGCTACCAGATTTGTAAACAATCCAGAAAATAGAGAAAAAGTTTTGAAATATGCTGCTGAATTTACAGGCTTAGATGAAAAAACTGTTGAGATGGCTTTAAAAAACATTAAGTTTATCGAGTTTCCAGATGAAGAGCAGTTTAGAACCTACTATCACTTCTTGAATTCATCTGGATTGTTGACTAAATCAATCAAGCAGTTGGGTTATAAGAATGAAGATGAATTTTTCTCCGATTTCTTGGATAGGAGTGTTTACAATGAGGTTAGCGAGAGTAGCAGCGATACAATACCAAAGCTAGAGAACAAAAAAGTTAGAATTGGATACTTAAGAGCAGATTTACATCAACTCGCTTTTTATGTTGCTTTAAGGGAGGGTTACTACAAGGAGATGGGGATTGATGTTGATGCAAAGGTTTATGCGAATGGTGTTGAAGTTATGAATGCATTTAAGATAGGTGAGTTGGATACTGCTTATCTTGGTAGTGCTCCAGCGACGCTTAAGAGGATAAATGAAGATGTTAAAATTAGGGTTGTGGCTGGTGTGAACAACGAGGGTTCTGCAATAGTCGTTAGAGATGGAATAAACTCCGTCAAAGACTTGGCTGGCAAAAAAATAGCAATTCCAGGATTCGGGACTGTACAGGATTTTCTGCTTAGGATGGTTGTCGATAAGGCGGGATTAAAGTTGGAAGTTGTGTAAATGAGGGTTAGATTCTTTGCACTTTGCACATTTGTACTTTTTTGGTACGTCATAGTATTCTCAAGAATAGTTGAGTTGCCCTATCCACACAAAGTATTCCTCGTCTTCTTTTGTTTGCTCTTTCATCCTGAACCCGTTTTGGGAAAGACGCTAATAGAGCATGCGATTGCAAGCATTTTTAGGGTTTTAATCGCTTCGTTTATTGCATTTGTAATAGCAATACCATTAGGAGTGGCGATGGGATGGTTTGAAAGGCTTAACTTGTTTGCATCAACGATAGTTGAGGTTTTGAGGCCCATACCACCTTTAGCTTGGATTCCCTTGGCATACATTCTGTTTTCTAAGTTATCCAATCCCACACAAACAGCACAGTTTTTCATTGTATTTATCGGGGCATTTTTTCCCTGTTTAATTTCAGTTGTTGATGCAGCCAGAAACACACCTTCGGAATTGATAGAAATGGCTAGGGCTTTTAATGCCAACAACAGGAAAATACTAAGTAGCATCGTGTTGCCACATTCGTTGCAAGGTATTGTCACTGGTGTTAGAATTGGGCTGGGTGTGGGATGGATGAGTATAATAGCTGCCGAGATGCTTGCCACTTCTGGGGCGGGATTGGGCTATTTTATAATGGTAATGTACGAAGTTGGCGGTAGAATTGCAGAAATAATTTCAGGAATGACGCTAATTGGCATTATAGGCTATGTTATGAACTTGTTGCTGTTAAAAATTGAGAGGGTTGTGATGCCATGGCGTTAGAAGTATTAAACGTATCAAAATCGTTTAATGAATTGAAGGTTTTGGATGGTATTAGTTTTAAAGTTAAGGGGAATAGCTTTGCATGTATTATTGGGGAGAGTGGATGTGGTAAGACGACACTGTTGAGGATAATATCGGGGCTGGAGAGGGCAGATGATGGAGAAGTTCTGTTTAATGGTAAAACTGTTAAAATAAACGATGTGGGATTTGTTTTTCAGGATGATAGACTTTTACCCTGGAGAACCACACTGAAGAACATTGCCTTTGGATTGGAAATCAGAAACGATGAAAAAGCTTTAGAGAAAGCCAAAGAAGTGTTGAAATTGGTGGGATTGGAGGAGTTTGAGAACTACTACCCAAATCAGTTATCAGGCGGGATGAGACAGAGGGTTGGAATTGCGAGGGCTTTGGCAATAAATCCCAAAATACTGCTTATGGACGAGCCCTTTGCTGCTTTGGATGCTCAAACAAGGAATAGAATGCAGGCTGAATTGCTTGAGATATGGAACAAAGAAAAAAAGACAGTTTTATTTGTTACACACAATATTGATGAGGCTGTTTATTTAGCAGATAAGATTATCGTGTTGTCCAAAAGGCCTGCAAGAGTTGTTGAGGAAATAGAGGTTGATTTAAAGAGGCCGAGAGATAGAACGTCCTTGGAATTTGTTGGTATTAGGAAAAGAATTTTGGAGTTGTTAAGTTAATTTTTACAGCTCTACGAACGCACTTTATACATAACAACAAAGAAAATTAGTTGAAAAACTTAATATTGCTCTAAAAAGTTCAAATACGTTATCCAATAAAAAACGAAATTTTTTTAATTAGTAATACTAAGATTTAATGAAGTGTTAATAAATTTGGTGGTGTTATGATTGTGTTGGAGAAAGCAAAAGAGTTTCATGGACATCTTTGCCCGTTTGTAGCCTTAGGCGTCAAAGCTTCAATTATTGCAATGGAAGAGCTTGGTGTTGAAAGAATTGATGAAAATGCAAGCATTGAAGAAGACTTAATTGCAATCGTTGAGTGCAACAACTGCTTTGTGGATGGTGTGCAGATTGCGACGGGTTGTACTTTTGGCAATAACAGCCTAATCTACTTTGATTTAGGTAAGAATGCCCTATCACTCGTAAAGAGAGGCGTATGGGAAGGAGTGAGAGTTTACATTGATGCTGATGGGATTAACAAGTACTTTTCGAGAGAGGCGAATGAGCTCTTTGAAAAGGTCGTTGTTAGAAGGGAAGGAGACGAAAAAGATAAACAGCAAATGGCAAAGTTGTGGGAGAAAATTGCATACAAAATGCTCGATGTGCCAAGGGACGACTTTAAAATTGAAAGAGTAAGAGTAAAGCCGATTGAGCAAGCACCAATCTTCAAAAGTGTGCGATGCTCCTCTTGCAATGAGCTTGTGATGGAGACAAAGATTGTTTTTGTTGACGGGAAGCCCCATTGCTTAAGATGTGCTGGTAAAAACTATCATGCCGTTGTTGGGAGGGGCATAGTTGAATTTGCGGAGGTGAGTAAATGAGGAGATTACTCTTAATCTTGATACTTTTAGTGTTCCTAGCAGGTTGCACCCAAGAAAGTAAGAAGGTTGAAGAGAAGATTACAGTCAAAGACATGCTCGGGAGAGACGTAAAAATCCCCAAGGAGGTTAACAGGATTGTTTGCATTGGTCCTGGGGCTTTAAGACTGATAGTTTATCTTGATGCAACCGATAAAGTTGTTGGTGTGGAGGATGCGGAAAAGAAATGGAGTCCTTATGGCAGACCATACAGAATAGCCCATCCAGAATTGGCTGACTTACCAACAATTGGTCAAGGCGGGCCTAATCCAGTACCACATCCTGAGGAGATTATTAAAGTAAACCCAGATGCAATCTTTGCTACATACATTGATGCCCAGCAAGCTGATAATTTACAACAAAAGACTGGAGTGCCAGTAGTTGTTCTGAGCTATGGACAGCTTGCCACATTTGACAATCAGGAAATTTTTGACTCTTTAAGACTTGCTGGTAAGATACTCGACAAAGAAAAGAGGGCTGATGAAGTTATAAAGTTCATTCAGAGCACAATATCTGAACTTGAGAGCAGAACAAAGGGCGTTGAATCGCCAACGGTTTACGTTGGTGGGATTGGCTACAAGGGGCAGCATGGGATCGAATCAACAGAATGTAGTTTCCCACCCTTTGTAGCAGTCAATGCCAAAAACGTGGTTGATGAACTAAATAAGCCAGGACACGTGTTTATTGATAAGGAGAAGTTGCTTGAGTGGAATCCAGACATCATATTCATTGACGAGAATGGATTGGCGCTGGTTAAAGACGACTATTCAAAGAATCCTGATTTTTACAATTCGCTAAAGGCTTTTAAAGAAGAGAGGGTTTATGGAATTTTACCATTCAACTACTACACAACCAACATTGGAACGGCTTTGGCTGATGCTTACTACATTGGCAAGGTTTTGTATCCAGAGAAATTCAGCGATATTAGTCCAGAAAAGAAGGCTAATGATATCTTTGAGTTCTTGGTTGGCAAGGCTGTTTACAACATAATGAAGGAAAAGTATGGTGGTTTTACTAAATTAACTGAAAATTTTAAACCTTAATACTTTCATCGACAAAAATATTAATAGAAAGGTGAATGTTTAGAATATGAGCAATGAAATACTAAAACGAAAGCAGGAGTGGTTGGAAAGGATAAAGAGGGAGGGAAAATTAAGGGACCCAACAGAAGATCACAGAATAGGATTAGTAGCCTTACAAAACAAGATAAGGAGGGATACAATCAGGTTTATTGGTTTAAATGGAAAGAAAACTCAGGAGGAGATAAAAGAGTGGTTCAATCTGAGTGATGCACAACTAAAGATGCATCTGGGCTTGCTTGAGCAGGCTTTGTTTGTTGAAGTTGTGGAAGAGAACGGAAAAGAATACTACATTCTTACACCGAGGGGAGAGGCTTATTTGGAAAATGTGGAGTGGAGATGATGGAGATTCACAGTATTTTGAAAAAATATGGCGTGGATTTTGAAACTTTTAGCCAGCAAATAATGAATGATGGAGCAATAGGGGTTAAAACCAAGAGATTAATCGCAATTGCAAGTGCAGTAGCCATCGGTTGCGATTTTTGTGTTGAGCATCACGTGAATCTTGCATGTGATGAAGGTATAAGCAAGGAAGAAATCGCTGAAGCTATGTTGGTTGCTTCACTCGTTAGGTTTGGTTCTGGAGCAAGATACGTAAGATGTGTAGATGAAGAGCATGAATAGCAATGTCTTTGAAATCAAGCCCATAGGCGTAATAAGAACCCCTTACAAGGATAAAAGTAAAGCACCACACCAAGGATGTTTTTCAAAGGATATATGTGAGATAGAGGTGTTTAGAGAATACGAGGAAGGGTTGAAGGATATTGAAGCCTGTACGCACCTTATAATTTTGTACTGGCTTGATAGGGCTAAGAGAGACGCTTTAATTGCAATTCCACCACATGATGGTAAAAAACACGGTGTTTTTGCTACTCGCTCACCAAATAGACCAAATCCAATTGCCTTTGCTGTTGTTGAACTGGTTGAAAGGGATGCAAATGTTCTGAGAGTTAGGGGTATTGATGCTCTCAACAAAACTCCACTTATCGACATTAAACCATATTCCTCAGAAATTGATGCAGTGTCCAATGCAAGGATAGGTTGGTTTGAGGAAGCTAAGAGAAGCAGGTGTCATGTACAGCTACGCTGAGTACATAAAAGGGAAGTACACCTTCGGATTTTCTCTTTTGCTTTTACTTCTACTCGTTTCGCTAATCTCACTCTGTTTAGGCTCGTATCCTCTAACACCATCAGAAGTGCTCAACGCTTTGGTTGGTAATGGGACGAACAATTCCAACTTAGTCGTATGGAGTATGCGATTGCCGAGAATAGCAGCCTCAATTGTTGCTGGGTTATCTTTAGCCATTGCAGGAGCAGTTATGCAGTGTGTCTTGAGAAATCCCTTAGCATCTCCATTCACAATAGGCATATCCCATGGAGCAGCTTTTGGGGCTGCATTTGCAATAATAGTGTTAGGTGCTGGAGAATTGCATAGGACTGGGCAAGGTGTTGTTATAACGAATCCTTACATCATACCCCTTTTTGCCTTTTTCGGTGCATTAGTTGGAGTTTTGGTAATCCTACTGTTAGCAAAGCTTAGGAATTTATCACCAGAAGCTATGATATTGGCTGGCGTGGCAATGGCTTCTCTGTTTTCGGCAGCAACCATGCTCATGCAGTACTTTGCTGAAGACATTAAGGTTGCTGCCGTTGTGTTTTGGACGTTTGGGGACATAGGTAGGGCTACTTGGAGGGAGATACAGATTATGTTCTTAACGATTGTTCCTGCCTTGGTTTACTTCATTTACCGTAGGTGGGATTACAATGCGTTAATAAGCGGAGATGAGACTGCCACATCTTTGGGTATAGACCCTGAGAAGGTTAGACTTGAGAGTATGCTCCTTGCCTCTCTTATTACTGCAATTTGTGTATCGTTTTTGGGAATTATTGGTTTTATAGGCTTGGTAAGTCCACACATCGTAAGACTTGTTGTTGGCGGCGATCACAGATTTTTAATTCCATTATCAGCATTTTTGGGCTCATTGCTTTTACTATCAGCAGACACTGTTGGTAGAACGATTATAGCGCCAATCGTCATTCCTGTTGGGATAGTTACGTCATTTATGGGTGCTCCAGTCTTTATTTATCTGCTTGTGAGGTGTGGAAGATGAGTGGTAATGGTAGAGCAATTAAAGCTCAAGGTTTGAGGTTTTCGTACAACTCAAGAGAAATTTTGAAAGGGTTAGACTTTGAAATCAGAAAGGGGGAGATGTTTTTTATTGTTGGTCCAAATGGAAGCGGGAAGTCTACGTTGCTTAAATGCTTAAACGGGATTTTAAAGCCAAGAGGAGCTGTATACATTGGTAAAGATGAGCTTTGTAAGCTTTCAAAAAACGAATTGGCAAAGATAATAGGATATGTCCCACAGAGGAGTGAGATTAATCATCTAACAGTCTTTGACACGATTTTACTTGGGAGAAAACCCCATCTGAAGTGGGGGATTAGCGATAGAGATATTGAAGTTGTTAATAAAGCTATAGATTTGCTTGAGCTGAACGAATTAGCATTTAGACGTTTGACGGAGTTGAGTGGTGGTGAATTGCAAAAGGTAGTCATTGCAAGGGCTTTGGCCCAAGAACCAAAGATAATACTACTCGATGAGCCGACGAACAACCTTGATTTAAAAAATCAAATTGAGGTTATGAAGATTCTAGAAAGAATAGTCAGAGAACAAGGAATCTCTGCTGTTATTACCATGCACGACTTGAATGTAGCATCATTATACGCAGACACAATCGTTATGCTGAAGGACGGTAAAATTGTTGTTAAAGGTGGGGTTGAGGTTTTAAATCCAGAGAACATTGAAAAAGTTTATGGTGTAAAAGTTTCAGTAATCAGCTTAAATGGAAAGCCATTGGTTGTTCCTTCTTAACTTTCCATCATTAATAGGATTTGATAGTTTATTAATCAATTATAGACTACCTC
>Ga0180301_10004686_pt1 | contig 10551 bp, 9 predicted proteins | sample GuaBasSediGuay16_FD_121797 | JGI IMG/M metagenome (GOLD analysis project Ga0180301, IMG submission 121797) | Subseafloor sediment microbial communities from Guaymas Basin, Gulf of California, Mexico - Guay16, Core 4569-2, 12-15 cm | ecosystem: Environmental > Aquatic > Marine > Hydrothermal... | reverse complement strand
TATATGAAGATTGGCCTACTTTCTTGAAAACGCTAATGGGTGTTTCTGTGTCGGCAAAGATTTCGCGATAAACAGGGATCAAGTTTGACTCTGCCGCCAGTCTTGCGAACTCAGCTTTTGTTGGATATATTGCGTTCATTGGATTCTTCACCGCAATTTAAAAAACCAGTCTCCCGCAGGAAATTAAAAAAGGCCCTGGCTTTTAAGCCCAGGGCCTTAAAATGTGCACAAAAAAAGGCCGTGGGCTCTGAAGTGGCCCACGGCCTTTGGTCAGACTTACGTCAAAACTAAACAGGCGGGCGCACTCCAGCAGACGTGCTGCACCACCACCAATAATAATTGTTATTTTGTTTTCTTCCTCTCAAAAGTCTGAAAGTTCCCCTTCCGAAAGTTGCGCCCGCAGCATGCCACGGCCACACCATCTTGTCAACAACATTTTTTTGTTTTTTCGTAGCAGTTTAGATTTTTGGTAACACTTTAGCTCTTTTAAAAAACAGACATACGCAATAATATTTTCAAAAAGCTAAACTGATACGATTTTTGAAAATATCCTGGCGTCCATACTTGACAAATGCTACCGAAGCTTTAACTTCCAATCTAACGAAACTGCATTTTCCCTCCCAGTTGGCGCGTATTAACACCATCAGTAGTGATTTAATTATGTGTTTTTGAGATCTCATCCGCCTTCGTGCCTTCGGTTAACACCTGATTGAACCAGTCATAAATATATTCCGCTATTTCCTGCCACCCCGGCTCACCGATAACCCAGTGGGCATGGTTTGGGAATTCCATGAAAGTTGAAACAGCCCTGTATTTATCCGCAACTTTTCGGAGAACCGAAGGAGGGGTGATCCTGTCGTCAGCCCCGGCAATAATAAAGACAGGACAGGTAACCTTTGACTCATCAACTTTTGCTGCTCCTCTTGAGTCGAAAAACCAGCATCCGATTTCGAATACTACCCGGCCGGACTCGTAAACAAATTGCTCAAAGGACTTTTTTTGCTCTTCAGCCGTCAGTAGATGCATCATTGAATAGACTGCCTCACAAAAAGTCTGGCGGATCGGCTTTCTCCAAAAGGCCCATTTTGTGAGTATGCTCCAAAAGCCCCTTATTGCGGACAGCCTGAGCGACATAATCCCATGTGGTGATGCCGGGGTTAACAGAACAAGTGCTTTAGCCATTCCTCGGCTGCCAAGGATTTGTGCGAGTAGCCCACCCATAGAGTGCCCCATGATGATAGGAGTGACGTCGAGCTTTCGGATTCCTTTTTCCAGGTCTTCAGCATAATCTAACAGGCTGGTAGTCCCTAATTGAGGATTAGGGGGTTCGCTCGGGTCGATGTCGTGAAATCGCAACGTGGGGATAATACAGCGATATCCCTTCTTCTCAAAAAAATTCTTGTAATTCTCCCAGCACCATAATCCACCGCACATGCCATGAATCATCACTATTATTTTAGACATTATAGACTTTCTTATGTTTCAGTGTGAGCTCGTAATCTCATATAACGTGATCGGTGTTTGTGAAGTCAGCTGAAGCTGGCTTCCACCACATAATAACTGCTTTGCTTCTTACCTCCCAAGTCTCACCCACTTCGCTTGTCAAAAACTCCTCTATTTTGTCTGCGACCCCTCCATTGACCTCTATAAACTTCCCTAAGAAACTTGCTACATACCTAACGCCTTCTTCCAGTTTAAGTTCAAAGGAATATTCTAAGAAGCAAGTGTCTACGAGCCTTGACCACTCCCTTAAAATGACATAAGCAAAATAGTCTGCATCTGGTTCAAATTGTCCCATGTATCTTTCCTTGCAAATCTCCTCAAAAGCCTTCTTAACAACTTCATCCCTCCCACAGGGCTGGACTATGGCGCAATATCTATCTGAGAATTCCTCCATTTTTTCCAAATGCTTTTCGAGGTCTTCAACCATCCAAAGAAAATGTGAGCAAACAACTAAATCAAAGCTATTTTTAATTTTAGCTTTTTCCCAATACTCATTTATTAATTCGATATTTTTAATCCCTTTTTCCTCCAAATTTTCCTTTAAAATCTCTAAATTTGCTTTTGAAGCCTCTATGCAAGCGATTTTCCGGACTTTTTCAGAAAGAGGGATTGTTAAAGTTCCGGGACCGGGGCCGATCTCAAGGACTTCAAAATCATCCTTTAAGATATTGCCTAATACATTCACTACTTTTCTTCCAAGCTCGTAATCATTCCATTTGCAACGATTTGAAAAATCTTTAGTGGATTTCCTTTGAAAATCTTGGTCATATGTTACCCGCGGTCTTCTTCCTACCCTGTCGTTTCTCATTTTCTCCCACACATCTTGCCAACTTATTCGATATTTAAGCTCTTTACTTTTCATTTCAACGTACCCTCCTTTGAAATTTCGGACAACGGCTCGAGCGTATCCGAGGTTCCCTTGTAAATCCCTCCTACCTTTTTCTAAAATTTAGAATGTATCCTACATCATAATTCCCATTGTGGATGAGTTTTTTTTGAAATTTTCTCTCCAAATGAAATTTTGCCCTTTCTATTTCTCCTATGACATCTTCTAACTCCATATCTGCCAGATTCCATAAGGGCTCGTCAGATCTACGGTGCTTGGGATAAACAGAAAGTATTGCACCAGCCTTTAAAATCCTGCAGGCGTTCTCATAGACTCTTCTCCTTTTTTCTGATTCCATATAATGGAGAATGTCATAAAGCAACATCACATCGATAGATTCATCCTCCAGGTTAATTTCTAACTCCTTTGACTGATTACATATTGGCACTATATTGTCTAAACCTTCTGATTCCGCTTTCTGCGTCAGTTGATTCAGAGCTTCCGTGTCTTTGTCCAGGGCATATACTCTACCATTTTTACCCACTACCTTTGCAGCAGGGATTGTATAGTGACCGGCACCACAACCAAAATCGACTATTTTTTGACCCTTTTTAATACCGATATCCTCAAAAAATACCTTCCCTTCCTCTCTTAGCCACTTCTCAATATCGGTTTTCATAATTTTTTCTTCTCTGGTGCTATTTCATCGCAACTGTTCGGCCGCGGATCTACGCTAATCATTGCGGATATTTTTTTATTGCCAAATACAAACCGTTTGAATTCTGGTTTTCTACCAAAATTCAATATTTGTCGCCTTACCGCCATTGCCCTGGCAACGGGCGATTTCCCAGCGATGGAATCAGGCGATGCCACGCGGGCCTTCAAGTAATTGAGGGTTTCAGCAGTTGGGTGCGCATTGTGAGCATGTCGGAAACTTATTCGAATAGCTCTTTAGTCCCCGGGGGATGAAATTTCATACTTTTTGAGTTTGGCTCTGAGTGTCTTGCGGTCAATACCGAGCAACTCAGCGGCACGGGTCTTGTTACCGCCCACACTGGAAAGTACTCTCATAATGTGCTGTTGCTCCACCTCGTCCAGCCGCATTGGTTCTGATATCTCCGTTCTGGGAACGATCGTGTTGGAATAAATAAGGTCTTCTGGAGTGATGGTCCTGCCGCGTGCAAAAACAATTAGACGTTCTATTGTATTTTCCAGCTCCCGGACGTTGCCCGGCCAGTTATATTCCATGAGCGCCTTCATAGCGTCTTTTGAGATGCCGTCAATTCTTTTTCCCTGTTTCTGGCTGAACACCTTCACGAAATGATTTGCCAGGAGCGGAATCTCCTCTTTTCTCTCTCTCAATGGTGGTAGATGGATGGATACCACATTAAGACGGTAAAAGAGGTCTTCACGAAAGACACCTCTTGCTACAGCCTCCTGAAGATCGCGGTTTGTTGCCGATATAAGGCGGACATCGACTTTTACCACTTTGTGATCCCCTACTTTGGAAATGCACTTTTCTTCAACAGCCCTGAGGAGCTTGGCCTGCACCTCCAGACCGATGTTGGATATTTCGTCAAAAAATAGCGTACCTCCGTGTGCCAGCTCAAATTGTCCCGCTCGAGTACTCGTTGCTCCTGTAAATGCGCCTTTAACATGACCGAAAAGTTGGCTCTCGAATAGTGTCTTCACCAGGGAGCCGCAATCGACCGGTATGAATGGGTAGTTGCGTCTCGCGCTCAGCTCGTGGATCTTGCGGGCAACGAGGCCCTTGCCCGTGCCACTTTCTCCCTGAAGCATGACTGTGCTATCCGTTGTGGCAACCATGGCGATCATTTCTTTTACCTTTGCCATGGCAGGGCTTTTGCTGATGATTTCCTTGCTGCCCCTCCTTTCCTGCTCAAGGGTTTGTCTCAAGTAGATGTTCTCGATTGTGAGCCGCCGGTTCTTCAAGACTCTGTCCACCAGCCGCAGCAGTTCATCCGGGGTGAAAGGTTTTGCAATGAAGTCAAAGGCCCCGAGCTTGATAGCCTGAACTGCGGTTTCAATAGTGCCATGCCCGGTTATCATGACAACAGAAGCTTCCGGGTCCATGTCTTTGATCCTTGCCAGGACAAACAGCCCATCTTCGCCGGGCATCTTGAAATCGAGCAAGATAAGGTCAAATGCCCACTCTTCAAGCAATTTCAGCGCCTTGCGGCCACTTTTTGCAAGGGTGACGCTGTGACCACGTTTTGTAAGGGTCTGCTTGCACGCATCTCTCATAAAGGGATCGTCATCCACAATAAGGATGCTGTATTTTGCTTCCATAATGAAACGTCTTGCAATTTCTATAAGGATTTCAAATCATAGGTCTGCTTTTGATGCCCGGGCTGAGTTATGCCCTGTCCTCCTCGACTACAGGCAAGAGTATGGTAAATGTAGAGCCTTCCCCTTTTGCGCTGTCAACCATTATTGTACCCCCGTGATGCTCTATAATGCCGTGGCATATCGAAAGACCCAATCCGGTCCCTCTCTCATCTTCCTTGGTAGTAAAAAAAGGTTCAAAAATAGTTTCCATGTGATTGGGATCAATGCCACAACCCGTATCCGCACAGGTTATGCGTACCTGGTTCCTGTCACGCAGGAACTCTGTGCTCAACGTCAGAGTCCCCTTTCCCTCCATTGACTGTGCCGCATTAACAATGAGGTTGACAAAAACTTGCTCCAGCTTGTTCTCATTGCCCTGTATACTCGGCAAGGCCGGGTCCAGGTACATCCGGATAGAAACTTCTTTAAAAAGCACATGATCTTCTAAGAATGCGACAACGTTGCGAATACTTTGGTTAATTTGTACTTTTTCTGACAGAGGCTCGCCCCTGGATGAAAAATCAAGAAGGCCTTTGACTATCATCTTGCACCGATTGGCTAACTTGTTGATCTTGATAATATTTTCTCGGCGTGGATCACCTTCGGGCATATCTTCCAACAGTAAATGACTGTACATCAGGATCGCACCAATCGGCGTATTCAATTCATGGGCAATCTCGCTGGCCAGTTTTCCTTTTGCCTTGATCCTCTCGCTGGTAATAAGCTTGTCATCTCTTTTGGAACGTTTCACCTGAAAACTCCAAGCCAAAATAGGACGGCTTTGCTTTGGCACGCCTCCACCGCACTTTTATCTTAGCCCAGAAATTGTTTTTTTGCAAAGAGGCCTGCAAATTGTTTGAACCGGAATTCCGCAAGGGTCTCAAAATGCCATTGCGAGTAGCAAAGCGGTAAAGCAAGAGGAGTGAAAAGGGGTTGTGCAAAGATCTCGTAATGACAGGACCTGGTATGCGCCTCTTCCCTATACGCTTGGGAAATTCGGGTTGAAACAAAAAAAGACAATTGGGCTTGAAAAGGGAATCATTTTATTGCTATGAAGACAACATGATCGAAGATACCACAAGAGAAGATTGGCAGCAAAGGGCAATCGCCTTTTTGAAAACGGTTTCTCCTTTCGATACCCTTTCGGATGAAGAGTACAGCATACTATCAAAAACTTTAACCGAGAAAGTTTTCCGAGAGGGTACCATTATATTCGGGCAGGGCAGGACGGCCATTGAAGGCCTTTATCTAATCAAGAGTGGTTCTGTTAAACTTTATCTTAAAGACGAACATGGTACCGAGATACTCAAAGAGTACAGGGGGAAGAAGGATTATTTTGGTGCCCTCGGTATGATAATGGGCACAAAGGCAAATCTTAATGTTGAAGCCGCTGAAGATACTCGTTGCATCGTTGTTCCCAAAAAAAACTTCCTTGCCCTCGTCCACACAAATCCACTCTTTTCCGTTTTCTATCTGAAGAGTTTTTGCAAAAAATACATTCACTCAGCCCATCTTGAGCTGCACAAAAAAAGAGAAAGCACCAAGGCAGAAGGTGCATTTTATCTTTTCAGCGAAGACGTGGGAAGCGTTATGAAGAAAAGGCCTCGTATGTGCCTTCCGGACGACACCGCTCAGGCGGCAGCCGAAAAGATGGCAAAGTACAGGATAGGCTCGCTCCTGGTGAAGAGTGAAAGCGGCAACATCGAAGGAATCGTTACAGACAAGGATCTCAGAGCGAAGCTCATTGCAAAGGGCCTCAGCTCCATCGAGCCGGTAAGATCAATCATGTCATCTCCGGTAGAAACTATCCCCTCACAGGCTCCTTGCTTTGATGCGCTATTTCTGATGCTTCAAAAGGGCATTCATCATCTCGCGGTTCAAAGAGCCGGAAATATCGTTGGGATTGTTACAGCCCATGACATACTGCTGCTCGAAGGTCGTTCACCGGTTTTTCTCTTCAGAGAGATCAGTGCCCAAACGCAAATCGAAGGCTTGTATTCCCTTCCAAAACAATTTCCCCGCCTTGCAAAGACCATGATCAAAGAGGGCGTAAGGGCAAACAACATTACCCGGATGATTACCGTGCTCAATGACCGTATACTTGATCGTATTCTTGGCCTGCTCATAGACGAGATGGGATTGCCTCCTGTCCCATTTTGCTGGCTGGTAATGGGCAGCGAAGGGAGAAAGGAACAGACCTTTTCAACGGATCAGGACAATGCAATAATATATGAAGACGCTGATGACGTTCGGCAGAAAGAGGCCGCCCGAAAGTATTTTCTGGCTCTTGGCAAAAAAACTGTAGCGCATCTCGCAGAGTGCGGATATACCCTGTGTAAAGGGGATATCATGGCATCAAACCCTAAATGGACTCAGCCTCTTTCAGAATGGCGCAAGATCTTTGACCACTGGATATTCTCACCCGATCCGGAAGATATTCTCAACTCGACCATTTTTTTTGACTTCAGGCCCGCCTTTGGAAAAGCCAAACTGGCCAATGAACTTCGAAGCCATCTGGTCAAAAGAACAACGAGGGAAAAGGTGTTTATTCACCATCTGGCAAGGCACTGTGCGGAGGCCCGGCCACCACTTTCCATGTTCAAGAACTTCGTCGTGGAAAAGAACGGTGAGCACAAGGGATGTCTTGATATAAAAACAAAAGGGCTTGCGCCATTTGTAAACTTTGCCCGCCTCATGTGCCTCGACAGGGGGCTTGTTGAGACCAACACGCTCGAAAGAATAGAATCTCTGCGCCAACATGAAGCAATATCAGACGAGTTTGCCTTCAAGTTAAGGGAGGCATATGAATTTCAGATGCACGTTCGCCTTCTGCATCAACTTGAGAGAGTAGAAAATGGTAAACAACCCAACAATTACATCAACCCCTCTGAGCTTTCAGATATGGAGAAATACACGCTAAAAAAAGCATTTTTGCTCATCAGCGAGATTCAATCCTTTGTTGGTACTTATTTTCATGTCGATCTGGGCTAAGGGCGGGGGCATCCCATGGCACACGAGGTCGAGAAAAGAATAAAGACCCTGATTGAACAGGGAAAGTCAAAGGAAGAGATCAAGAATATTCTCTCCGCTGAGATGGAGACAGAGGCCTTTGACAGGTTCTTGCGTAACTATGCAGAGCTGTCCAGGAAGGAATCTTACTTTGGATGGAATTTACTCCTCCTCCTTATACTGGCAGCAGTCACCTTTCGCAGGATTGGAATAATGTTTGAGGCAGTTTCCAGAAGTGGAATCGATAACCTGATCATCGCTGCCTGGAGTTTTTTAGTGCCGGCGCTAAACCTTTACCTGCTCTGGCTGATACACAGGTTTCATCGCCTGGGTTACATGTTCTTGTTGCTGTTGAGTGTTCTTTCGCTGCTGCGGCCAGAAAATCGCACGCTCATCGGCCTTCTCCAAACGCTTCCACTGATCGTGCTTTCGGGCTTTTTATATGTAAAACTCTTTCCTGAAGGAGGAAAGGTGTAAGGGGGGTTGTCCGTTGAGCCTGCCGGCCGGTTCATTAATGGCGGATAATCCGGCCGGCCGGCCAACGGGCAAACCCTTCTGCTAATGAGCTGCAGCTTCTCCTGCCCCCCTCGGAAAGCGGATACCTTCGACCATATCCTGGACTTCCTGCGGCGGCTCCTGAGTAAACTTTGAAATTACTGTGGTCAGCACGAAATTGATAACCATGCCGACAGTACCTATCCCCTCTGCGCTTATTCCAAAAAACCAGGGTTTGACACCCATAAATTTTATTTGAATAATGTAAAATCCGGTGAAAAGGATACCGGCTGCCATCCCGACAATGGCCCCTTCCTTCGTGGTTTTCTTGTTAAAGATACCCAGGACAATAATGGGGAAAAAGCTCGAAGCAGCAAGCCCAAAGGCAAAGGCCACCACCTGGGCAACGAATCCCGGCGGGTGGATGCCAAAATAGCCGGCAATACAGACAGCTACACCTATCATCGTCCGTCCCAGAATCATTCTCTGTTTTTCTGTAGCCTTTGGGTTTATCAGCCTGTAGTAGAGGTCATGAGAAACAGATGACGATATTACCAGCAGCAGACCTGATGCGGTCGACAGGGCGGCCGCAAGCCCACCTGCGGCAACCAGTGCAACAACCCATGCAGGAAGATTGGCAATCTCCGGGTTGGCCAGCACCATGATATCGCGGTCAACATAAAGCTCGTTGGAATTGCTGGTCGGCTTGTTGTTGACAAGCTTTTGCCCGAAACCGCCATGCTTTTCTATAAACCTGGGTTTTCCCAAAAATGGCTTACCTGCGCTGTACTCGATGATGCCGTTATCATTTTTGTCCATCCACGCCACGAGCCCTGTCGTTTCCCAGTTCTTAAACCACGAGGGGGCCTCCTTGTATTCTTTCCCATTTAAGGTATCGATCATATTATAGCGTGCAAAGCCGGCTACAGATGGGGCGGTGGTATACAGGATGGCGATGAACATAAGAGCAAACCCGGCACTCAGCCTTGCGGCCTTGACGGAGGGTACCGTGTAAAAACGGATTATGACGTGCGGCAGGCCTGCTGTGCCTACCATCAAAGCCAGGGTGATGCAAAAGACATCAACCATCGACTTCGTACCCGAGGTAAAAGCGGATGTGTATGCGGCAAAGCCGAGGTCTTTGTTCAGCTTATCAAGTACATCGAGCAGATATACCCCCGCATTTGTCCCATGAGCCACGGTGCTGCCAAATCCTATCTGCGGGATATAGTGGCCGGTTATCTTGAACGAGATCGCAATAGCAGGAATCAAATAGGCAAGGATGAGCACGCAGTACTGGGCAACCTGTGTCCAGGTAATTCCTTTCATCCCCCCAAGGGCTGCGTACAAAAAGACTATCACCATTCCTATAATAACACCAGTGTTCACATCAACCTGCAGGAAGCGGCTAAAAACGATACCAACGCCTCGCATCTGGCCTGCAACGTAGGTAAAGGAAACAAAGATGGCACAGATAAGGGCCACAGTCCTTGCCACCTTGGAATAATAACGATCACCGACAAAGTCCGGCACTGTATATTTTCCAAACTTCCTTAAGTATGGTGCGAGAAGAAGCGCCAATAGCACATACCCCCCTGTCCAGCCCATAAGATAGATACAGCCGGTGTATCCCATAAAGGAAATAAGGCCGGCCATTGAGATAAAAGATGCAGCGCTCATCCAGTCCGCACCTGTCGCCATACCATTGGCCAGGGCAGGTATACTGGCTCCTGCCACGTAAAAACCCTTTGTATCTTTCACCCTCGATGCCCACGCAATGGCGATATAGATGCCAAAAGTGATTCCAACCATTATGTATGTCCACGTTAAAATTGACACTTCTCTTCTCCTTCCTTTATTTGAATGCGGTAAAAGCTAATTCTATTAAAGGTTGATGGTTTCGTAAAAAGTCCAATATCGAAGGAAGACTCAGAACCCCGTTGCCTGACCAGATGTAGTTGCTGGATTCTTGCCAGAGTCTACCCCGTGGATAGCACTAATGCCTCACGAGACCTTTGCACAACCACACTTTTCACTCCTCTGTATGAACTTTTTGACCCATCCATGGGCTTGCTCACTAAATCCCAAAAACTCGGCCTAACGGCCTCAAACAGTTCGGAATTTACCCACTGGCGTGGGCCGCCTGCCCCGTTAAATTTCCCGAAGGGAACCCTATTTAACGGGGTGAACTTCGCCCGGATGGGCGCCCCAAAAAGTTCATAATGCCCCGTTCAAAGGAGTTATGCAAAGGTCTCACCATTGTTATTCGTGGACATCATATTCCCTGTCCAACCTCTTCATGTAGAAATAGTAAACAAATATGAGGGCCACAAATACGTAGATGGAGCCCTGCTGGGCAAACCAGAAAG
>Ga0180301_10004685_pt1 | contig 10552 bp, 7 predicted proteins | sample GuaBasSediGuay16_FD_121797 | JGI IMG/M metagenome (GOLD analysis project Ga0180301, IMG submission 121797) | Subseafloor sediment microbial communities from Guaymas Basin, Gulf of California, Mexico - Guay16, Core 4569-2, 12-15 cm | ecosystem: Environmental > Aquatic > Marine > Hydrothermal... | reverse complement strand
AGCATGTTGGCTTCCGATGTTAAGCCTAACAGATTGGAGCGGGCAAAACTGGCAATAAAAGATTTTACCAGGCACTTACAAGGAGATCGTGTGGGGCTGATTGCTTTTGCAGGAGAGGCGTTTTTACAGTGCCCTTTAACTGTGGATTACGGTGGCTTTCTTCTTTCAGTGGATAGTTTAAACGTTAATACAATTCCTCGCGGAGGGACCTCGATCTCGCGAGCGATAAGAGAAGCAATAAGAAGCTATGAAGGTGGATTGAAGAAATACAAGGTATTGATCCTTATCACCGACGGGGAAGACCATGAGGGCAACCCTGAAAAAGCAGCTGAAGAGGCTAAAAAAGAGGGGCTGAAAGTGTTTTGTATCGGCATCGGCACGCCGGAAGGTGAATTAATTACCATTACGGACAAAAAAGGCAATAAGTCATTTTTAAAAGATAGTCAGGGCAATGTGGTTAAAACCAGATTAGATGAAACCACCTTACAAAAGATAGCGCTTACTACAGGTGGCAGTTATATACGTTCCGGAGCTACTGAGTTCGGACTGAACTTGATTTATGAAGAGAAGCTTTCTAAAATGGAAAAGCGAGAGCTTGAAAGTAAGTTGGCTAAGCACTTTGAAGAGCGGTTTCAGATTCCCTTGGCATTGGCGTTTCTTTTCCTTTTTGGAGAACTTTTTGTAAGCGAACGCAAGAAAAAGCCATGAGACTGATTTTCAGGACATTTCTACGGACCCCGTTAGAAAATGCCTTACAGTGTGCCAGGGGGGACTTTCTACTTTTGATTTTACGAAGACGGGATTCAACACTCCGCATGAGTTTTCTAATGGGGTTTACTATAACCTGTGTGCTTGTTCTGACTGGAAAGAGTTTTGCTGTCTCTGCCTCTGCCAGCGTGAAAAAGGGAAATACTCTCTATCATCAGGGCAAGTATGACGAGGCTTTGAAATATTACCATGAGGCCGAAGTTGAGATGCCCGATTCCGATCTGGTTAACTTTAATACGGGCACAGCATTGTACCGGAAAGGAGATTATGAAAAAGCCATAAAGGCCTTTAGTAAGGCCCTGCTTAGCGATAATCCCGACATAGAAGCAAGGGCAGCATATAATATAGGAAACAGCAAGTTTCGTTTAGGCAAGCTTAAGGAGAATACGGACTTAGCCTCAGCTATCAATTTGTATCGTGAAGCGCTGGATTACTATAAGCGGGCAATAGAGTTAAATCAGGATGACACCAATGCCAAATACAACCATGAATTTGTAGAAAAAGAGCTCAAAGTTCTCCTGGATAAGTTAAAACAGCAACAAGAGAAGGACCAAAAGGGTGTTCAGCAAAATCAGGAACAAAAGCAGCAGGAGCAAAAACAGCGGGGGGCCGAGCAGGGCGAAGAAAAAAAAGAGCAGCAAAAGGGGGAGAGCTTAAAACCGGCTGAAAGTCCGAAGCCGCAACAACATCAGCAGAAAGAGATGTCCGAAGAGGAAGCAAGGATGATACTCGACCGTTATAATCAGCAGGACCGGCCGCTCGGTAATTTGAATAGAGGTGCAAGAAAGCGATATTATCCTCCTGTATTGAAAGATTGGTAATTCGGTTTCCGGATACTGGTCACTGGTCACCTGTAACTGGCCACTGGATACTGGCAGATGATAAAGAAATCTATTATCGCTTTATTATTGTTAGTGGTTTTGGACGGGGCGGTTCTTGCCTCGGATATACAGTTTGAGGCAACTGTAGATCGGAAAACCGTTTCCCTTGGAGAAAGCTTGCAACTTAGCTTGTCTTTTCATGGAGTACAGAACGTATCTCCTCCGGATCTTGGCGAGATTGATGGCTTTCAAGTGCAATATCTTGGCCCATCAACAAGGATGTCTATTGTAAATGGCAAGGTATCCACATCTATTACGCATATTTATACGTTAATACCACTAAAGACAGGGAGTTTTGAGGTTGGCCCTTTTTCGGTGGTTCTTAATGGAAAGACCTTCACTTCGCAAGCCTTGAGGATTCAAGTTCTGTCCGGCGCAGCACCACCTAAGCGAGGAACCCAGGGGCCTGGCGTTTCTCAAAAAGCAATCAGAGAGGAACAATTAAAGGACAGGATTTTTCTCAGAATTGAACCAGGAAAATTGCAACCCTATGTTAATGAGTCTGTTCCCTTATCCATAAAACTATACATAAACCGCCTGGCAGTGAGGGACATTCAATATCCGAAATTTGAACACGGAGGTTTCTCCATAAAGGAATTCGGGCAACCGAAACAGTACCGTCAGGCTATCGGCGGCATTGTTTACAATGTTATTGAGTTTAATACCAGTATGTTTGCAGTCAGACCCGGTGAATTAACCTTAGGCCCGGCAAAGATTGACTGCAATCTTGTAGTCCGCAAGAAACAAAGCCGCAGGCGCACGCCTTTTGATGATGATTTCTTCGGGAATATTTTTGGTAAAAATGTATTTGACGACTTTTTTGGCCGCTATAAAACCTACCCATTTCAAGCCACATCTCCGGCTTTAACAGTCCATGTCCAATCATTACCCAAGGGAGGTAAACCTGCTAACTTTAAAGGAGCGATTGGTGATTTTCGATTAGAGGCCAAGGTTTCACCTAAAAAAGTGAAAGCCGGGGATCCAATTACGTTGACAATGACGATAAGCGGGACGGGGAATTTTGATACCGTCTCCAGTCCTGTTCTGGATTCAAAAGAAGGATTTAAAGTTTATGAGCCGGAGGCCAAACAAGGTGAAGCCTCAAAAGTTTTTGAGCAGGCGATTATTCCGCAATCAGAAGCCATTACGGAAATCCCGAAGATAACCTTCAGCTTCTTTAATCCTCAAACGGGAAAATACCGTTCACTTACACAAGGGCCTTTTCCGATTAGCGTGGCAAAGCCAGGAGGCAGCGAATTGAAGATTGTGGAAATTCCCCGGGCCGTTACAAGAACAGCTAAAAAGGAACTTCTTGGCAGAGATATTGTTTATATTAAGGAATCGCCGGGTAAACTGAAACAAAGAGGCCACTATCTTTATCAAAGGGCAGGTTTTTGGATTTATCATGCAATTGCGTTGATTATATTTATTACTCTGGCAACTTTTCACAAACACCAGGAGAAACTTAAAACCGATGAACGATACGCAAGGCGCCTGCACGCACCGGCAAGGGCCAGAAAAGGGATAAAAGAGGCACAAAGATTGTTAGGGCAGGAAAAAAGCGGGGCCTTTTTCGATTGTGTACATAAAACCTTGAGCGGATATCTGGCGGATAAGCTTCATCTGCCTGCAGGAGGAGTGAGCATTGATGCGGTCAAGGAAATATTGACCGCAAAGAGCATAGACGGCGAAATCTTAGATAAATTAACGAATATCTTTAACGCTTGTGATATGGCGCGGTATGCACCTTTAGAATTTGATAAGCCTAAGCGTGAGGCTATTTTTCATGATATGCGTAAAGTTATTGATTTCCTGGAAAGGAAGAAGGTTTAAAAATGACTTGCAGGAGTGCCCGGATCATCCCAAGCCTATTAATGTCATTTTTGCTCTTAGCGTTAGCCGGTATTTTTTCTAATTCCTGTTTGGCAAAACCCCTTTCCCAGGCCAAAGCCAGATTTTATCAGGCGAACACTTACTATTCTGAGGGAAAGTATGATGAGGCCATTAAAGGATACGAAGGAGCGCTGAATTTGGGGTTTGAGAGCGGCAATCTTTATTATAATTTGGCAAATTCTTATTTTAAGAAAGGCGAGCTTGGTAAGGCAATCCTCAATTATGAAAAAGCAATGCGGCTCATACCGAGAGATAGTGATTTAAAGTCGAACTACGAATATGCTAAGTCATTGATAAAAGGGGGCGTTGTTGAGGCTAAAGCGCCATGGTATAGAGTTGCTTTTAATAAGAGGTTTTCTTTATTTACCATTGATGGGTTGGCCTTTTCCCTGGCAGTAATATTTACGATAATTCTGTTGGTTATCCTGGCAACTATATATTTCCCCGCCGTCAGGAAATACAGGATTGGCGCATTGTCGGTTTTAATCGTTATTTTCGCTCTTTTTTTTGCGGCGCTATTTGAGAAAGCCTCAGTGATAGGTAAAAAAGCAGTAATAATTGCTCAGAAAGCAGATGCTAAATTTGAACCGTTTGATTCAGCGACAACTCATTTCACGCTTTATGAAGGAGCGGAAGTTGCCGTGGTTTCGCCCAGGGATTCGTGGTTTAGAATTGAGCGTGCCGATAAAAAAAGGGGGTGGGTTAAAGCTTCGGATTTGGAAGTCTTTTAAGCAAAAAAGAGAAATGATAGTCATGGCTACCATTTCGGCGAGCACTAACTGTCAGATTTGATTGCAGCTTGAAGGGATACGGATATCTTCATTACTGGACCGTTTTTGTCGACGTTTACTAATGCTTTCAAAGGGTGGCTCCGTTTAAAGGCAAAGATTACCCTTTGCCAGGTAATTCACCACATAGTCATGGACAGCATCTTCAAGAGAACGAAACCTCAACGAGCACCCTGCACTTGCCAGCTTCTCCATCCTTGCCTCGCTAAAATACTGATACCGATCTCTTATCGATTCAGGCATCTCAATATATTCGATTAATGTTTTCCGCCCCAGGGCGGAAAATACAGCTTTTGCAAGATCATTCCAGGTACGCGCTGTGCCGGATCCAAGATTAAATATTCCCGTTGCTTCAGGGTGCTGCAAGAACCACCACATTATGTTGACACAATCCAGCACATAAACAAAATCACGCATCTGTTCTCCATCTCTATATTCATTTCTATAGGACTTGAACAGCTTGACCCTTCCTGTTTCAACGATCTGGTGAAACGCCTTAAAGACAACGCTTACCATATCCCCCTTGTGGTACTCATTCGGCCCAAAAACATTGAAAAACTTGATGCCAGTGATCTTGCCTGATAGTCTATTGCGAAGGGCCCAGAGGTCGAACAGGTGCTTTGAATAACCATACATATTAAGTGGTTGAAGTGTTGCTGTTGTTGCATCATCATCGGAGAATGTCCGGGAGCCATCCCCATAGGTCGCTGCACTGCTTGCATAGATGAACCGGACGTTGTTCTTACACGCCCATTCTGCAAGAGCCTTGCTGTAACCATAATTATTTTCCATCAAATAATCTGCATCACGCTCCGTGGTTGAAGAACATGCTCCCATATGAATTATTGCGCTTATGTTGGTCAATCTGTTTTCACATAGGATATTCAGAAACTTGTCTTTGTGTATATAATCAAGGAAATGTCTGTTGACCAGATTTCTCCATTTTTCTGATGCGCCAAGCTTGTCTACGATGATGATATCGTCAATGCCTTCCGAGTTGAGCTTCCAGACAAAAGCGCTGCCTATGAATCCGGCTCCACCAGTAACTATAATCAATCTCTGCCTCCTGTCTCAGCATCAGTAACGCTTTAGATTTTTTAAAACATCATTGCATGCGGGTCCATTTATTAAAAGAGCTATAGTGTTACCAGTTTTAATATCGACGGCTTCGCAAAAAGCCCGGTTTCTGCCCTGTACCTCAGCCTCGCCCCGTTTTCACGGGGGCTGTAGGGGCGATTAATGAATCACACCTACAAGCTTTGCCGCCTAATTGGGAGTTTTTACCAGGCCATCAATGTTAAGTCCACGATTCATGCTCCCGGATATGTAACCTTCCATATCTACTGCAATGTGAAAGAAACCGATCTCTTTGAATTTGCGCAGAATGGCTTCTCTTAAATTATCCTCCATAACCTTTTGTAATTCTGCACGCGCCACTTCTATTCTTGCCACGGAGCCGTGATGCCTCACCCGGCATTGCGTGAGGCCTTTTCCCAGTAGAAACTCCTCGGCTTCATTGATCATCTTCAACTTTTCCGAAGTAATGGGGCTTCCATAGGGTATCCTCGATGCAAGGCAGGCCGCTGCCGGCTTATTCCACTGGGGAAGTCCCATCTCTCTGGACAAAAAGCGTATCTCCTGCTTCCTCAAAGCCAGGTCTATCAGAGGAGAGATGATTCCCATTTCTCTCGCAGCCTGTATGCCTGGGCGATAATCTTTCAGATCATCGAAGTTGGCCCCGTCTGCCACCCGATTAATTCCTTTTTTCTCTGCTGCTCCGATGAGTTTTTCAGAAAGGTACCTCTTGCAATGGTAGCATCTGTCTGCGCGGTTTGCTCTAAAGGAAGCAAGGCTGATTTGGTCTGACGGAAAGAGGATGTGCGGAATCCCTCTGCTGCGCGTAAATTCCACGGCAGCATCCCGCTCACGCAACGGATAAATATCTGAGACTGCTGTTGCCGCGACCACCTTTTTCCCGAGGGTTTCATGGGCTGCTGCCAGCAGGAATGAGCTGTCAACACCGCCGGAGAAAGCAACCAGCAGAGAACCAGCATCCCGCAGCAGGCGTATCAAGTCCTCTTTTTTCCGCCTGGCATCGGCTTTTTTCATCTTCCCCAAGATCAAGCATCCAGCACGCGCCGGATTACCTCGGCTATCTCCCTTCTGACAACAGGTTTCATCACAAACGCGCGGATTCCCATCGCTTTAGCCTTCTCTTCCGAGATCGCTTCGCTGAATCCAGTGCAAAGGATGACCGGGACGTCAGGCCGAATACGCATGATTTCTCTGGCCAGGTCTGCACCTGTCATATTCGACATGGTCATGTCAGTGATAACCAGATCAAATCTATCCGGTTGCATCTGAAAGGTCTTGAGCGCTTCGATGCTGCTCGTTCTGGCAACCACATCGTAGCCCAAACTTTCCAGCATCTCCTGCCCCACGGCCGCCAGTGCTGCTTCGTCATCTACGAAAAGAACCCGCTCGTTGCCGACAGGGGGCGGAGCAAAATGTTCAGGTTCTGATGCGGCTTCACTCTGAATCGTGGGGAAAAATACCTGAAAGGTGGTCCCTTTGCCAGGTTCGCTGTCGACGGTAATTGCGCCGTTGAGACTTTTAACGATTCCGTGGACGACCGCAAGGCCCATACCACTTCCTTCTCCCGGCGCTTTGGTCGTGAAAAAAGGATCAAAAATCCTTTCCATGGTCGCACGGTCCATGCCACTGCCCGTATCGCTCACGGTCAGTCTCTGGTATTGGCCTGGGGTCAGTTCAGGATTTTGCATAACAGCCTCTGAATCGATATCCACATCAATTAGACTCACTGTTAACTCACCGCCTTTATCCCTCATTGCATAGGCTGCGTTGGCGCAAAGATTCATCACCACCTGATATATCTGTGTTGGGTCGCACAAAACCGTAGCGCTCCCGGTTTTGATGTTCTGGTGGAACTCAATAGTCGTTGGTAACGACGAACGCAGCATCTTGAGAGCCTCTTTGACGATGAGACTGAGCTGTACGGGTTTTCGCTCCTGTTTGGTATCGCGGCTGAAGGTAAGGATCTGTTGCACCAGGTCTTTCGCTCGATTGGTGGCCTTCATCACTCCCTCTAAGTCGCGCTGCAGCGTGGTTCCCGCGGGAACATCCAGCATCGCCAATTCCGTGTACCCCACAATGGCTCCGAGGATATTATTGAAGTCATGAGCTATACCCCCTGCAAGTGTGCCAATGGCTTCCATCTTTTGTGCATGCCTGAGCTGTCTTTCAAGCTGCTCTTTTTCTGCTTCCCTTCTCTTTAAGGATTCAGCCATCTTATTGAAGGCCTCTGCAAGTTTGCCGATTTCATCCTCTGTTTCGACAGGAATCTTCTCGACAGATCCTTTCTTTCCAAGGGACTTGACGCCTTCGGTTAACCTGTTAAGAGGCCTTGTTATCCCCTTTACCAGGAGATAGATAGCTGCGGAACCTAACACAAAAAAGATAATCGCCATCATAATGCTCTTAAACAATAGGGAATGAAGCCTCTTATCAAGCATCTTTTTATCAAGCGTTATTTTCACAAATCCAATTACGCGGCCTTTTCTCTGAACCGGCGCCTCTTCAAAAAACAAGGATTCCTCGCTAAGATACGGTGAAGCCGACATTACCGGAGACCAGAATTCCCATCTGGTCTTATCCTCAAGGTAAAATGGGGATGCAGTCTCCCTGAGTTTCTCAAATATTCTATTTCTGACCTCTTCATCCTCTTTTGTTGTCCTTACGTCACTTCTTTTCTGACTCTTCAATAATTCTCCCGTTAGATTAAATACCGAAACTTCCAGGACTCCCTCGTTTTGAAAAACGCCCTCAACAGGGTCGCTGAGCATCTCTTCATTCTCTGAAAACACACCGAGCCTTGAGCTGTAAGCAAGGATCCCTGCAAGTAACTTTCCCTTCTTTATTTGAGTATCGGTCAAGGATTTACGCTGCTGACAAATAAAAAACAGGGTGAAAGATGAAGAGATGACAAATATCAGGATGGCAAATATGGCAAATGCCCTGATGCCGAATTTTTCATGAAAAATCCGCAGCATTTTGTCTCTTTTAGGAAATACACACTCTTTCAACAAATGTAATAGTTCATCCACAAAGAGACGAAGACCCCAAGATTGAAATATGATTCTCTTGATGTCGTCTTCTCTTTTTGGCAAAGCCCTGCCCGGGTGTTAGGCAACGGCCTGATTGGTCTGGTGTATTTTCGGTATCTTTCCTCTGGTCTGGAGCTTTGGGTTTTAGGAGCTGAATTATTTTAAAAAATCTGAACCGCCACAAATTCAGTTGTTTTTCCTCCAGTAAATTATCCTGACTCCGCGGAGAATCTTTTCATCAATATGAATTCCTAACTTTCTGGCTATCTTTAGATTAATCGATATAACCGCCTTTCTTGCATCAACCTGTGGAACATCACTCGGATCTCTTCCTGATAGTATCATCCTGGCCATCTCCCCTGCTTGGCTTCCCATATCAAAAGCGTCTACGCCTATCGACATCAATGCCCCCAGCTCCACATACTTGTCTGAAAATGTGAGGACAGGAATTTTGTGTTCGAGGGAAAAGCCAAGCAAGAACTCAAATGTTTCAGGCGTAACCACGGTTATGTCGGGCAGCATCCAGAAGAGATCTATCTTTCCTTTCATGTCCCGTACTAATGAAGGGACGCCCGTCGGGCTATAAACCTTTTTCGCAATCAGTTTAATACCAATTTTCCCGGCGGCATCCTGTGCCCTTTTTACAAGAGTCCCTGTCCTGTCCGGGTCGTATAAAAGACCAATACTTTTCACCTCAGGCAGGACTTTTGTGAGGGTAATTAGCTGCTTTTCTTGAGATACGTTCATCCTGACGCCGGTGACATTCTTTTCACCGGAGAGTATCGATGCAGGGTTGAGGACCATGAGATAAACAACAGGGATGTTTCTAATCCTCTTTACGCTTGAGAGCGCATCCATCCCTATTGCAACAATCAGATCAGGCCCGATCTTTTTAACCTCTTTTACAAGATCGACTTCTTCCAAGTCAGAGAGCACAAGCCTTTTGGTCTTAGAATTACACGCACTTTCAAAACCCTTAATCGCTTCTTCGTACGGTTTAACCCTGACGCTCTGGATGGCCAGAATCTCCTGTCCGGCTTCGGACAGGCCATGGCATGTTATTGAAAGCAATAATATTATGATTGTGAAAAGATTTCTTCCCATGACGTCCTAATTTAACGAAAGAATTACAACCTCCTGAAATTGCAGCAGAAGTCGGGAAATAGGATATTTTTTACCTTCTGATCCCCTCAAAGATTATTACGCGCCGATTAAATTAATGACTTGCATAAGTTGAATAAACTTGGTAGTGGCAGTTATCATGAATTTTCGACTCGGTAAATATAAAAGTTTGGTAACACAGTAGCTCTTGTAATCAATAGACCGAGATGTTTTCAAAAACCTAAACTTAGTTTGCTACACAGCTTGCCCTTTTCAGATGCGCTCGCTTTGGCGGTTAAAAACATAGGCTGATTGTATGCGAAGAAGTTATTTCCTCAAAGCATGTACGTTTACAATCTGCTTTCTCCTCGCTATGGTCTGGCAATCTCACAGGTCTGCGGCCCAACTTGAAGAGGAGATGCAGATTCTCCGCATGTTTTACAGGGAAAAGGAGCTTGTCGTATCTCCCACCAGGCACCCAAAATCGATCTCTCAGGTAGCAGAAAATATCACCGTTGTAAGTGAAAAACAAATAAAAGAGATGAACGCCCACACAGTAGCAGAAGTCCTGAACAGGGTGCCCGGCCTTTTCATTAGTTTCCACGAGGGTGCAGGCAGTTTTGGCTCTACTTCTCTTATTTCCATTCAGGGCTCCGAGGCAAGGCATGTCCTTGTCCTGGTAGACGGATTCCCTTGGAATTTCCTCAATAGCGGGGCTGCTGAGACGAATTCGATTCCGGCAGGTATAATAGAACGGATAGAGGTCATCAAGGGGCCTGCTTCATCGGCCTGGGGCTCATCCCTCGGAGGCGTGGTAAACATCATAACAAAGCCGGCAGGGTCCGGTAAGAGACCTGCAGGTTCTATACGGGCATCTTATGGTGAGAAAACCGCACAGGATCACAGGGCCGAGGTCTCCGGCAGATCTGGCCCCTTAGGGTATTATCTGTTTGCCGGCGGCCAGGATTCTGACGGCCTGATGACTACACATGATTTT
>Ga0180301_10004684_pt1 | contig 10553 bp, 10 predicted proteins | sample GuaBasSediGuay16_FD_121797 | JGI IMG/M metagenome (GOLD analysis project Ga0180301, IMG submission 121797) | Subseafloor sediment microbial communities from Guaymas Basin, Gulf of California, Mexico - Guay16, Core 4569-2, 12-15 cm | ecosystem: Environmental > Aquatic > Marine > Hydrothermal... | reverse complement strand
TGCCAGAGAAGGCAAAAAAAATATTCTTAACCAAAAATATTATAGAAAAATTAGTGAATTTTATCGAGCCTGATGAGTTGTGTGAAAATATAGTAAAAGAAGTATCCCAACTATTCATTGATGCTGATAATGTACTTCTATTTGTATTCCATAGAAATAAAGATACGCTTGCTTTAGAGCACTCTTTACGAAGAAATAAAGAGATAATAATAAGAGAAAAAAAAGGAGATATCATAGACTGGTGGGTTCTAAGGAATAACCAGTCTCTTCTTATATCCGATATAACAAGCGATTACCGTTTTGATATGAATTCCTTATGCGCCTACAAAGAGAGGGGTATGCGTTCCATTCTTATAAGCCCTATTTCTATTGGGACTAAATTATACGGTGTTTTGCGTTTAGAAAGCAAAACCCCTAATATCTTCTATTTAGAGGAATCAAGAGTATTAAGGATAATATGTGACTCTGCAGCAATAATACTGGAAAGAGCATACCTGTTTAATGAAATTAAAGAGTTGGCAATTAGAGATTCTCTCACTAACCTTTTCTTAAGAAATTATTTCCTTGAACGTTTCAATGAAGAAATAAAACGCACTTCTATCAAAAAGACTAAATTTGGCGTTGTTATCCTTGATGTGGACGATTTTAAAAATATAAACGATACATATGGACATAAGGTAGGGGATTTGGTTCTAAGAAAGATATCTGCTATCATACAAAAAAACATAGGCAATTCAGGTAATATAGCTGCCAGGATTGGTGGAGAAGAATTTATTTTTCTTTTGGTAGAGTCCGACGAGAATAAAGTAAAATCTATTGCAGAAAAAATAAGAAAAGAGGTTGCTTCCTCAACAGTGAGTTTCCGTAGAAAAAATATTCATTTCACTATATCTTTAGGATTAGCAATGTATCCTAAAGACGGTGCTACTGTGCAGGATATTATAATGGCAGCAGATAAAATGCTATACAAAGCTAAAACAGAAGGAAAAAACAGGCTATGCTTTTAACAATAGTAATTATTCTATTATTTTCATATCTCTGTTTTAATATTCTATCGGTTAAGAAGATAGAATCACAATTTTTGCAACAGCGCTCTACATTAATAGACAAAAAAGAAAATCTTGAGTCAATAAATACCGCTGTATCAAAAAGATTTAGAGAGCTTGAAGAAAACATTCAAGAGGCATTCTTGGCCTATGAATTAACCAGAGATATATCGCCTTTATTCGATAAGGATAAATTGCTTGAAATATTCATGGAAAAACTTAAGTTTTTCGGCAAGGTTAAGAATATAAAATTCTCTTCTTATCCTGAAGATAACTATTTAAACTATGAATTAAAGACCGACCATCCCCGTTATTTATGCGTAGAGTCATCTTCAAGAAAAGTAAAAGAGTATCTGCCTCTGTTTTTATACCAGCTTAATTTGTGCCTGGAAAGAAATTCCTTATACAATAAGTTGCAAAAGATGTCAATTTATGACTCTTTAACTGGTGTTTATAACAGACGACACATTATGGAGAGATTAAATGAAGAATTTGAACGGGCAAAGAAATTTGCTTTTAATCTTTCCTTTCTTATGATTGATATAGATTTCTTTAAGAATATAAATGACACGTACGGCCATATAGTAGGAGATGTAGTGTTAAGGGGGGTAGCTTCTCTTATAAAGGAAAGTGTCCGCGAAATTGATTCCGTTGGTCGTTTTGGAGGAGAGGAATTTTCTGTTATTCTGCCTGAGACATTAAAACAAGATGCTATTGTAGTAGCTAAAAGAATCGTAAAAAAAATAACTTCTACAAAAATAAAAGCTTTTGACGAATCTATAAAAACAACAGTAAGTATAGGATTGGCATCTTACCCTGAAAATTCGTTATACTTAGATATGATTATTGAGATAGCCGACAGGGCTCTTTATAAATCAAAAGAGTCCGGAAGAAACATTGCCAGTTGGTTCTAATCATAAAAGATGAGGATAGTAAAACCAAACAAACTACCAGAATATCTTTGGGAAGCAGCAGGAAAAGATAAGATATCCGCCAGCAATCCCTTTAAATATATAGGCTTTGACAGAGACATGGCCCGGTTAGGGTGGGTAAAACCACCCCCCTGGGAACTAATCGAAAAAACATTGAATGGAATAAACAGGCTAATTTGTAATAAAAATGAGTTTATTTTTATTGGTATGGGAGGTTCAATTAATGGAATAAAGGCTGTAATCAGCTTAAAAAAGACTACTAATATTCATTGTATAGATAGCCTTGACCCTCAGGCACTTGTAGAAACAATAGTTAAAATAAAAAATATAAATAGGCTTTTTGTCATCCCTATCTCTAAATCAGGAACCACCAAAGAAACACAGCTTATTGCCCATACTATAAGGAATTTTGTTTCTAATTTTGTGGGAACAAAAAGAGTTAAAAGGCATTTCTTGTGGCTTGTGGATAAAAATTCTGTTAGCAGATGGAAAGCTTTAGGCTGGCAGGGATTTCTACATTTACCCATTCAATTTGATGAACGTACAGACATAGGGGGCCGTTTTACTTCTCCACATACTCTTATCTTCTTTTTGCCTCTATTCTTAATAGAAAATAGAAATTTAAAGAAACTGAAGAAACAGTATAGTTTGTATCTTAAACTCTTACAATCTGTTACAAATCATGCTTTTAAAGATGCTTTTAAATACAAAAATTTAAGAAAAGGATTTTTTTCCATAAGAGTTCCTTCTGCTAGCTTAGATAGCCTTAAAACATGGATTACCCAGCTGTTCCAGGAAAGTTTAGGTTCAAAAAAGAGGAATTTTTTTGTAAAAACCATTGTTACTGATAAAATTTTTAGAAACAGAAACTTTGTAAGCTTAAGATTAGGTATTAAAATCACAGACCCTTTAATTAAAATGATGTGTTTGATGTATTACCTTGAGAATTTTGTCGCTTACTATGCTTATTTTAAGAAAATAAATTTTGTAAATCAGCCTTCTGTGGAAAAATATAAGAAGAAGATGAAAACTCTGGTTTCTGAGACTCCTAAAGAAATGCCGGAAACAGACTTAAAAGGGTTGATAAAAAAAATAAAAAGCAGGTTGAAACCCCAACATAAGTTTATAGAGGCAGTTCTTTATCTATACCCTTCTAGGGATTTTATGAAGAAAATAGAGAAGGAATTAAAAAAAGCTTTCCCCTTAAAGGAGATATTTGTCTTTGTAGGAAGTGACTGGAATCACCATTCTTACCAGGCTGCCTATAAGGATAAGTACACTTTTTATATTCTTGTAACCAGAAAGAACTATTTTACTAACCTGCCTTATTTTAAACAGAGCCAATTAGCCGAAAATGTCCGCATGCTTAAGATTATAAGCTACGCTACTTACCTTACAATAAAGAGAAACTCTTTATTGGTCTCTTTAAAAGACACTTCTTCCGCTTTCTAATCGTCTCATAAAATAAATCAATTGACATAAGCCTTTTATTTTCATAAACTAATTAATATATTAGAAAAAGAAAACCTGCTAAATATTTAACAGTTAATTAAGGAAAAAAGGTTCGCGGAGCTTAAGAACAACATTCCTGAACACCCGGAAGATATAGCAAGCCTTATTTCCACTATTTCAAAACCTTCTTTAAGGGTATTTGTATTTAGGATGATCTCTCCTGATAAAGCGGTAGAGGTATTTGAATATTTACCGATCGAAGAACAAGAAGAAATGATTAAGTCATTGACAGGCAATGAGATACAAAATATTTTAAACGAGATGTCTCCTGATGGCAGAACTGAACTCTTTGAGGAAATGCCTGCAGAACTTGTAAAGCGCTGTATAAACCTTCTATCTCCTGAAGAAAGAAAAATTGCCCTTGAGATACTTAATTACCCTGAAGATTCCGTAGGAAGGCTTATAACACCTGATTTTGTTCAGCTCTATGAAGATATGACAGTAAAAGATGCGCTGGACCATATTCGTAAAGTAGGCCTTAAACAGGAAACAATTTATCATTGTTATGTGTTAGACAGAGAAAAACGTCTTCAGGGGGTGGTATCTTTAAAGAAGATAGTATTGTCTTCTCCTGAAACCAAAATAAAAAATTTGATGTTTAAAGATGTAATAAAAGTGAATGCTTATACTGACAAGGAGGAAGCGGCTAATATTTTTAAGAAATATGATTTGATTGCCCTTCCTGTAGTGGATAATAACGATAAACTTCTGGGAATAGTTACCTTTGATGACCTTGTAGACGTTCTGGAGGACGAAGCTACTGAGGATTTTGAAAAGATTGCTGCTGTTTTACCTGTAGATGAGCCTTACATGGAAGCTAATTTTTTAAAGATAGTATGGAAAAGAAGCTTCTGGCTTATCTTGCTTGCTGCGTTTGAGTCTATTTCCGGTTTTGTTTTGCAAAGATATGGAGCGGCAATCCAAAACTGGGTTGCTCTTACTTTCTTCCTTCCTGTCCTTGTAGCAACGGGGGGTAACGCTGGTACTCAATCTGCAACAATCATTATCAGAAGTATTGCTACAGGTGACATCACTCCTAAAGATTTTATACGTGTTGTCTTCAGGGAATCTCTCTTAGGGCTATCTATTGGAGGAATTCTTACTCTTGTAGGTATTGTAAGAGTATTTCTGCAACAGGATAGCTGGCTTTTAAGTATTTCTGTAGGCACCTCTATGGGAATAACTATTTTTTTGGCAGCAATTATAGGGGCAAGCCTTCCTCTTATCTGCCGTAAAATCAATATTGACCCTGCAGCTATGAGTGGCCCCCTAATTACCACCATTATTGACGTTGGAGGAATATTTATCTATTTTGAGATAGCACGAGTAATTTTAGGGTTATGAAGAAAATTTTATTCTTAATCTTAAGTATTGGTATCTTTATCGGTGGTTGTGCTACTGTTACCACAGAATATCCAGGAGCAGAAAAACCCACCCCTTCTTATATGGAATTAAACAGATTCTGCAAGAAATACGACCTTAAACCTAACTTTAACACTCTTGATGACATAATTCATCTATCCTCGCCGCATATGGATATAAGACTGTTAATAGGCAGTTCTTATATGTTGTATAACGAGAGGATATTCTCCCTAAAAAGCCATCCTTACTATTCGAGGGGAATAATATTCATCCCCATTGAGATTGGAAAAATTATAACATCCCATCCTTCTATATTAAGAGAAGAACCTAAACCTTTCTCTATAAAAACTATTGTAATTGACCCTGGGCATGGTGGTAAAGACCCTGGGGCCATTTCTCCTCGTGGCCTTAAAGAAAAATATATTACGCTTAAAGTAGCTAAACTTTTAAGAAAGGAACTGCAATCACGGGGGTTCAAAGTATACCTCACCCGCAGTAAAGACATTTATCTTACTTTAAAACAGCGTGTTCAGCTGGCAAAAATTTACAACGCTGATTTATTTATTAGTGTTCATGCCAATGCTAATCGTTCACGAAAAATAAGGGGGGTTGAGGTTTATTACCTTTCAGAGAGATATTTCGATAGTGAATCAAAAGCAGTAGTAATGGCTGAAAATGCTCCTTTATCTTCTGACAAAGGCAAATTTACTAAAGATACTCAAAGAATTGTGTGGGATTTGCTTTGTAACGAAAATAACAAAGAATCTTTGGACCTTGCCAATACCATTGTGTACACTTTACGAAGGATGGGATTTAAAGTGCGCTCTCCCAGAGGGGCGCCTTTCTATGTACTAAAGTATGCCTATGTGCCAAGTGTTCTTGTAGAAATAGGGTATCTTACCAATTCCTATGAAGAAAAACTTCTTAAGAAAGGTTACTACCAAAAACAAATCGCTCACGGCATTGCTTTAAGTATCAATTTATTGAACAGGCGTTATACAAGATTAGCAAATCTATCTCTTAAGTAGGTTATGAGTATAATATCAAGACCTATTGGTATATTTGATTCCGGTATAGGAGGACTTACTGTTTTAAAAGAGATAAGAAAAGTTTTACCTTACGAAGATATTATCTACTTTGGTGATACAGCACGTGTGCCTTATGGAGGAAAGTCTCCACAAACGGTTGTTCGTTTTAGTACAGAGAATATCCTTTTTCTCTTAGAAAAGAAAGCTAAACTAGTTGTAGTAGCGTGTAATACATCTTCCAGCCTTGCCCTGGAGTATCTGAAAAGCATTTTTACTGTTCCTATTCTTGGGGTAATAGATTCTGCGGTAAGAAAAGCAATAAAAGTATCGCGGGAAAAAAAGATAGGGGTAATTGGCACAAAATCCACAATCAGAAGTAAAGCTTATCAGAAAAAAATCTATGCCATAGATAAAGAAGCTAAAGTTTATGCAAAACCATGCCCTTTATTTGTACCTTTAGTGGAGGAAGGACTCTTAGAAGGTCCTATTGTGGATAAAATTGTGCAGATGTATTTAAAAGACCTTAAAAACAAGATTGATACTTTAATTTTAGGCTGCACCCACTATCCCTTGCTTAAAAAAGCAATTTCTCGTTATTTAAAAAGGGTTTATCTTGTGAACTCTGCATATGAGGTAGCCAGAGAAGCAAAAAATATCTTAACTGAAAATGACCTTCTTACAAGAAAAAAAGCATCTTGCTCTGTAAAGTTTTATGTAAGCGATGAGCCCCTTGAATTTATGAAAATAGCAAAAATATTCCTAAAAAAAGATATCCGAAAGCCTGAGGTTGTTTATGTTTGAGATAAAAGTAAAAACTCAATTCTGTGCCGCTCACTATTTAGAAAACTACAAGGGAAAATGCGAGGAGCTTCATGGCCATAACTGGAAGGTGGAGGCAATTGTAACAGCAAAAAAATTAGATAAGATAGGAATGGTAATTGATTTTAAAGAGCTAAAAAAGCTCTTAAATGAGGTAGTGACAAGTTTGGACCATAAATTTTTAAACAAACTGCCCCAGTTCTCTAAATCTAACACCACATCGGAAATTATTGCCAAATATATTTTTATAGAATTAAAAAAGAAATTAGTAAGATTTTTAGGAGTAAAAAAAGCAAAGATAGTAAAATTATCAAAAGTTTCTGTTTGGGAACAGGATAATTCATGCGCAGCATATCAAGAAACATAAAAACAGTAATTCTTTTATCAGGGGGGATAGATTCAACCACCACCCTGTATTTAGCAAAAAAATACGGATACAAGCTAAGTGCGCTTATCTTTGATTATAATCAACGCCACAGAAAAGAAATTTCATGTGCGATAAAAATAGCTAAACTTAACAAGATCAACTATCATGTTGTAAAAATTTTTCTTCCATGGACCGTATCTGCTCTTACACAGAAGGATATAAGAGTTCCTTTTAACAGAAACCTCTACAGCAAAAACATTCCTGTTACTTATGTTTCAGGGCGAAACATTATTTTTCTAAGCTACGCTGCTTCTTTCGCCGAAAGCATTAACGCTAAAAAAATTTTTATTGGAGCTCACATTCAGGACTATTCCGGTTATCCTGACTGCAGGCCGGAGTTCCTTCGCGCGATGGAGAAGGCAATAAATTTAGGAATATCTAAAAAAGGTATTGAAATAATCTCTCCTTTAATAGACAAATCGAAGAAAGACATTATCCAGCTTGGTTTAAGGCTTAATGTGCCTTTTCAATACACCTGGTCATGCTACATGGGAGGAAGTTATCCTTGCGGAAAATGTGACAGCTGCCGTTTTAGAATAAAAGCATTCCAAACTCTTGGATTAAAGGATCCCTTATTTAAAAGAAAATGAAAGCTAAAATATCAGAGATATTTAAAAGTATTCAAGGAGAAGGAATATACATAGGAAAAGAGCAGATTTTTGTACGTTTCTACGGTTGTAACCTTAACTGCTCATTCTGTGACACAAAGCTTTACCATTTTAAAGAAATGGAGTTAAAAGAGGCTAAAAAGGTTATAGACTCTTACAAAAAGATAAGCTCTGTATCTATTACAGGAGGAGAACCTCTTTTACAAAAAGATTTCTTAAAACATCTTTTTATACTACTGAAAAAAGAACAAAAAGAGATTTACCTGGAAACAAACGGAACGCTTCCTTCTGCATTGGAAGAAATAATAGACGATGTAGATATAATCTCTATGGATATTAAACTGCCTTCTTCAACAAAAGAAAAAGCATATTTTAATGAACATAGGGCATTCTTAGAAATAGCATCGAAAAAAAATATCTTTGTAAAAACAGTAATCACCCCTTATACGACTATTGATGATTTCATAAAAGCACTGAAACTGATGAAAAACATCAACAAAAATATTCCCTTTGTAATTCAGCCATCATACCAGCACCAGTTTATTCTTAAGAATAAATTAATGGATTTCTACATTAACGCAAAAGAATATTTAGAAGATGTAAGAATAATACCACAGATGCATAAGATATTGGGAGTAAAATAGATGAAAAAGGCTGATTTAAAAAAGATAGCTTTTCAGCTTGCTAAAGAGGCTAATATAAACATGAGGAGAGATTGTTTAAGCCTCATTAAAAAAGCCTACCAAAAAGAAAAACTGCCCTTACCTAAAGAGGCGTTAAAAATTATTCTAAAAAACGCATCCACAGCAAAAAGTAAACATCTGCCTATCTGCCAGGATACAGGCCTCCCTTTAACTTTCGTGGAAATACCAGAAAAAATTGTATGGAAAAAAGAACTCGTTGATAAAATAAATGAAGGGATAAAAGAATCCTATAAGAAAAACTGTCTTCGTGCTTCTAGTGTCTATCCTTTTTCTGATAATACCGCCTTTAATCCTCAAATAACCCACATCGAATTCACCAAAAGCAATTTTTTCTCCTTAACTGTTTTTCCTAAAGGATTTGGCTCAGAAAACAAATCACGCCTTAGAATGTTTAATCCCACAGCCTCCCGCAACGAAATAACAGATTTTATTATTGATTCCGTAAAGAAAGCAGGACCTGAGGCATGTCCGCCGTTTTTTATTGGTGTTGGCATTGGAGGAACATCGGATTATGCCCTCCTATTAGCAAAGAAAGCATTATTAGAAGATGTCACCAAACCCAACCCTGATAAAATGCTTAACCGCTGGGAAAAGGAAATTTTAAAGAAAGTTAATAAGCTTGCTATCGGCCCTATGGGGTTTGGGGGAGGATTCACTGCTTTATCTGTAAAGATAAAGATGTCTCCCACACACATTGCTGGTTTGCCTGTAGGCATAAATATAAGCTGCTATGCTTTACGAAGCGCTACTGTGTCGTTAGATATAAGAAAAATTAAGGTTGTATGAAGAAAATAAGAACAATTAAACTCAAAACGCCTCTTACGGATAAAGAAATAAGGCTCCTTAAGGCAAAGGATAGGGTAGAACTTAGTGGCTCTATTTATACCGCCCGTGACAGGGCACATAAAAAGCTTATTAACCTTATAAAAAAGAATAAAAAACTCCCTTTAAAATTAAAAGATGCAATTATCTACTACTGCGGCCCTACGTTTTGTAAGGGGAAAATAGGCGCCTGCGGGCCGACTACATCTTTAAGAATGGACTCCTTTATAGAACCACTTATGCAAAAAGGGCTAAAAGCAACCATTGGAAAAGGAAAAAGGTCGCCTTTTGCAAGAAATACTATAAAAAAATACAAAGGAATTTATTTTGTTACTTATGCAGGATGTGCTGCTTATCTCTCTAATTTTGTAAAAGATTATAAAATATGCGCTTTTCCGGAGCTAAATGCTGAGGCAATTTATGAACTCAAAGTAGAAAATTTCCCTTTAATTATAGCAATTGATAGTTATGGTAAGGATATTTACTCTCGTCTTTAGCTTATTTTTAATTTCTCCTTGCGTATTTGCAGGTAAGGTAGTCTTAAAAAAGAACGAAAAAGGTTTCTGGCGTATGTACGTGGATGGCAAACCTTACTTTATAAAAGGTATTACTTATGACCCGGTGAAAATAGGAGAAAGATTAAAATCTTCTAATCAGTGGATGAACTACGATTTTAATAAAAATGGAATTAATGACTGTGCTTACGAAACCTGGGTTGATAAAAACAAAAACAATATTCAGGATAAAGATGAAAAAGCAGTGGGTGATTTTTATCTCTTAAAAGAAATGGGAGTAAATACCATAAGAATATACCACCCCACAAACATAAAAAAAGAGATACTTAGAGACTTATACACTCGTTTCGGGATACGGGTAATTATGGGAAACCTTATGGGTGCTTATTGCTGGGGTTCAGGTGCATCGTGGGAGAAAGGGACTGACTACACGGATAAGAAGCAACTTGAGAATATGATTAACGATGTAAAAAAAATGGTGTTAGAGTACAAAGATGAGCCTTATATTCTTGCCTGGCTTCTTGGTAATGAGAATGATGCTGCGGGGAGTTATGAAAACTCTACGTTCAACAATACCAATGCCCGCCAGTACCCCGAAGCGTTTGCTCGTTTCGTTAACAGAGTTGCAAAAATAATTCATAAGCTTGACCCAAACCACCCTGTTGGGGTAAGCAATTCTATTTATTTACTTCTTCCTTATTACAAAAAATATACACCAGAAATTGATTTCATAGGGTTTAACAGCTATGAAGGGGCTTTTGGATTTGGTTCCTTATTC
>Ga0180301_10004682_pt1 | contig 10555 bp, 6 predicted proteins | sample GuaBasSediGuay16_FD_121797 | JGI IMG/M metagenome (GOLD analysis project Ga0180301, IMG submission 121797) | Subseafloor sediment microbial communities from Guaymas Basin, Gulf of California, Mexico - Guay16, Core 4569-2, 12-15 cm | ecosystem: Environmental > Aquatic > Marine > Hydrothermal... | reverse complement strand
GGTTCATGCAAATAAGGATAACCCCGGCAATCCTGCGGACGGTCTTCGTAAACAGCGCATTTGTTATCTTTCTGGAAAGGACAGGGGGCACCCTTCATTTGCCATTCCGGCTCATCATCTGATTCATCATACTCAAGGTGCCGCTCTCTTAATTGTTTCACAGTCATTTCCAGTCTGTCAGCCAATCGCTGCTGGTCTTGCTTGGAAAGTGTTGGCTTTAACTTTTTGCAACATCGGCCACAACTGGTACATTCAATCTCGGATTCATACTTGCTCGCAATCTTGGAGACACGCTTATCAAGTTCCTTGTCAGAAAGCTTATCATAGGATTTCAAGAATTTGCGAAAATCCCAGTTCTCGCCTTCTTTTTCTTTAGCAAGCTTTTCTAATTCATCATATTTCATCAATACCACCAATTATAAAACATCTCCGGCCTCTTGCTTTAATAGCCCAAGAATAGTTTCTCTTAGATCAGCTTTAATTCTGTTCGATCTTTGCAACACTCTTTTCGACAGTTCTGTTCGAACCCATTGCTGGCCATCGCTCTTGCTTGCAGCACTCATTAGCTTTGTAAATGCTGCTCGAATATCGATTGGTGCTATTGGGTCATAAAAGCTGCCTGTCAAATATATCATTACCGCTTCAATACCAACCTTTAAAGCAAACTCAGGTTCCTTCTCAGCAAAATCTCTTGTGGCTCTGAGAAGAGTGTCCGGGTCGGAATCGCCTGTCATAGCACATTCAATGGCAATGTCAAGCTGTCCGGCTGTTTTTGCAGCTGCAAACCACTTTCCTTTAATGCCTTTCTTTTCTATTAAGTCCAACAATACCTTTCGTTTGTCAATAGTTGGGTATTTTTTGCAGACTCCTCGGTAAATATTGAGATTCGTTCCATAAGAAGGCACCTTCAATCCATACTTCTCGTAGGCTTCTTCAATTTTGCCCATATCAATAAGAACCGATTCGCAGAAGCTGTCTATTTCAGCCTCACTGTTGTTCGTCCTCTGTTGAGATAGAATATGCCCAGCATAATCAAGAGCCTCTTGTAGCTTGCCTTGCTTGACCAGTGCCATTGCCCAGAATATATGATGGAACCAGGAATGTCTCTCGTCAAGTTTCAGGAGCTCTTCAAGCTCTTGATATCGTTCAGTATAGACAAGACACGACAAGCACATATCAACAGCACTACAGTATTGGTTGGTAGATGACAGCACGTCTTTGGTACAATCCATGAATTGATCCGCCCAGAGATGAGCAAGGCCGGGATAAACACACAAATCACCCCAATAATCCCGCAAGCTATCAAAGGTTCCCCAGCCATCCTCAATAATAGCATCATAGAGTTTGTCCAGCTGTTTTCCCCTGGTGTTCATGTCCCAATCGGCTTTTATAAGAATTGGCATAAGGGAATCGATAGTTTTGTTCATAGCTGTTCCCAATGCTCCTGAGGAACTGTCTATATGCATCAAGGCAGGATAAAGACGAACAAACAGTTCAATAACACCTTCACCCGCCAGAGCAGGGTATTTCTTTGCCACTTTTTTAATCTCACTGACCGCTTCCCTCATACGCTTGGAAGCGAGAGCTGTTCCATTCCAACTATAGGCCTCTCTTCGGAATCGAGATTTAAATGTCCACTTGTGTTTAGTTGCCATGTTTTATAGTTTACTCTTTAGGCTCGTAAGCCTCGCAATAAAACTCCTCTTCTCCCTGTTGGTCGGCTCTTGTCAGGTTGCATAGGATTTCTTCCTTTCCAGGCTGTCCATCTTTTTTGCATGATACGCACAAATCTGGTTTGGAAACAATATCTGGGTTAATCTCAGTTCCATCATCATCAAAATATTTCGGCTCATGGTCTTCCATCTTATATTACACTCTCAATTTCATATTGTACTTCTTCAATTTCTTGGCCAACTCTTTAGCTCGGTCTCCTGTGTATTTGTCCAATTCTGCCCAGAATTTTTTACTATGATTTTTGACTTTTGTATGAACTAACTCGTGCAGAAGAACATAGTCCTGCAACTCTGCGGACAAAAAAGCGACATTTACATTCAGACTGATATTGTTTTTGCCTGAACAACTGCCCCATCTTGTTTTTTGGCAGCGGAAGCCTGCTCTATTGTAAGAAAAGCTGTGTTTTTCAGAAAAGTAATCAAGTCGATGAAATAACTTTATCTGAACTCTTTCAAGATCAATATCTAAATCGGGTATGTCGCGACATTGGGCCTGTTGATCTATCTTTTGCAGTTGCTTTTGAATCCAGGAGACCTTTGATTTTAGAAATTGCTTAGCTTCACTTAAGCTGCCACCCCTTGGAATAGTCACAGTGATAGTTTTGTCAGGGCGAACAGTAATTCGTTGGTATTTTGCCCTTGGGGACATGGTGAAAGTAACAGAACCTAAATTCGAAATGGCGATGGTAGTTGTGGGCATAGAGATACTTTCATGTCAATCCATATTTTGTTCATCTAATCGGCTGGCACTATGAGAGTATTATCACTGGTTTTATATTCATACTTACTCCGTCAAAACGTTTTCTTTTCTGGATGATCTTAAGGGAAGGATAATAGCTGAAATAGGCTAAAAAATCAACTGATTTTACTACTATAGATATCTGTTCATGCCTCTGGTGGTTCTTCCTTGAATATCTTTTTGTAGAGCTGTCTGGCCAATTTACCTTTTTTGCTTTCAATATCCAAATAAGGCTCAAGATATTTCTTGATTATTTTCTTATCTGCACCGGGACTTAACCCCCAGCTAATTCGACTAACATCATTTACTCGGCTTCCCTCTAAGTACTACAATAAGCTAAGCCTAAGAAGACACACGGTTCACGTGTCCGTAGGTCTTTTCTGTGGAAAAAGGAGTTGTCTGTTCCTCGTTTTAGTTATAGGCATTTTGACTAATTTTACTCATGACATTGAGTAAATCGCCCCGAAAACCGGCCCCTCAGAAGCATTTCAAAGCTCACTCAAACCCATAAAACCCATTTTTCAGCCTATAAACGCTGTTTGGGTATCCTGGCATCACCAGTTGACTGGTTGGTGGTTATTCAAATTTTTGAAAATAAGGCTGGAGTTTATTTTTATTTTTACCGATTATAAAAATAGGATTGTTGCTTATTTTTATTTTTCTGTTATACTTCTTGGATTATGGCAAAGAAAAAGACTTCAGGAAAATACGTTAAATGCACTGGTTATGAAGCATTCGTTCCAGATCCGCTTCCGCCGGAGATAGTCTGGACTGACCGGTTAATACGTTCTTTGTCCGATGCAGACCGTCTTATAGGCCAATTATCAGGAGAAGGAAAACAATTGCCAAATCCGCATTTACTGATACGGCCTTTTATAAAACGTGAAGCTGTGCTGTCCAGCAGAATCGAAGGCACGCAGGCAACATTGGGAGAATTGCTGGCCAATGACGCTGGGGCTATAGTTAATCGCAGTCCTGATGATCTGCGAGAGGTCGGCAATTATGTAACTGCTTTGGATTACGGAATCAAAAGGTTAGAGACTTTGCCACTGTCACTCAGATTAATTCGGGAGGTGCATGAGAAATTGATGGAAGGTGTGCGAGGCGATCATGCTACTCCCGGAGAATTCCGCAAAACACAAAACTGGATTGGTCCCGCAGGTTGTACCTTACAAGATGCCACTCACGTTCCTCCGTCATCAGATTTACTGATGGACTGTCTCGGAACCTGGGAACAATTTCTTCATGTTCAGAAAATCCCTCCACTGATCCAGGCAGGACTGTTACATTACCAATTTGAAGCTATTCATCCCTTCCTGGATGGTAACGGGCGAGTGGGACGCCTTCTGATTGTTCTGTTTTTAGTGGAACGAAAAGTGCTCACTGCTCCCCTGTTGTATATCAGTGCTTTTTTCGAAGCCACACGCAATGAATATTATAATCTTCTTTTAGCTGTAAGCCGAGAAAGCCAATGGAATCAATGGCTTGAATATTTCCTCAACGGCATCGCAAGAATGTCTGAGGATGTTCTGAGCCGCACCGAAAGGATTAATCTGCTGCTTCAAAGTTGGAAAGAAAGAGTCGCCGGTCAGAAGCCAAAAATTCTCTTTGATGTTATTGATTTACTGGCTGAAAATCCCTTCTGGAGCACAAAAAAGATTTCTGAACGTCTGCAAGTAGCCTTTACTACGGCACAGCGGGCAATTAATGTGCTGGTTGAAAAAGAGGTGCTTTCTCAAGTGGATAATGCCCAAAGGGACAGGGTATTCTGTGCAAATGCTATAATGAAAATTCTTGATGAACCGCCCAAAATCAAGCCGTAATTTTATTAAGTGTCACCTTCGGATTTCAACACACTTTTTATAACTTTCATTTTGCACCTTTCGGCCAAATATAAGTTACCATACAAACCTGCGATTTTTTGCTATTGTATGGTAACATCAAAGAGAAAGACACACGGATTCAATTTCCTATTTCTTGCAAAAAAGTTTTTTAAAGTTGAGTATTTGCTCAAAATTGAGGGTGTTTTTTTGTCTTTATTCTAAAAGTCCTTGGACGTGGAGACATTTTGGTGTCAGGAATTTATCGAAGAATTCATTACCAATGCCTGCAGTTATTAGTTGATACTTTCCAGCCATTGTTCGGCTATGATAGCAAGGTCTTCGATATCAACTTCGCCACTCCAGTCAATATCAGCTCTGTCGCACCATTCGTCAGCATAGCCACATTCTTCATCAAGCCAACGAGATGCTACTATGGCAAAGTCCCTAAAATTTACACTGTTATCAACAGAGCTGTCGGCCAGTAAAGTCGAGATTTTCCGAGTGCGGTTGCCCACAGTATCGTAGGTGTATTCGATAACCTTGCCATCATCATAAACTACTCGTGTTAGCCTATTAAGCACGTCACATTCATATGTAGTTCCATAACTCGGAGAAGATAATAATGTCACTAATATAGTCATAATAAAAATTTTGGCCGATTCGTTTATTTTATTCATAACCTTTTACTCCAAGATATTAAACTGTAGTTTTGAATATTTTACAGAATAATAAAATCATTAATTTATTCTATTTCCTTTTCTCAAATAAACTTCTATTTTAAACTTTATTTAAACGGTTCCCATTCAGACGCAGCTTCACCCATATTTGTTCTTTCGTTTATGGCTTCTTGTGCCCCTTCCCAATTTCTTTCATATATATTCTGTAAAGCCTCGCCGTTCTTTTTATAGATATATGCTGCTGCATTAGCTCCTCCAGTTGCTTTAACAGCGTCAGTTGGAACTGGAGAAAAAGCATCCAAAGCACGCCTGACCAATTCTTTAAAGAAGTTCCCTATGCGTGTCAAAAAAGTACACCTAAGCCCTGATGGATCGATAAAAAGCACTGGATTGTTATAACAATAAGCATATAAATTTAACCCTCCGGTGAAACCAATAGGATCCTTTGAAATAAATCTTCCAATTTCAGGATCATAATACCTTGCTCTCATATAAAACAGGCCGTTTTTATCATCCATTACTCCGTACCTGCCAACATACCTGAAGGGATTGGGTATTGATTCTTCGATGGCAGCCAACTCGCCAAAAGGAGTGTAGGCATACCTGTTCACTATAGCCGTGGACTCATCAGTTATTGCGACCGTATTTCCAAGCCCATCATAGTGGTAATAATATGGCTCAAAGGGCCCCCATTCCTGGACGGGGATTTTTGCGATAAGGCCGTGACCATAAATATAGTAACAAGTGATATCATTATTGTCATCAGTTTCGGCAAGTACCTGTGGTAGTTTTCTGTTGGTATCCCAAAGATACTTTGTGGTAACCAAATCCTTTGTTTTCACAGTCCTGTTTCCAAATGCATCATACCTATACAGGTAGTTTGAATCAGGAGCTGACAAGGCTGTTAGCCTATTGTCATAATCATAAGTGTAGGTTGTTGTATTTCCATCTTCTACTTTTTCGATTAAGTTTCCATTCTCATCATACTGGAAAGTCCTGCCATTGGCTGTAAGAAGCTGGTTATCTTGGTTGTAGGTATAATCGACATCAAGGAAGGAAAGATTCGGCTCAATCGGTTCGGCGGTAGAAACAGCTATTTTGTTTCCAACCGCATCAAGAGTGTATTGATAACTACATATGACGGTGTCATCTGATTTTTTGGTTTCAAGAGAAACTAGCCTACCTGCATCGTCATAACCGTACGCCGTAGTTATTCCATAGGGCAGGTGTTTAGTTAGAGTTAGATTTCCCGCAGGGTCGTATGTATAAAGTGTGTTGTTGTTATTCCATCCGGTAACCCTCGTAAGGCGGTTTGCCCAGTCATAACTGTACGAAACAATCCAGGCATTAGGATAAGTAATTGAGGTAAGATTGCTCACTGCATCGTAGCTATACTGAACAGTATGTCCAATTGGATAAATAACTCTTGTCAATCTGTCCAAACTGTCATATTCGAATGAAGTAACCCTGCTTGCTTTATCGGTAATACTGATGAGGTTTATACGATCATAATTATATATCATGGAACCATCAGGATAGTTGGCCTCGGTTACACGGTCCAGCCCGTCATAAATATAGCTGATAGTGGTTCCTTTGGCGTCTGACCGGCTCAGCATCCGGCCCACACCATCGTAGATATAACTGGTGGTATGGCCACAAGGGTCGGTCGAACTAGACAGATTGCCGTTGGGGTCATAGGCAAAAACATTTGTATTGGTTTGCGCATCGGTTATGCCGGTTAACTGACCTTTTGAATCATAAGTAAAGCTGGTATGGCTACCCATTGGGTCAGTGATTTTTATAAGGTTGTCGTTGGCGTCATAGGTGTGGGAATAAATCCTGTTAAGAGCGTCTTTGAGCTGAATAAGGTTGTCATTAGCATCATAGGTAAAGTTTGTGATATTTCCCACCGGGTCTGTTATTGCGGTAATATTGCCCCGTTCATCATAAATTGAAGTAGTAGTATTTCCATTAGCGTTTGTAACACTGTTACGATTATTGAAAAGATCATACCCATATGAAGTTGTATTGCCGAGAGGATCGGTGATACTACCTGTTACGCCGGAACCTACATAATCAAGGCTATCGTAATACGTGGTGTTGCCTCTGGCATCTATAATCAATACATCATCTTCCCCGCTTGTCCAAAAAGTATCATAATTAGTTGTATTCCCAAGGATGTCAGTGATTGATTCCAAAGAATAACCTTCATCGGTTATATCGAAGTTTATAGTAGCTGTGCCGTTGTCTGTAGTAATACCAGTCATATAGCTATTGTCATCATAGCTGTAATTAGTAGTGTGCCCATCCATATCAGTTGAGCTAATAAGATTATTGTTTATATCATAAGCAAAATGTACCGTTCTTCCAATTGGATCTGTCATGGTAGTTATTCTATCATTAGCGTCATAAGTAAATGTTGTTATTCTGCCTGCGGCATCAGAGATGGTTATAAGGTTATCATTGGCATCATAGGCCGGTGTCACAGCGTTTCCATTTCTGTCGGTAATACTTGTCAACCTTCCATTGGGATCAAAATGCTGCGTGGTTTTGTCTTTCTTTATTTTGAGCGACCAACTGCCATCCAGGCTTTTCGTTAAGGTATCATGAACTCCGGGTTCATAGGTTAGATATTCTGTCTGATTGGTCTTCCTAAGGCCAGAGGTAGCATAATATTCCTGGCAACCTGAACCTACCATCTCGCTGCAATCTACGCCGATGTCTTCGTTACTCCAACTGGAAGGTGAATTGCCATCAATTGTCACGTTTGAAAATATCGCCTGGCATATTTCATCGCCCTCACTACTGGTCAAGGCCATACCTGCATAGACGGGTGTATCCATACTGACATGCACAGAGCCGCCTATCTGCGTCCAGGAAACTCCATTGGGCGAATAAAAGGCGGTACAGTCTCCGCCAATATCACATTGCAGTTTAACCCACTGCGGTGCTGTGATACCGATTACGTTGTTAACCTCGGTTACACCTGCCGTATTTTCGCGATACAAAAAGGCAACTCCATTCTCAGGTGTAACTGCTACCGTTGCTTGCCTTGAATCTTCAGCGAGACTGTCACGGATCATTACGCCGGCTTTTGCCCAGCTGTTTGTATTTGTGATACTTTCCACCCGCGCTATGATAGTAGTCTGGGGCGAGTTAACCTCATTATAGGCAAAATGAAATTGGTCATATGTGCCCCAGGGCGATTCTCCAATATCATAACCACATGACGTCATAGTATAAACGCCTGCAGGCGACTCGAGAAACCTGCGAGGATCGTTCGGTGATACAGGAGTGAGTGTGTTAGTGGTAACAGCACTTAGCGAGTTTTTATTAACACTGCCTTCTATCAACAGGCTGTTCTCAATTATGCAGTCGTCATCTGCTATTATTATTTGGCCGGACAGGTCAAATGAATTGGCATCTACGGTGCCAGTCATTGGAATGGTCCAATATCCATAATCATAATCATATAGACTAGCTGTTAGGTCACTACCTGATTGAATAACCTGCAAAGGAGATGTTTCAATATCACCTACGCCATCTCCCCAGTCGGGACAATCTGTGGATGTGCATAATAGCTCCAGATTCCAAAGACCTGTCATCCCTATGGGGTCACTGCCGATATAATAAAAACGGTCTATCTTGCCCCCTCCTCTATTTACTAAAATGTCTCCCGTTGGCTCTTCGGTAAGATAAATGTTATAACTATGGGTCCAGCTTCGCCCAAATGAGCTCTGAGTAGGAGCATCCGCATTATAAGTCCGTTTGATTTCAATATCAGGGCCAACACATGAATAAAATAAATCCGTATCTTCCACTACCATGTTAAGGTTGACAGTATTGACCCAAATTGAAGCGGGGTCTACGTATTTTGTATGTTTACTTTCATCTTTGGGGCCATTACCTCCTATAGGACAGCAATCGCATACCCCTCCAAAAGTATTTTTCATCCTATTTTCGGTCAATAACGCATATCTGAGGATGTTGACTTCGTTGTCGCCAAATAAAAGAACATTTCCCGTCCAGCGACGCTGGAGAGCCGAAGCGGGAATAATATAAGGTTTCTCGCCGCGGGCTGAATCAATAATGGTAAAGCCGTTTTTGTCGAATGAGGTAATGACAATGTAATGACCGGGTTCGACCTGAGCAATAACCGGCATTTCTAGTTTAGTAACAGCGGCAAGATCGATATTAACACCTGTTGCTCTTAGCCCTTTCGATTCGGCAGCTTCCTTCAAATCCTGCATTGAAACACGGTATTGTTGGAGACTCTTAAAAGTCGACAATTCCTGCAGTGAAAGTTTCGTTCCCTTAAGCCTTAAAATCGTACCTAACGTCCTTGGCCCGCAGCTGTTTAGTTTGGAGAATTTACCGGCTTTTTGCCGGAGCAAATACTTCATCCAATATGAACAATATTTTACTTGGTCCCAATTTTTTGCTTCCGACATCACTTCCTGCAGAATAAAAAGGGCTTCATTGTATTTGCCTTGTAAAGTTCTCACACATGCTATAGATGTTCTGGCATCACGGGCAGAACGCGTACCGGGCAACATCGAAATACCTTTTTGGAATTCGGGAACAGCCTCATCATAATATCGAAGGTATTTAAGATACAAGCCTGTGCCTATATGGGCCTTGGCTGCTAATGGGCTGGTCGGATGTTTTTCGATGATCTCTTGGTATTTTTCTACGGCCTTTTGCCATTTTCTTTCTTTCCAGTCCTTTGCTGCTTCCTTGTACAAAGAATATCCTTTTTCTGATTTGTATTCTTCTTCACAAGGACAAGGGCCACTATTCTTTTGAGCGAAGGCTATTTCTGGTTGATTTAAGACGATTGTTAATACGATTAGACACAAAATACCAATAATAATTGTTGTATCTTTTTTCATCATGATAATCCTCTGATTTTACTAACTAACTCGGTCTGAATATTATACTTTGCCGTTTAGTTAGTCAAGCATATTTTACCTAAATCGACAAAAGCCACCTTGTAGGCTAAAAACTGTCATCACATTCATTCCCCAACCGGCAATTGCTCTACCGCATGACGTAAGACAGGATCGACATTTGTATAGACCTTGTTTGTCAGATTCGGCGATGAATGTTCCAACAACTTTTGTGTAACAGCAGTCGATATGCCGTTCTGAGCAAGCAAAGAACAGAATGTCCTTCGAAGGTCATGGAATTTCAAATCAGCCAGCCCAGCATCTTTGCATGTCTTGCGCCATTTCCTATGGTTGAATTTAATCTTGAATAATTTTTCCTGGCCAACATCCAGGCCACAAACATACTTTGAAAGTTCTGTCATTACTTCCCCTGACACAGGACGCGAAGCCATGCTCTTTTTTGTTTTTCGACTTTTTGTCGAGATGGAGTTTTTCTCAAAATCAATATCACAGATTTTTAACGAGTCGATGTCCCCGCGACGCAGGCCAGTGGCCAATGCCAGTAACACACGTATTTTCATTGAGGAATATGGTTCTGTTGCTTTTAGCAATTTCTTGATCTCAGCACCATTTAACGACCTTACGGGCTTTTCCTCTTCTTTTAGCTCTCTGAGTTCGATTTGATTATTGATGT
>Ga0180301_10004681_pt1 | contig 10556 bp, 10 predicted proteins | sample GuaBasSediGuay16_FD_121797 | JGI IMG/M metagenome (GOLD analysis project Ga0180301, IMG submission 121797) | Subseafloor sediment microbial communities from Guaymas Basin, Gulf of California, Mexico - Guay16, Core 4569-2, 12-15 cm | ecosystem: Environmental > Aquatic > Marine > Hydrothermal... | reverse complement strand
AACAGGTTTCTCGTTTGTTAAGATCCAGACATACGTATAAATGCCTGTATTGAAGAATAACTGATCTGGTAAGGCAATTATAGCTTCAATATAATCATTCTCAATCATCCACTTTCTTATATCGCTTTCCCCCTGTCCCGCATCTCCTGTAAACAATGGAGAACCGTTTGTAATAACAGCAATTCTTGATTTTTCTTTGATTTTCATCTTGGAAATCATATGCTGTAAGAATAACAACTGCCCATCATTTATCCTTGGCAGTCCTGCCCCGAATCTGCCTTCAAAACCTCTTTCGGCTTCTTTCTTTACAGCATCCTCATCCTGTTCCCATTTCCTTCCATAGGGCGGATTGGAGATGATAAAGTCAAATTTATCATTGGGAAACTGGTCTTTAGAAAGCGTGCTGAAAGGACCCCTAATATTCTTATCTTCCTCTCCTTTCATCAGCATATCTGCCTTGCATATAGCATAGATCTCTTCGTTTACCTCCTGGCCAAACAGAACAACATCAACATCTTTGTTCATAGCTGTAATAAATTCTTTACAACTCGTAAGCATGCCTCCTGTACCACAGGCAGGGTCATAAACAGTTTTGATAATATTCTTCTTTTTTAAATTTACACCATTTTCAACAAAAATTAATTTTGTCATTAACTTAACAACATCTCTGGGAGTAAAGTGCTCTCCAGCTTCCTCATTTGACTGCTCGGCAAATTTTCTGATTAATTCCTCAAAAATAGTTCCCATTTCATGATTAGAAACTACATCGGGGTGCAAATCAATTTTTGATTCGGAAAACTTTTTAATTAAAAGAAACAAAAGATCAGCTTTAGCCAATCTGCTAATATGAGTTTTGATATGAAAATTCTCAAAGATATCCTGAACATTCTTACTAAAACAATCAAGATAATGTATTAAATTTTGCTCAATATGTTCAGGGTCTTCAAGCAGTGCCTTAAAATCATATTTTGAATAATTATAAAATCCGAGCGGATTCCCATTTTTATCCTTTGCAGCATTTAAGAGAACAGGTTCCATATTTTCGAATTGACCTTTATATTTGTTGTAAGTTTCAAGAACTGCTTTTTTGGAGTCACTTAAAACACAGTCAAAACGTTTAAGAACAGTAAAAGGAAGAATTACTTTTTGGTATTCATTTCTTTTATATACATCTCTCAACAAATCTGCCAGATCCCATATAAAGCTAATTTTTTCTTGAAAGCTCCCCATATTCATACCTTAATTTTATCTTTTTCTTCTTACCATTTTTATATATCTTTAACAAAATCTCCCAATGTTACTTCTATTTTTGATTTAGTTAATTTAACATATTCTAAAATTCTTTTAGCCTCTTTCTTGCTTTGGGTAATTGTTTTTGGCAGTTGCTCTATTAAAAAAACTAAATTGTTGAAACTCATAAATTAATTAAAAAATTTTAAAAAAACAAAAATTCTGTATCTCTAATCTTCACAAAATTCTTTCTGATTTAACTGGTATTTTGAATGGACACATAAATGGTAAAAGAAATATTGTGTCAGGGGGTGATTTGAATGTCAATATACAATGTGATAATAAATGGGGCGGTAATGCACATAAAATATTTTTAACAGGATAAAGGATTTTAAATTAAATAATTGTTTTAAGCTCAAAAAGGTTATAAAGATTTTATTCAAACATATAGACACAAAGGCAGTAAAAAATGGCAGAATGATTATTTTTTATCAGCAAATCAATTTCAAAGAAATTTGTGGATTATGCAATTGCTGATACACCAGAAGTTAGAAAATACAGCGACCATAATCCCGTAGTTATCACATTAGATTTATAATACAAGAAATTTTTACAGAAGTTTTAGGATCAATATTTTGAATTATATGATCTATAAGTTATTTTTCTATACTTTTGTATTTCCGATAATAATTTCATATCTTCCTTTGTAAATCCTTCCGAATCTGTTTGTTTTCCATCAATCTCTCTTTTTAATTCAGATAACTCTTTTTCAACTAGATTAAGTTCTTCTTTTAGAGCATCTTTTTCTATCGAAATTATTTTACCTTTTCCTTCAGCCTCTAATTTTTTAACAACATTATATAGATTTCTAGGATTAGCTGAATTTTCCCAATCTATATTTATATCTTCTAATCCATAAGGAGCTATTATAATTAATTTCTTCTTCGCTCTGGTTAAGGCAACATTCAGTCTTTGATAATTTTCTAAAGCCTTTGGCGGTTTGTCTTTCTGCCCGGGACCTTTCACAAAATTTAAGATTACTACCTCTGCTTCTCTTCCCTGATAAGAGTCAATAGTTTTTGAGTCATAATTCATTAAAGAATCTGGTTCTAATGAATCGCATTTATGATTACGTCTCTTCAAAAGGATAGAATGTAATTTATAATAAGCAATTATAGAAATTTCTTCTTTTTTAATATGCTTGGCTAATTCTTTATATATTTTTAAGGACAGAGCAGCTTCACAAGCATTAATCGCTGAATAAGTATTGTGGCTTACATTTTTTATCCACTCTCCATTATCAGGGCACTTTAACCAAACAATTATATTATCTGGATCAAATATCTCAGTAAATTCTTTCTTACAATCAAATTTATTTAATTTGATATCTTTATTTGAATTATGAGTATTTAATTTTCCGTTATATATGTACTTATTTGAAAATCTTATTATAGCTTCATTACTACGGTATTGAGTGTTTAAAAAACAGGAATAGATAGGATAATTTTTTATAAGATATTCAAACAGAGAGATACTTACTGATTCAGGAATTTCTGGTGGAGTTATTGGAGGTAATTGATGATGGTCCCCAACAAGAATAAAACTTCTCGCCAAAAATAATGGAATTAATGTCAAAGGTATTGTTGCCATAGAACTTTCATCTACAATTACTAAATCAAATATTGGATCATCTAACTTAAAAGTTTCAAAATATATCAGGTTTGCCAGTTTAGATATTGTAGTTCCTACAACTTTCTTTCTTTTGGTAATATTTTCTATATCTTCATCTTCATTACTTTTATATAAGACCTCTTTTACAGGATCAGATACTTTACCAACATGTCCCAGTCTGACTAATTTTTTTATTAACTCAGGATAAGTTTCAATAATTTTTTCCATTGCATTATCTACTGCAACATTAGTATGGGAAGTAATTAATACCTTTTTATTTCTTTCAAGTGCTTGAGCAATAATCTCTGCAATTACCGTGGTTTTGCCTGTTCCTGGAGGACCTTGGATAATCATAAATGAATTATTATTTTCCATAACCCAGATAGCTTTATTTACAGCAGCTTTTTTTGATTCATCTAATTTGGTGTTTTTAAGTTTGACAATCTGTTCTTCAAAATCTTTATTATATTCTTTAAGCAAAACTTTTTTTATCCAAGAGCTATTTTCATTTTCGGAATTTTTTACCATTTCTACAACTTTATATTGAATGAACATAGAAATAATGTCATCCATACAGATACAAAAATATTCTTCTTGATTAATAGGAGCACCTTTTTGGAATATAGAATAAAAACTACTACTTCTTGACCATGAAAGTATATTAATTAACCCTAATTTTGGATTATTTATAAATTCTTTAACAGTAGGTATATATTCTTCTTTCTTAAAGACTAAAGAATCCCCTTCTACTATTCCCAAGTAATCCAAGGTTCTTGTAGGATCTATTACTTCCGACATACAAAGGATATCGTTTTCTCTATGAACTATTTTGTGAACTTTGATTTTTGTATATAACTTTTTATATCTTTTTCTTTTGATATTTTTATCGCATATCTTTATTTCTTCCTTTAAGAGTTTTTCTAAATCACAGAATATATCCATAATAAATACAATAAGTGCATATTATTTAGAGATAAATTAGTTAACTAACTGGTTGGTTTTGCCTTTAGGTTTTCGTAGGAGTGGATTCCAATAATTTTCTAATTCCTCTCCGCAGAAAAAAGTGGAATACTTTCCACCTGAAACCAACTTTTTAAAGTTTAAAAACAAAATATATTATTGAAAATAGAAAATCTTTATATAAATCTATAGTAGGAACTTATAACCTTAATTCTTTCTCCTTCCCGTGGCTGATTTATTTTATTCCTCGAATTTCATAAAAAATAAATAATTAATTTTCTGGGTTTAGTTTTTTCTCAAATATTTTTCCGTTTGGTTCTGCTTCGGAGAAAATTTGTGCCTGAAATTTGTATAATTGAACAGGTTTTGTAATCCAAGAATTTTCTGATAAACCCGCTTTCAAGCACAATTCTGATAAATAGGTTTTTGTATCCCAGTTTTGTTCTATTGGAACCTGAGGCAAAAAAACACCTATATTGTAATGATATTTTAAATATAATCCGTCTTCTCCTATCTTGATTTCGTTTAAATAATCTCTCGGTTCTAAAACAGATATTTTCTGCAATTCTGTTAATATTGTCAGTTCAATGACAATTTTGTTTAATTCTTCCGTTTTCAAGGGAAGAAATCTCGGATCCTGAGTTGCAGAACAACTTGATTCTATTGTGGCATTAATTAGATTTTTTTCGGGAGTTATAAGGCCGATGCATCCTCTCAATTTATTTTCGGGATAAGTCAGAAGAGTGCAGAAAACACCTCTTTTTTCAAGCAGATTTGGAAAATTTGTTTTCGGAGGTTTTGGCGGGACAAGATTATTTAGATAATAAGATATTGAAGATCTCGCAAGTCTCACCAAATATTCTCCCTCTTTTATGTTGAGTTTCATAAATTATTTTAACTCAATTTATTATGTTTGAAAAAGAAGAAAAAATTGTTCCAGACACTTCAATTTTAATTTCAAAAAAACTTACAGAATTAGTCGATAAGGGAAAACTAAAAAAAATAAAAATTCTTATTCCGGAATTTGTTATTGGCGAATTGCAGGCTCAGGCAAACAAAGGAAAGGAAATCGGTTTTCTTGGTCTGGAAGAAATAAAAGAATTAAGAAAGAGAAAAATAAAAATAGAATTTGTTGGAAGAAAAGCCACAATAGAAGAAATAAAACTTGCAAAAAAAGGAAGAATAGATGCACTGATTCGGGAGGTTGCAAAACAATATAAAGCAACTTTATATACGAGAGATCTCGTTCAGGCTCTCGTTGCCGAAGTCTTTGGAACTAAAGTGGTTTATCTGCCTTCAGAGACCGAGAGCAAAGAATTAAAATTTATTCCGTTCTTAACAAAAGATACCATGTCTCTGCACTTCAAAGTAAATTGTATTCCTCTCGGCAAAAGGGGGAAACCGGGAAATTTTAAACTTGAAAAACTTAGAAAAGAAAAACTGAGTAAAAAAGAATTTGAAAGTTTGGCGAGATCAATTCTGACAGAAGCAAGGAGAGAAAATTATGGTTTCGTTGAATTTGAAGAATATGGGGCTACCGTTCTCCAGATAAAAGATATGAGAATTGCAATTACGAGACCTCCTTTTTCCAATGCGGAGGAAATTACAATTGTCAGACCGATTGTAAAATTAAGTATAGACGATTATAAATTATCTGATAAATTAAAAAACAGAATAAAAGAGAAAGCCGAAGGCATTCTAATTTCTGGACCTCCGGGGTCCGGCAAATCCACTCTGGCCAGCAGTCTCGCAGAATTTTATCAGAAACAGGGAAAAATTGTGAAGACTATGGAATCTCCAAGAGATTTGCAAGTTGGCCCGGAGATAACCCAGTATGGTCCTCTGGCAAAGGACTTTGGAAAAACGGCAGAAATTTTATTGCTTGTAAGGCCTGATTATACTATCTTTGATGAAATGAGAACTCCCGGAGATTTTAGAATTTTTGCCGATATGCGGCTTGCTGGAGTTGGAATGGTTGGCGTAGTTCATGCTTCGAGTCCGATAGATTCAATTCAAAGATTTATAAAAAAAATTGAATTGGGGATGCTCCACAGCATTATAGATACTATAATCTTTGTAAAAGATGGCGAGATAAAAGAAATTTTATCCCTGAAATTAAAAATAAAAATACCAACCGGGATGGTAGAACAGGATTTGGCAAGACCTGTAATAGAGGTAAGAAATTTTGAAACCGGAAAACTAAAATACGAAATCTATAGTTATGGAGAAGAAACAGTTGTCGTCCCAATAACAGAAAACAATGTAAAAAATGAAAAACCAAATATCAAAAAACTAATAAAAGAAATTAAAAAATTTGACCATAATCCTGTATTTGAAATTGTTTCTCCGGACAGAGTAAAAATTTATCTTAACAGAAGGGCGATTCCAGGATTGATTGGAAAAAAAGGAAAGAAAATTGAGGAATTGGAAGAAAAACTGGGAGTTCATCTGGATGTTTTGGAGAAATGAACTCTTCAATAACTGGAAGATATCTTGAAATTAATTTATTTTTTAATTTTTCTGACCTTTCTTTTTAATCGGGTTATATATAAATAAATTAAATATAATTATGATAATAAAAAATAAAATTCCGATTTCAAATTCTGAAGCAAAGAACATTTTGATAAAAAAAATGAAGAAGAGAGAGTTAAATTACGAACAGCAACTTGCTTATGAATATCTGAAAAATACAACAAAATTATCAAAAGCCGATGCGGATAAATTAATGCAGGAATTGAAAGAAACAGGTTTAAATGAAGAACAATTAATAAATATAATCAATCTGATGCCAGAAAACGAACAACTTCTGAAATTAATCCTGAATAAAGAGAAAAGCATAAAACCAGATAAATTAAGCAATATTCTCAAAATTTTGAAAAAATATACTTAATCTATTCAAAAGAAATTATGAAAGAAGAAAAAATAATAGTTTTGGATTATTTGCCGAATGGTTATTCTGGGATGAAAAAAATAGAACCAATAATACAGGCCATAGGTTTTAATTACTTTACTCTGCTCGAGTTGGTTGCAAACAAGGAAGTAAAGATAAATGAAGAAATAAAAATAAATGATTCGGAGAAAATAAAATATATCAGAAGAAAGTTAAGCGAAAAAGATTTAACAAATTTTGCAAAAAACAATCTAAAAGAAGTTATCAAAAAAATTATCAAAATGAGGGAAGAATATTTTATAAAGTTTTTTAATGAATCTACCAGACTTTCCATAAGGATGCATAAACTGGAGCTGATTCCGAATATTGGAAAAAAACATGTTAGACTTATTTTGTCCGAAAGAAAAAAGAAACCTTTTACTTCTTTTGAAGACTTAAAAAAGAGAATTGGATTAACAGTTGAAATTGAGGAATTAATAGCCAGAAGAATTATTGGAGAATTGAAAGAGAAAGAAAAATATTATTTGTTTGTTGGTCATTTTCCAACACCCGCTTCTTTTAAAAGATAATTTACTACGTGAGGTCTATAAAAATCAACTGCCAAAGGGGGCAGATACATATTTGTGAATCTATCATTGAAATTATGTTCATAAGGACCCAGTCTTGAAAAGGCAGTATCCAGACCCAAAGATTCAAAAATTTTAGAAAATCTTGTTTTGATATTCAAAAATTTTTCTTTTAATTCCTTAAATTTGTTCGGTTTTTCTTGCTTGCTTTCTTTCTTCCACCCTTCTATTATTTTATCTATCTCTTCTTCTGTTTTTATCTCATCTTCATTTGTAATACCCAACAATTGGTTTATTTCTCTGTTAAATTCTTCTTGCATTATTTTTAATTCAAGCAAAAGAACGAGCAGGACATTCTGACTTACCAGCCAGTTTTTTGTATGAAAAGTTATGTCTTCAAGTTCAAATCCACTCGGAGATTTCATCACCACTCTATCGCAGGTAATTTGCAGAAAGACATAATACAATCGGTTCTCTTTCATCCATTCATTTTTGGGGTTTGTAATTTCCCTGATCTTTTCTTCAACAAATTCTATGTTGTTCATAATCCAGGGATGTTCTTTTGCCAATCCTTTCTCTCTATTAAAAATTAGTTTTTCTTTTGTAAATTTATCATAAGGATTAATTCCAGATTTTATTAAATCATTTATACTCAAACTTCCTGCTCTCGGTTCTACTCCGACAAAAGGCTGCCATGCCACAATACTTGTAGTATTTGTCGAAATGGCTTGAGCGGGGGAATGATAAGGAGTGGTGAGAGTTTCTTTGATTATGTTGGATGCGGATAAACCTTCTTTATACAATCTATGTCTTGCAATTAAAGGTTTTAGCCAGCTTTTGTACTCTTCTATTGATTTTTTTCTTGAATTCATTTGTGCTACCAGTCTGCGAAATCTGTTTTCAACTTCTGGAATAAAAATTTCTTTCCAATTGTTGTATAATCTTTGCTTTGTTGATAAAATAACTGCCTCTGCTCTGGAAATTTTCAATTCATCCTTAATTTTATCCACATTTTCTTCAGCAGGCATTTTTTCTCCAAGAGTCATAAAATCGGCGATTATTGTTGGCCATCTCACAACGATACTTTTTATTGCATTTGGCCCCGTGCTGATATCAACTTCATCTATGAACATAGCTCTCAGAGAATGTTCATCATTTGTCTTTATGATTTTTAACAATTCTTTGTATTTTCTCACATCGTGGGCGAGCAATTCATAATCTGAGACAGCACTTGCAACACTCGCAAGACCCTGCTTGATTCTTCCTTCCATCTCCTCTTTTTGTCTTTGAGTTAAAGTATAATAAGACTGATCTACGGGAGAAATTTCCAGCATTTCATTTACTTTCTGAACTTTGTATCCTTTTTTTTCCAGATGGGACACAAATGAAAACCATAAATCAGTTCCCTTCCCCTTTGGAAAAGTAAAATTAAATTCTTCTCTTGTTTCAAAAGGAGCGACACAAATCCCTTTCCCAAAATATTTTGCAGTTCCTGCCGGGAAGGGAGGACCACAATAAGATTCTATATCATCAATTAATGCCATAATTTAAAAAACCAGTAAATAAACACCAGACAACAAAATAAAAATTCCGATAATAATAAAAATATGAGAGAATGTTTTGGGCTGATAATCTCCCGGCTGAGGAAATTTAATAGTTATAATTAATCCAATCAAAATTAAAATAATTCCGAGCATTTTTTTGATAAATTCAAAAAAGCCAATATAAATTATCAGAAAAGCTATAAAAACAACTAAACAAAAAGATGGAATTGCAAAAGTTCTTAAATCTATTTTAAAATTTCTTAGATGGGGCATAAATATGTCTTATTTTAACTTAAAAAATATTATGGGATATATTCCTACCGGGGCAAAATTAACAATCTGGAACGATTTATATAAAAGAGGTTCAAAGCCCGGGGTGAAAAATCTCGAATATTCTTATAAAGGGAAAGATGTAAAAAAACTGGTAGATTTTGTTCCGAAATTAATACAGACTATTTTTATGCCGACAATGTGGCAGCAAAAAGAAATCAGTGTCACCGAAGACACCTATGAAGTTTACTGGTATGTATTTAAAGATTTAGATAGTTTCACTTATTTCAGAGTTGATATTGAAGTCAAAATAGATTTTAAATCCGGAAAAGCAAAAATAAAATTAAGCGAGCCGGTTATTGTAACCGAATATCCTCAGGAAACTTACTGGCAAAAAACATTTTTTATGAACTTTTAAGACTTATTTGGCATAATCTGTTCTACAATAAAAAAGTGGAAGAATATATGGATTGGGCAAAATTAAAAATTTCCTGTTTTGAGGAAAAATTAATTAAATATTTTGACAGATTGAAAGGGTCATAATATGGAAAATATAATTTTTGAGGATAATCTTGCTTACCCAAAAGAGAAAGAAATTATTAAATATCATGGAGAAGAACCTTTCAGACTGTATTTTCAGATGAGTCATATTTTCAAAGATATTCTTGAAGTGATGGGAAAAGATATAAATGAAATAAAAATAAAGTGGGATGCAACAAGTCCCGATAAAGTATTTTATGTAAAGTGGAAAGTTAAAAGAAAAATTGATACCTGGACAAGTGCCTTTTATGAAGTTGTGGCTCAAGGTAAACAAAATTCACAAACCAGAAAAGGAGAAATTACAATAGCACTTGTTCCTTCATTTAGAACCGAAGTAAAGGTAAATTTCTTGCAGAAAACTTTTTGGTGGATATATTATTTCATTTATTATAAGAAAAAAAGGAACAGGGATTTTCTTTACGCAAAAAATCTGGCAAATAAACTTAAGCTCGCGATTGCAAATTTATATGGGATCAAGGCAATGGAATCTGTGTAATGAGAACAATTAAATTTCTATTTAACAAAAACCCCGTTGACAATTCCATCCTGTCCGGGCCTTGAGGTAACTTTAACCTTTCCATGCTCCGTTTCCAGAATCGCTCCTTTTGTAATTATTTTTTCTCTTTCAAATCTGAAATTCGCTTTGTTTTCCAGAACCTGCAGAATTTTATATTTTTTCCTGGCAACATTTACAAATTCCGTATTTAATAATTTTAATTTAATATTGCCTCCTCTGACTCTGTTCACTTTTACCTTGTTTTTCCCGATTTTGGTTGGGATAAAATAACCTCCTCTTTCAAATTTCCTTTTCTTTCTGTTTCTTTTTGCTCTGCCCCCTGTTTTTTTTCTTTTACTTTTCAGATGCCAAAATACCATATATAATTT
>Ga0180301_10004680_pt1 | contig 10557 bp, 11 predicted proteins | sample GuaBasSediGuay16_FD_121797 | JGI IMG/M metagenome (GOLD analysis project Ga0180301, IMG submission 121797) | Subseafloor sediment microbial communities from Guaymas Basin, Gulf of California, Mexico - Guay16, Core 4569-2, 12-15 cm | ecosystem: Environmental > Aquatic > Marine > Hydrothermal... | reverse complement strand
TGCCAGAGCCCAGGTTCAAAATGCAGAGGCAGCACTTGCACTTGCCAGATCTCGTCTTGAAGATTGCACCATAAAGGCTCCTATATCTGGAATTATAAGTGGACGTTTTGTCGACGAGGGATCTGTCGTTGGACCAGGAGCACCTCTGGTATCAATTGTAGATATAAGTTCAGTTAAGATTGTTTTGCATATAAGCCAGGAAGATCTGGATAAGATTCCACTGATCAGGAAAATAGCTGTTCAAATCGAAAATTATCTCAATAAGGTATTTGTCCCGCAGGACATTAACATAAGTCCTACCATGGATCCTCGTAGTAGAAAGATAAAAGTTGAGATCAGAATTCCCAATCCAGATCTCAAAATTAAACCAGGGATGTTTGCTCGAGTCAAACTTATCCTGGAGGAGGAAAAGTAAGATATGAGTCTTTCCGGCCTCTCGGTTAAAAGACCAATTACGTTTTTTATGCTTTTTATAGCTCTTGTAGCAATAGGAATTGTGGCTTTTATTGGATTGAAAATAGACCTTCTTCCCAGGATGGAACTCCCAGTGGTAGCAGTGATTACTCGCTACGAAGGGGCATCGCCGGAGGATATAGAAACTTTAATTACAAAGCCCGTAGAGGAGGAGGTAGCTACAGTAGAGAATCTGGATACCCTGACATCTCAATCAATGGAAGGTCTCTCCCTGGTTATGGCCAAGTTTTCCTGGGGAACAAATATGGATGTTGCTGAGAGACATGTAAGAGAAAAGGTAGACCTTGCCAAATCAATGCTCCCCGATGAGGCAGAAGAACCTTTAATTTTTAAATTTGATCCCACCCTGATGCCAATTATGGGAATAGCTGTTTCCGGAGAAAAAAACCTGGCAGATTTAAGAAAAATAGCCGAGGATGACATAGAACCCCGTCTGGAAAGAATTGAAGGAGTAGCTGCTGCTGATACCGTGGGAGGGAAGGAGAGAGAAATTCAGGTTCAGGTTGACAGGGAGAGATTGACCTCAAGGGGAATTACTCTGGGACAATTAATGGAGGCAATAAGAAGGGAAAATGTGGTGATCCCTGCGGGAACTATAGAGGAGGGAAAAACTGAATATACTTTAAGAACCCTGGGAGAGTACTCCAGTATAGACCAGATTGCTAATACAGTGGTTACCTATAGAAATGGTGCCCCCATTTATGTAAGGGATGTAGCAGATGTTGTGGATGGAACTAAGGAGCAACATCAGATAACCCGGGTGAATGGTAAACCAGCTGTAGTAATCAATATCCGAAGAGCCTCCGGGGCAAATACAGTAGAGGTAACGGATCGCATCCTATCCAGGCTTAAGGATATCGAAAAGTCGGTAAAGGGAATAAAGCTCTCCGTTATCTTCCAGGAGGCCAAGTCTATTAAAGAATCTATGGCTAATCTGTATAATACTATCATCCTGGCTGTAGTTCTATGCGGGATAGTACTTTTCTTTTTCCTGAGGAGTTTTAAAAGCAGCCTGGTTGTTATGATTTCCATACCTACCTCTATTATTACTACCTTTGCTGTGATGAGATTATTTGATGTAACAATGAATATTATTTCTATGGGTGGTCTTGCGCTTGGTGTGGGTCTTTTTGTAGATAACTCTATTGTAGTTCTGGAGAGCATATTCCGTCATCGAGAAAGAGGAGAACCGGCTGACCAGGGTGCTGTTATTGGCTCATCGGAGGTAACTACTGCTATTACTGCCTCAACTCTTACAACTATTTGTGTATTTTTCCCCATACTTTTTGTTCCAGGAATAGCAGGCCAGCTTTTCAGAGATATGGTTTTAACTGTTGTTTTTTCTCTGTTAATATCTCTTTTTGTAGCTTTAAGTCTGGTTTCGCTTATCTCATCCAGAATGAAACATCTTGGTGAGTTCCAGAATAAAGGTTTTGCTGCCTCCATTGGCAATTTTATTGAGAAGATCATCCATATCTATGAGAGATTACTTAACTGGTTTTTAAATCATCGAAAATTTGTTCTGATGGCAGTGGGAGGCCTTTTTATTGTGAGTGTGGTTGTTCTTTTAAAATTTGTAGGTATGTCTTTTCTCCCTGAGATGGATACAGGATCAATTTATTTAACCATAAAAAGAGAGGTAGGAACAAGATTAAGCGAAACCGATAAAACGTTCCGTAAGGCCGAACAAATAATAAGAGAAAATGTTCCTGAGGTAAAGATGATTTATACAAATGTGGGATCCGGGGGAGGTTTTGCTGCTTTTATGGGTGAGGGATCTCATGCGGGCAGTATTAGATTGGAGCTTGTAGATAGAAGTAAACGTAAAAGATCCACCATGCAAATTGAAAATCAGCTTCGCAGAATACTTACCAGATCTTTACCAGAGGCTAAGGTGAGATTTACCTCTCCCATGAGTGTTGGAGGATTAGACCCAACAGGTGCTGATATTGAGATATATGGATATAATTTAGCCGAACTCCAGAAAGTGTCCCATCAGGTAGAGGAAGAGATAAAGAAGGTGCCGGGAGCCATGGATGTGAGTAACAGTTTAGGAGAGGAAGGTCATCCTCAGTTAAATTTGCATTATAAAAGGGACAAATTATACGATCTCGGGCTTTCCACTTCCTATGTTTCACAACTAATAAAAACAGCTATTCAGGGCTCTTTTGCTTCCCGATATAAAGAAAGGGGAAGAGAATACGATATTACTGTGAGGTTAAAGAAAAAGGATAGATCTAAAATTGAAGATATAAAAAAATTAAATATCCTTACTCCTAAGGGAGTAAATATTAAACTTCAGGATATAGTAGATATAGATTATACACGGGCTCCATTAACTATTTATAGAAAGAATCAGCATCGGATGGCTGATATATCCTTTCGGGCGATAGGAAGGCCTTTAGAAGATGTAGTTTCAGATGTTGAAAATCGAATCTCCAGGATTAATTTTCCTCCCAATTTTTATTGGGCAACAGGAGGTAGTGGAGAGGATATGCGAAAATCTATGAAGTGGCTGGGTTATGCTTTAATAGTGGCGATGTTTCTGATTTATATGGTTATGGCTTCTGAATTTGAATCCTTAAGAGATCCCTTTATCGTGTTTCTTACAATTCCTCTATCTTTGATAGGAGTAGCATGGATACTTTTTATAACCGGTACCACTTTAAGTGTTATCTCTATGATTGGAATAATAATGCTTGTTGGAATAGTGGTTAATAATTCTATTGTTCTTATTGATTATACTAACCTTTTACGCCAAAGGGGAAAAAGGATCTTTGAGGCAGTAAGAGAGGCCGGGAAAATTAGATTTCGCCCAGTTTTGATGACTGCTTCAACTACTATCTTAGCTATGATACCTCTTGCCCTTGAGATAGGGCCTGGATCAGAAAACTGGGCTCCTATGGCTCGCTCGGTTATTGGAGGTCTTCTTGCTGGAACATTTGTTACCCTGCTTATAATTCCGGTAATTTATACCCTTTTTGAGGAAAGAAAGGAAAAGAAAAAAGCCAGGCTGGATAAAGTTTAAATTTAAAAGGTGGCAAGATGGTTCTTTTTTTAATTGTTTATGAGGAAGTACTGGATGGAGAGGTGATATCTCTCTTGGACAGGACTAATTTAGACAGGTATATTAAATGGGATAAAGTTAAGGGTAAATGGAGAGAAAAACATATGGATAATCATGTATGGCCCGGAAAATATCACGTTATCTTAACTATGTTAGAGAAAAGTGAAGTTGAGATGTTTAAAAAAGAGATAAAAAAACTTCAGCAAAAATTTTCTGCTGATGAGATATGGGGATGGCTATTTTCCCTTGAGGAGATAGTGTAGTGTAAAAGTTGTTAACAGGTTAAGTGGAAAGCAGCAACTACTTTGGTGGATTTATAAAGCTTATTATAGGTAAGGCAGGCCTTTTCAGTTGGTTCTACTATCAGTTTTATTCCCTGAGAGCTAATCCAGTCTCTGGTTGATGTGGGAACTTTCATTAAGCCAGGATTTCCTGTTCCCACCACCAGAGCATCTGGTTTCATTTTAATTACATCCTTCAAGTCCTCAGGAACCAGTAAATGGCCTTCTTTTCTCCACCATTTATCATCCACTTTGCCATCGGGGTAGATAATTACATCAGAGGTATAAATTTTACCATTGATTTTTATCTGTCCAAACTTATAGTATTCAATCATTGATAAACACCACTATATCTTCTCAAAAATATTCTGTGGGCCAGAGTATCCTCTCTGGCCCTTTGTTTTTTATTTTTACCCCACAGCTTCTCTTAAGGCTCTACCAGGACGGAATTTAGGAACATCCTTTGCGGGAATATCTATTCTGTCTCCGGTTTGAGGGTTTACACCCTGGCGTGCTTTTCTTCTTTGAACCAGGAAAGTACCGAACCCTACCAGAGTCACTTTATCTCCCTTAGCAAGAGCATCTGTAATAGCCGAGGTCATAGCGTCAATAACGTTGTTCACCTCTTTTTTTGTTAATCCAACCTCATTAGCTACTTCACTTACTAACTCAGCCTTATTCATATGTTTTCACCTCCTTTTTCCCTTCTTTTTAAAGAATTAATAAAATGCACTCTAATAAAGGATTTTGGAACTTATCTTTTTCAATTAGTGAATATACCACAACTTTAGAAATTAGTCAAGAGAGATTAAGACTAGATGTGCAAGTTGACATTTTTAAGATGTTTTATATTATAACCAGAGCTAATTTTGCAGTTGATTTGCTATAGACAAAGTAGATAGAAAATAAATGAGGTGTATGTGAAAAATGGCAGAGGTGGACCTTCATATTCATACCGTTTATTCTGATGGAACCTATACTCCCAGGCAGGTAGTTGAGCTGGCTAAGAAATTAAATCTGGTTGGTATTTCTATAACCGACCATGATTCAGTTAGGGGGGTGGATGAAGCACTTGAAGCGGGGAGGATAATGGGAGTGGAGGTAGTTCCAGGAGTGGAGATAAGTAGCGAAGTGGGTGAGGATGAGATTCATATTCTGGGATATTATCTTGACTGGAAGAGAAAAGATTTTTTATCCCGATTGGATTTTTTTCAGCAGGTCCGCTCCGAGAGAAATGATAGACTCCTGAGGCGACTTAAACAGCTGGGAATGGAGATAAAATTTGAAGAAGTTGCTGAACTTGCTCCAAAAGGTGTGATAAGCAGGTTGCATATTGCACGGTGTATGGTAAAAAGGGGGTATGTGACCTCTATTGATGAGGCATTTGAGGAATGGCTTAATCCAGGAAAGCCAGCTTATGTAGAAAGAATGAAGGTTTCCCCTTTTGAAGTTATAGATTTAATATTAAATACAGATGGTATTCCTGTTTTTGCTCATCCTTTTCTTTCTAAAAGAGATGATCTTATTCCTGAGATGGTAGATACAGGCCTTATGGGGATAGAAGTTTACCATAGTTCACATGATCAGGCTGCCACGGAGCATTATATGAAAATTGCAAAAAAATACGGTCTTTTAATCACCGGGGGTTCGGATTGTCACGGAGAGGCTAAAGGTGAGGTTTTAATGGGTAAGGTACATGTCCCGGATTCTGTTCTATTGGAGTTAAAAAAAGCCCATAATAAAATTCTGAAAAAAGATAAGTTAACCAGAGGTATAAATAGATCAAAAAGCTAAAAGGTGCTATGCCTTACGTTTATATCAAAACTTATGGGTGCCAGATGAATGAGTATGATTCGGAGGTAATTGCTGGACTTCTGTGTCAGAAAGATTTTTCTCCTACCTCTGATATGGATAGGGCAGATTTAATTATTGTAAATACCTGTTATGTTCGGGAAAAGGTAAAACACAAGGTGTTCAGCTTCTTGGGTGAGTTAAAGAAACTGAAAGAGCAAAAACCACACCTCGTTCTTGGGGTAGGAGGTTGCCTTGCTCAAAAGGATCCCCAGGAGATTCTGAAAAGAGCTCCATATGTAGATATTATCTGGGGAACTTTAAATCTACAGGACATTCCCAAGCTCGTGGATAAGGTAACAGAAGGTAAGAGTCCTATAATTAAGGTCGAGAGCGAAGGAAAGCTACCCGATGATCTTCCGCTGGTAAGAAATAAGAAGTTCAGTGCTTATATTCCGGTTATAAGAGGGTGTAATAATTTTTGTACTTACTGTAATGTTCCTTATGTTAGAGGAAGAGAAAAAAGTAGATCTCTAAAGTCCATCATCAGAGAAGTGGAAATGGCTGCCAGAGAAGGTTTTAAAGAAGTAGTTCTTTTAGGTCAGAATGTTAACTCTTACGGTAAGGATCTACCGGGACATTTAGATTTTGCTGATCTTCTCTATGAGGTAAGTAAAGTTGAAGGAATATCCCGGATTAGATTTACTACCTCTCACCCCAAGGATCTTTCAGAAAAGTTAATGCTGGCAATGGCAAATATTGATGAGGTTTGCGAGCATCTTCATCTTCCTCTACAGGCAGGCTCCAATAAAATTCTTAAATTGATGAGAAGGGGATATACCAGAGAGGACTATCTAAAGCTTGTTTCTCAACTGCGCTCTCTTATCCCTGATATTAGTTTAACTACCGATTTAATAGTGGGTTTTCCGGGAGAGGGAGAGGAGGATTTTAACCAGACTTTAGATATGGTAAAAAAGGTTAAATTTGATGGAGCTTTTACCTTTGAATATTCGCCAATACCTGGGACAATAGCAGCAAAATTTGACAACCAGATACCGGATTCTGTCAAAGGTAAAAGACTGCGCAGGTTAATAGAAATCCAGCGCAGGATTACCGAGGAAAAAAACGAAGTCTGGATTGGCAAAACTGTAGAGGTTCTTGTTGAAGGGTTATCCAGAAAGGATCCCCGGGAACTTCAGGGCAGAACAAGACATAACAAGATAGTTGTATTTTCTGGGAAAAAAGATCTCATAGGAGAGCTGGTCAATGTTAGAGTAAACTCAGCCGGTTGCTGGGCTCTGCGAGGTGAAATTGTAAGTTGTTAGATGCTCTTTTAATTATTGCAGGCCCTACAGGAACAGGCAAGACAAAAACTGCTCTTTTACTGCTTAACAGGGTTAAAGCAGAGATTATATCTGCTGATTCCAGGCAGATTTATAGAGGAATGGATATCGGTACAGATAAGGTATCCAGGAAGATAAGGAAGAAATATCCCCATCATTTAATTGATATAGCTGATCCGGGGAAGGTTTTTACCGTTGCGGATTTTAAAAAATTAGCGGAAGCTGTCATTAAAGATCTTCAGGAGAAAAATAAGCTCCCAATAGTTGTTGGGGGTAGTGGGCTTTATATAAAAGCTATAACCAGTGGGATTTTTCCGGGTCCAGGGGCTAACTGGCAACTGCGGAAAAGACTCCTGTTGAAAATAGAAAAAGAAGGACTACAAAATGTTTATACAGAGCTTAAAAGAGTGGACCCTCTTTATGCTTCAAAAATTCATCCAAATGATAAAAGAAGGCTAATCAGGGCTCTTGAGGTTTACTATCTTACGGGAAAGCCAATATCTGAACATCAGGGGGAAACATATCCTTACAAGGGGAAAAAGCTGATAGTGGGATTAAGATGGAGGGAACGATCAACTCTCTACAAAGTTATAGAAGATAGAGTTGATAGGATGATTGAGAAGGGGTTAGTAGAAGAAGTTAAAGATTTGCTTGGAAGAGGATACGATGAAGATCTTCCCGCAATGCAGGCTCTTGGATACAGGCAGATTGTAGCTTATCTTAAAGGAAAGGTAAGTTTTGATGAGGCTATAAGATTGATAAAAAGAGATACACGCAGGTTTGCCAAACGCCAGCTTACCTGGTTTAAAAAGGAAAAGGATATTATCTGGCTGGATAGGGAAGATTATCCTTCTTTAAAAAAATTAGCGGAGAAGATAATTACTATTTTGTTACAGGAAATTCCCCAGGTAAAAGAGGTTCTTAAATGATAGATATAAAAAAGCAACTTTCTCTGATAAGGAGAAATACAGCGGAGATAATTCAGGAAGATGAGCTTGCCAGAAAGATCAAGCGTAAAGGTTCCCTTAAAATAAAATTTGGAGTGGACCCTACAACTCCGGATATCCATCTTGGTCACTCTGTAGTTCTTTTAAAACTTCGCACTTTTCAGGATTTGGGACATAAGGTTATTTTACTTATTGGAGATTTTACTGCCAGGATAGGTGATCCAAGTGGTAGAGTTAAAACAAGAAGACCTCTTTCTGTAGAACAAATAAGGATCAATGCCAGAACTTACAGGGAGCAGGCTTTTAAGATCCTTGATCCGGATAAAACTGAAGTTGATTATAACTCCCGCTGGCTGGGGAAAATGAATTTTTCGAGGGTATTAAAACTTACATCAAGGTACACAGTTGCAAGAATGCTGGAAAGAGATGATTTTTCTCTTAGATATCATAGCAATATACCGATTGGATTGCATGAGTTTCTCTACCCTTTAATGCAGGCCTATGATTCCGTTGCCCTTGAGGCAGATGTTGAAATTGGCGGAACAGACCAGAAGTTTAACCTCCTTCTGGGAAGGCAGATTCAAAGATCATATGGACAATCTCCTCAGGTAATTGTTACCATGCCAATTCTGGAGGGCCTTGATGGAAAAGAAAAGATGAGTAAATCTCTCGGTAATTATATTGGGGTAACGGATCCTCCCTCTGAAATGTTTGGAAAAATAATGTCTATCCCTGATGAACTTATCTTTAGATATTTTCGTCTTGTTACAACTCTGCCAGAGGAGGAAATTAACAGACTTGAGGATGATTTTAAAAAAGGTCGGCTCCATCCCAAGAAGGCTAAAGAAAAACTTGCCTTTGAGCTGGTTAAGTTTTATTATAGTAAGAAGGAGGCCGAAAAAGAAGCTGAAAGGTTTGACGCTGTCTTCTCCAAGAAAAAGATTCCCCCCCGGATACCATCTTATAAGGTTGATCGGGAAAAAATAGAGCAAGGAAAAATATGGATAGTGGAACTTTTGAGAATAACAGGTCTTGCTAAAAGTGGTTCAGAAGCGAGAAGATTAATTCAGCAGGGAGGGGTAAGATGGGATGGAGAAAAGATAAAGGATGTAAATGAAAAACTTTTAATTGATGATAATAAGCATATACTTCAGGTGGGAAAGAGAAGATTTTTGAGGATAGAAAAATAAAAGAGGTGAGTAAGATGGGTTTAATTTTAGTTGAAAGTAGAAAAGCTACAAAAAGAGAGATTGAACACAGTAGACTGGCTCAGGCAGATTTTGAGTGGATGATTCAGAACTATCAGAAAATATGGGAAAAATACAGGGGTAAATATGTTGCTATTGTTAATAGAGAAATTTTTGTAGGAGACTCACGAGAGGAAGTTAAAGAGAAAGTTAAAAGAAGATACCCTGGATCTACTCCACTTCTCCGCTATGTTCCTTTTAAGAAAAGAATGAGGGTTGTATGATTTTTTGGGGTCGGTACGAAAGAATAAATGGGATTTACAGGCCATATATATTAGCGTTCGTTCAATCTAATAAGGGAGAATGGGTACAATACCCCTTTTTGATTGATACAGGAGCTGATGAGACTTTTTTACCATACGAAACTGTACAAGATCTTGATTTAGATTTAACTGGTATAGAAGTGAAAGATGATGTTGGAGGAATAGGTGCCCAAAATGTTCCTTATTTTAAGTTTAAGTCTGGATTAAAGATAATTTACGGTGATTCGGTAAGGATTTTTAAAGGAGAGATTAATGTCTTTTTGGACCCGCATGCTTCTGATGTTCCCCTGTTGGGACGGGATGTATTAGATAATTTTGTAGTAATTTTTGACAGGATAAAAGAAAGGATTCTTTTACTTGATGAAGAAGAGGAGTATTTGATTAAATCCTTACCAGGATAATATTTGCAATATAAATAAGGAGCCTGCAATGCTTATAGGGATTATGGCTGATTCTCATGATAACCTGCCAAAAATAGAGAAAGCTGTGGATTTTTTTAATAAGAGGAAGGTTAGTCTGGTTCTGCATGCAGGAGATTTTGTAGCTCCTTTCGTGGGAGAAAAATTAAAAAACCTTACCTGTCCTCTTATTGGAGTATTTGGTAACAACGATGGAGAGAAAAGGGGATTGATCAATAAGATAGCTTCCATTGGAGGAAAGATCTATTCCTCTCCCCACTCCTTTACGTATGCCGGTAAGAGGATCCTTTTACTTCATGATCCTGCAAGACTAAAAGATATGGATATATCTTCATTTCAACTTGTCATTTATGGTCACACCCATAGAGAAGAAGTTAAAAAGCAGGGCAATACGCTCTTTGTTAATCCTGGTGAATGTGGAGGCTGGCTAACAGGTAGATCCACTGTAGCGCTTATTGATCTGGAGAATATGAAGGCTGAAATAAAGGAACTTTGCTGAAAATTGGGACATTTTTCCACAAATATCCCTCTTAAAGGGCTCCTGGGTATCCCTAAGGAAGCCTCTTTTTGGCGAGCAGATAAGTTAGCTCTTCACTAAAGTATAGCACAGCCAAAAAGCGGAGGCCGAGCTGCAGTAAAGTTAGAGGTGATACTAAACTATGGCGAGGCCGTCTTCCGTGGGATACCCAGAGAGCCCACATAGTTACAAGAAGCTGTCCCAATTT